>Ga0209633_10005422_pt1 | contig 11185 bp, 8 predicted proteins | sample Cruoilmetagenom1_FD_187290 | JGI IMG/M metagenome (GOLD analysis project Ga0209633, IMG submission 187290) | Oil polluted marine microbial communities from Coal Oil Point, Santa Barbara, California, USA - Sample 1 (SPAdes) (version 2) | ecosystem: Environmental > Aquatic > Marine > Oil seeps ... | reverse complement strand
GGTTTAACACTTGGTGTTTACCTGCTGTCCAAGATGGCCACATCGTACCAACAAAATAGAATAATTGTGCAATACCAAATACTACGCCAGCCCAAACAAATGACCATTGTTTTGTAAGCAATTTTTTCATTTATACTCCTATTAGTTTTGAAAATTAAATTGTTTTATAATTGAATGGTTAACTTAAAAAGATAGGAGCACTTACAAAAACTACTAATTGTAATAGTCTATAACTAAAGGTTATAGTTATGTTTTGCAAATGACATAAATTTATTTACCAAGCCAGATGGAGTTTCCTTACAAGTAACAAATCTAAACGTACGTTTGAACTTTACATCTCTAATATGCAATTGTTTTAATGTACCTGATTCAATTTCATTTTGAACTGCACAACACGAAACAATAGCCATTGTATCGGAATGTTGGAGATAAGTTTTTATACCTTCTGTAGATCCAAGGTGCATCACAACATTTAAATCTGAAAGAGTTATTTCTTTTTTCGAATAGAGAGTCTTGAGAATTACTTCTAATGTACCTGAACCTTCCTCTCTTAGAACTAGTGGCATATTCGGTAATTCTTTTAGGGATATATTTTTAATTTTACTCAAATTATTATTTGAACTTACAACGGGTAATAAAATATCATCTTTAAAAAAGGAATATTTTAATTCTTTTTTTATATGACTTCCTTCAACAATTCCAATATCTATTTTATTATTTTGTAATGCTTTCTCAATATTTTCACTATTTGCATTCATTAGAGAAATTTCTATTGTTGGGTAAGCTTTTTTGAACTTAGACAAAACTTCTGGAATGACCCATTGTGCAATTGTTGAACTCGCACCTATACTAAGTTTTCCTGAATATTGTTCCCTTATAGTTCCAATCTCATATTCCAATTCGTTGTATAGAGAAAATATTTTTTTTGATTTTTTGTAAAGTATTTTACCAGCTTCGGTTAAATATATATGGTTGTTTTCTCTTTTGAATACTCTAATGGAAAGTAATTTTTCAATTTCTTTTATATGCTTTGTAACTGCAGGTTGAGAAATCAATAATTCTTTAGAAGCCTTAGTGAAGTTGAGATGCTGAGCAACTGTATAAAATACTTTTAATCTAAAATCAAACATTATAACTATTTGTTATATATTAAATTATAAATATACTATATGTTCTAATATCACAAAATTTTATTTTAATATTTATGAATACTACCACCAATAAATTCTCTAAGAACTGAGTCTTTGGGGACCGGCGAATCATCTTCTATTGGAATAATTGGACTCAGCATTTTCTTAACTCGTGATGCTCTTTCGTATGCATCAACCTTTAATGGATCATTCTTAAATTTCTTTTCCCACTCTTCAAAATGTGCAAACAACTTTGGTTTATATAAAGATAGCTCATAAGGCATTCCACTATTAATAATAAAATCAGCAGAGTTCGCATAAGGAATTATATTTCTGAGTTCACTTGCTCGTACATAATGCCAATGTTCAAGCGTCTGTAGAGGATCGTAAGCACGTTGAACGGAATCTCTAAGCATTCGTCTCATTAGTCTAATATCGGTCCATTGAAAGTACTTACCATCATCACCTTTCATTTGCATTAGTGGTTCCAGAAACAATTTAAATTTTACATCGTTGGGAATATCTTTACTAAAGTCAGGATACAAACCATGTAAGCTATCTATTAAAATAATCTCATTATCTTCTAGCTTCATTGGAGTTCTATCTAAATATCGCTTCCCTTCTTTAAAATCATAATGAGGAATTTTTACTTCTTTACCCTGAGAAAGTTTTAATAAATGTTCATTGATTAATTCTAAATCTAATGCTTGTGGTGTTTCAAAATCATAATCGCCAAACTCATCTTTTGGATGATCTTCCAAATCGAAGAAATAATGGTCGACATTAATTGTCGCAAATTTGTATCCTTTTTTCTTAAGTCTTTGTTCAATTTTAATAGTTGAAGTGGTTTTACCTGAAGACGATGGTCCGCTAACAAAAACCATTCTTACAGTTTCATGTCGTTCAAAAATCATTCTAGCAGCGGTGTCAATATCATCTTCATATGCTGCTTCAGATTCATGCACTATATGAGCAAACTCACCATTCTCAACACGCTTATTATATTTTTCAACTGTGTTAAGCTCTTTAGTAGCAGCCCAATCCAATACATGCCATATTTTTGACCATGCAATATTTTCATCTGGTTTGGAAGCAATATTCGCATCATCTGTTCTTTTTTTGTTACGCTCATCTCTATAAATTATATATTCTTTAGCAACTTTTGCATGCCCATTTTCAACTAAAACTTTTTCTATTACATCTTGAATTTCCTCAATATGAGGATGGTTTATTTCATCAAAATTTTGCTCTAAAATTTCAATAACCTTTTCTGCTAAAAACTCTGCTTTCTCTTTATCTCTTCCACCAACAGAAATCGCAGCTCTGTAAATTGCATTCATTACTCTATTTTGATTAAATGGAACAATAGCTCCGCTTCTTTTTATAACACTTTTTATTTTTGACATTTACATACCACTATATTTAATTCTTATAAATTATTTTTATTTATTTTCTGGAACTGCCTTTAATACTATCGTAGCTGAATGCCCAAATTTAATTAAAATATATTTTATGTTTTCTTTTACAATATTTAATTTTGCACCAGCTTTTGAATAATCTCTAATAAAATTTTTAAACATTTTAGTTTGATCGGTATAATTATTGGTTGCAGCAATTGTTTGCAAATAATTTTCCGGCATAACCAATGCAATTTCAAATTTAGAGTTTGGTTTTATTTTTCTTTTACTCGAGTATTTTGCTCTTTCTCCTTTTGATAAATAGTAACTTTGTTCATCAGTAACTATTACATATTCATCAATATTATAATTTAATGGAATTGCTTTATCAGTTTTATTTTGAATTATAACTTTAACATCATTTAAGCCAACCTCAGCCCAAGCAAATAAATTGGGGTTCATCATTATTGAGCTTTTATAGTTTATTCCATCATCAACTGTGTAATTAACAATCTCAAACGACTTTTCATCAAGTGGATGCATCTCAATTCCAAAAAAATCATTTACGGGATTAGAAGGGACACATGAATTAAAAATAAGAAGAGTAATTGAAAAGAAAAAGAGTCTTAAAATATTTTTTTTGTTAATCATAATAACCTCAAATTAATTTCCAAATCTTGTATTCACAATGTTATTGTATATTGATCCAAATGAATATGTAAAACCAAAAGAAGCCCAAAATTGATAATCTGTTTCTAATTGTTTCCTTTGTAAAAGTATTTCTTCCAAGCTAACTCCACCACCCGGTAAAGCAATTTGGTCATGAATGTATGCAAGCGTTCCATCCAAATCGATTGTTAATCCTTTAGTTACTTTAATTCTAAGTTCATTGCTAAACTGAATTGTATTCAGGCTAAAATCATGGAAGTAATGAGCACCGGAAACTTCAGATTCGATTGTTCCCCACGGTTGAACAAGTTCTAGAGTAATTGACAGTTTTTCACTAAATAGTAGTTCTTCATTTTTCAAATAAATAGTTTCTTCGTTATAATTATTATGCCCTATGTAAGCTTTATAAGCAATTCTAAGTTGACGACTAGAAGATTCCGAATACGGGAAAATATTATATTCTATTCCCGGGGCAAAAGACATACTTAAATCCATATTATTATAAATTGAAGAATGGATATGAGAAAATAAACCAAGAGACAAATTGTCAGTTTGCGATTTAATTATTGATGCTGCAAAACCATGGAATCTGGATATGCTAACAATGTCACTACCATCGTAAGTAAAACTACTTTCATTATAGCTACTGTGTAAACTAATTTTTAATTTCCAATCTTCTGTAATTCTATTTGCAGAGATTGATCCGAACATATTAAGAAAGCTACTGGACTGTTCACCATTTGTAAACCCTCTAAGTCTTGTCTTAAAAACCCAATAATCCCATTCATCTTTTACTAACTTTGGTTCAACTGTATTTGGTGCATCAAAAGTAATTTTAACGTTTGAAGCAATTGGCATTCGTGCTACATATTTGATAAGTCCAAGCTTAATTGTCTGAACCATCTTCTTGCGTGCATCATCATCGCTATCGGATTCATCTTGTACATAACTTAAAGTGTCATTTACTCCTTCAAACTTTTTCCCACCGATAAAAGAAAGAGTATATTTTTGTCCGCCACCGCCGGTTCTTAATTTGCTAAATAAAATATGAATATTAGCATTATTTCTATCCCAGACATAATTTACAAAGGTAACTTTATCTCTTATAAAATCTGTATCACATCTTTCACAATCAATAAACACATTAGGAGCTCCAACTCTTATATTATTATTGTTTTGCCCAAATAAAGAACTCAGTGTAAAAAACAATAAACCAATTAATATTCTCTTCATGCGAATTCCATATAACTTTAAATTATCAATATATAAAATGTGTATTTGTTAAAGTCAAAAAAAGGTATTTTTCAATGCCCTATGTATAAAAATCAACTTACTCTTTCTTTCGGTTTAATTACTAAATTATCATATGCAAATAATGCCAAAATAGTTACTACACCTATACCAACAATTACATACCATATTTTATTAGGTTGATAAGTATCCCAAATCATTTGGGTCATTTGATTTTGGGTCATCTCAAGTTTTTCTGATGCAAGTGTAAAGTAATCGTTTTTAGAAAATTCTTCAGAAATACTTGGCATACTTAATCCTCTAGTAGCCATTTCTGTTTTTAATAAACTTAATTTATCTGACCAAGCTTGGTAGAGATTTCCAGAAACAAAAGTTGTTAATAAATTTCCAACAAAGACTGGAACAAAGTATGTCCCCATATATAAGGCTTCTTTCCCTTTGGGAGAAATAAGAGCGATGAATGATGAAAAAGTAGGATTTGTCATCATCTCACCAACAGAAAAGATAACAATACCAAGAATTGTATAAAGACCATTCCCTGTATAAAAAGTAATTCCAATACCAATTGCAGCAACAATAAATCCTGTAATCATTGCACTTACATGACGCATTTTCAAAACGTAGAATGAAACTAATAATTGTAGTATCACTATTGCCCCGGCATCAATGTTAATAAGCATTTCAGGATTTACTGAAGTTCCACCTCCACTCATAAAACTTGCTAACCAAGGCGATAATTGAGAAATTGAATCGTGCAATGCAGAAGTATCAATCCAATCCTCTATAAAAGTAGGCAAGGTATAAAAAAGTTGATTAAACATAGTCCAAAAGCCAACCATAATAACAAGCAAAACTGAGAGTCGGCTATCTTTTACAGCTTCCCAAATATTTCTTAAAGAACTTATAAGAGCTTCACTAATTGATTCTTCATTTTTCTTTCTTTCTGGTTCCTTAAAGAAAAAGATAACGATTAGTAAATTTATGAATATAACAATTGCAGCCTGAATAAAAACAATTTTCCATCCGTATTGTGTACGCAATGTTGATGAAAAAGCAGGTCCAATGAATCCACCAATATTAACCATCATGTAAAAGATTCCAAAACCAAGTGTTGAATTTGATTTATCTGTTGACTTAGTAATAATTGCAGAAGCAACCGGTTTGAATATCGCAGCACCAATAGCTACATATAAAAAAACCAAAAACACACTAAAATAGGATGTAACTTCACCCATAAAATAATAACCTGAGATAAGCATAACGTATGCTATAATAAGTGAAAGTTTATAACCAATTTTATCAGAAATAACTCCAGTGAAAAGAGGTAACAAATAAAGGATGGCAGTAACATATCCCATTATTTGTCCTTTCTCTATATGAGAAAATCCCAAAGCTCCTTCGTCAGTTGAACCAGTTAAATAGAGAGCTAAAACTGCAAACAATCCATACCAAGCCCATCGTTCAAAAAGTTCCATTGCGCTGGCTAGCCAAAATGGTGTTTTAAATGATCCCATCAATTTTAGGAAACTTTGTTTTTCATCAGTTTTATTTGCCATAAATACCTCAATACTCCTTTATATTATGTTTACTTCAGTTTCTAATTTTATCATAAATTTTTCATATACATAATTTTGTATGTCCACTGCTAAATCTAAAATTTCTTGTCCAGTTCCCTCTCCATAATTGACTAAAACCAATGCTTGTTTTTTATGAACACCAACCTTACCAAACACTTTCCCTTTAAGTCCAGCTTGTTCAATTAACCAGCCGGCTGGGATTTTGCACGTAAAATTATCCATGGGGAAATACACTAGGTCATCAAATTTATCTTTTAGATATCCAAAATGTTTTCTATCTATTATTGGATTCTTAAAAAAACTTCCAGCATTCCCAATCACTTCGGGATTTGGTAATTTACTTTCTCTTATTTCTCTCACTAATTCACTTATTTTTTTAATATTTAAATCATTAAGATTTCCCTCTCTTACTTTTTCTTGCAAAGCTCTATACGAAGTTTTTAATTTTGGTTTTAGACTGAGTTTAATGGTAACCTTAGTAATTAAAAATTCATTTTTCATTTCAGTTTTGAAGATACTACTTCTATAAGCAAATCCACATTCAGGATGGTAATAAGTCATCTGTTCACCAGTATTAAGATTGTACCCAACAAGTTTATAAAAGACTTCATCAAACTCAACTCCGTAAGCTCCAATATTTTGAATTGGTGCTGCTCCAACCGTACCGGGAATTAGTGATAGATTTTCTATTCCTCCATAACCTTTGTTAACAGCATACTTCACTAATTCATCCCATAACACGCCACTTCCAACTTCTAGGTAAACATGTTTTTTTTCTTTGTTTAATTCTTTGATACCTTCTATTTCAGATTTAAGTATAGTACCATCAAAATTTTTTGTAAACAAAATATTACTTCCACCACCAAGGATTAATACTTTTTCAGAGATAATTTGAGACAATGTATTTTCTATTTCGCTTTCATCTTCAATAATGATAAGCTTTTCAGTGCTTGCTTCAATTCCAAAAGAATTTAGTTTTTTTAATGATATGTTGTTTTTTATTTTCATATTTGATTTTATCAACTTATGTATAATGTTATAAAGTTAAATTAGTGCTGTCATTCCGTTTGTCTTTTGTGCCGGAATCCCCTTAATCTTAAAAGATTTCGGTATTTCAAAAAAACTAAAAACCGGAATGACAAACGATAAATATAACTTTGTCATTGCGAAACTTCTGTCTTTTAGAAGTTGTGGCAATCTGTTAAAGAGATAATGTTAACTTACAATAGATTGCCACGTCGCAAAGAACACTCCTCGCAATGACAAAAAAATAACAAGTTAGTTTTCTCTCCAATCAATATTTTTAATTATTTCACCATCTGAGCTTATTATTATTGCTCCTTCTTTATCTGTTCTTCTGATCTCAATATTTCGATCTTTTAATCTTTCCACAACAACTGGAGATGGATGTTTAAACTTATTCATTACTCCGGCACTCACAATTCCAATTTGGGGTTTAACTAAATCAAGAAAAACTTCAGTGCTAGAAGTTTTACTTCCATGATGACCTAACTTCAAAACATCAGATTTAAGAAAATTGTCAAATTTATTTACCAATTGGAATTCAGCTTTTACACCAGCATCTCCAACAAACAAAAATGAAGTTTTTCCAAATACCAATTTAATAATTCCACTCTTATTATTGATATCTAAACTTCTATAATCTACATCGGAAGTATCATTTAAGAAATATAAATTACATCCACCTATTGATATTTTACTTCTATCAAAATAGGAAAATTTTATATTTTTCTTTCTTAAATAATCCTCAAGGACAATATCTTTAGATGAACCTCCACCAATTGTTTTATAAACTTCTTTTACTTTACTTTTCTGTAATAATGAAACAAAGCCTCCGTAATGATCCGAATCAAGATGTGTTATAAAGCCATAGTCTAGTTTATCAATTCCCAGTTTATTTAGCAATGGAATAATAACCCTTTCTCCGTTATCAAAATAGTCACTTCTATTTCCCGCATCAATCAGTCCGACTTTTCCATTTGGGAATTTAACTAATATTGCATCACCTTGACCAACATCAATTGTAACAATAGATAACTCATTTTCTGGCAAGATATTTTCATCATCCAATGAAAAATATATGGGTAAAGAAAGTAAAGAGATGAAAAGTAAAATAACAAAAATAATTTTTCTTTCTAATTTATAAAATGCAGAAACAAGAAATGCTAGAAAGCTATAAAAGATTATTCCGTCAAAAAATGAAAAATTAAAAATATTTATGAAAGCAAAATTTAGACTACTAACTTTTTCCACAAAGGCATAAAGAAAATCAATGAGCATAATATTAGAAGTTGCTACAACATCAGCAAGCCAAAAATTTATTACTGACATCACCAAAGTTAATATGGCAATCAAAACTATAATTCCAATCAGTGGTATTACAACTAGATTAGCCAACAATGAAACTAATGGTAGTTTGTTAAAATAAATTATTGTAAATGGTAATGTACCTATTTGTGCTGCTAATGAAACTGCCAAGAATAAAAGAATCTTCTTTGTGAAAATATTGAGATTCAGTGGTTTAATTTTACTTTCAAAAATTGGATAAAGAATTAAGATTGACAAAACTGCCGAGAATGACAAAAGAAAACCAGGGTTAAATAATTCATAAGGATTGAGAGATAAAATAATAAGTGCAGCAATTGCTAGCGAATTAAATCCATTGGAACTTCTATTTGATAACTTTGCAATAAGGTAAACAACTGCCATTATAGTTGCTCTAAAAACTGATGGATGTCCACCAGTTAAAATGAGAAAAAGAGTTACACCAACAATTGTAAAAATGTAACGCAACTTAATTTCAAATCTGCCAAACATAAAAAATAAGATAAGTGAAATAAATCCAACGTGAAGCCCGGAAACAGCAAGTACATGAATTACTCCGGAATTCATAAATGTTTGTTTTATTTCATAGTCAATATCGGTTCTGTCAGCTAATAACAAACCTTTCAACAAGGCTGCAGTTTTTGGAGGATGTAATAATTTTATTTTTTCATCAATGTATTTTCTTACAATAAATATTGAATTAAATATTAAGTCAATTTGAGTATTTATTATTTCAACAGATTCAAGTTTATAACAATTTGCTAAACCACTAATTCCCTTGTTTAATAAATAATCTTCGTAATTAAACTCAAAAGGATTTCTTTGATTCTTTACTCTCTGTATTGTTCCATTAAATGAAATTTTGTTTCCAATTTCTATTTGAGAATAAATTTCATCTAAATGATTAGTAGTATCTTTCCAAAAGTTACAAAGGAATTTTCCCCTTTTAATATCAGTGATTTTTTCATCGTTAATTGATTCAAATAAAATCTCAAAAGAGAGTTTTTTGTTTTGAATTAAATTAATTTTAGAGACTGTTCCTACTACGTTTGAATTTCTTATTTTTTCTAACTCAAAAGGATAAGAAACTTTTTCAGCTTGACTAAGTGAAAAATAGAAAGCACTTGACAATGGGATTAAAAGAATAACTAGAAATGATGACTGACTAAAATTTTTAATTTTCGAAATGAAAACAATCATTAGGAATAACAGTATTGAGATTAAAAGTGTTGTAGGATCAAAAAGCAATTGATGTTGGAGTAGTATTCCAATTACGAAAAGTAAAGCAAACTTTATGGTGGGATAGTTTGTCATCAAATTAGCTTTTTACGAATGTCCTTTTGATTATACGCATAAGAAACATAAATTATTGGGACAAGTTTATAATACTTATCTGTCATTGCGAGGAGTGCCCTTTACGACGTGGCAATCTGTTATGTGACCAAAAAATAATTTAAAAGATTGCCGCACTCAACAAACAACGTTGAGCTCGCAATGACAATATTTTACATCTCAGATTGCGAGCAACCCAAATTACAAGTTTTAATAAAGATCTAAAATTGCATCTCTTATTTGTGAAATATTAGTTATTCGTTCAGCAAAATATTTTGCATTTTTTCCTGCACTCATTGTTAAAGCCGGATTGTTTGTATGTGATTTTATTGAAATATTTTCTATATTGCCATGATCAGAACAAACTAACAGATTAAAGTTTTTTGGTAAACTCTCAAAAAGAGATAATAAAAATCTATCAAGTATTTTTAATCTTTCTTCTAATGTTTCGCTTTCTCTACCATGACCAAGAAAATCAGTATGGAAATGTTCAAACAAAGTGAAATGATGTTGAGATGCAATTTTAATTAATCTTTTAGCCGCAGTTTCTGGTTTTATTATTCTTAGTTTATATTTAAGATTATTAACCCAACGTGAATTATCAATTTCTGCACTTAGTGCATTTCCTTTTGATAAATCTATTTTCTTTTTTAATGGAACGTTACTATATCTACAGCTCAAACTTGTAACACTCATTCGTTTTGAACCATCTCTTATATAATCAAAAAATTCTTTTGGATATGCATTAACAAAAACAACTTTCTTTTTCATATCCATAAACTTTTTAAAGATGTTCTCTTCTCTAATAATTGGCAACAGCTTCGAATGTGGATATGGTCCAAAATGTCTATCCATAATTTTAGCAGCGTTTACTCCGCAGAATATGGATGTCTGTCCCGTTCCACTTTGTGGTAAATTGGGAATTTCCATAACAGCATCTGTTGGAAAAATATAACGATTATTTACTGATAGATTTTGATTGTCAAGATGTGGAACTGAATTAAAAAGTTTAGTAAAAGTATTAAAATTATATTTGAAGAAAGGATTTAATTTTGGATCTGCTTTACCGATTCCAACACCGTCTAAAAATATAAGAATTGTTGATTGCAAATTTTTACTCCGTTTTTTTTTATTGGCTAGAAATCTTATTGTTCAAGATATCTCAATCGCAAAGAACGCTCATTTCGATATGACAAATCTTCGTAATTCTATCTAACATAGAATATAAATCATTTTGATTCAACCATAACGGTAACTGGTCCATCGTTAATAATTTCAACTTCCATCATTGCTCCAAATATTCCTTCTTTAACTTTTTTATCTCCCAAAATATTTTTCAACTTCTCTGCAAAACTTTTGTATAATTCTTCAGCCTTTCCCGGAGCTGCTGCTTTATTAAAACTTGGTCGGTTTCCTTTTCTTGTATCTCCATATAACGTAAATTGAGAGATCAATAAAACTTCTCCGTTAATATCTTTAATCA
>Ga0209633_10005421_pt1 | contig 11188 bp, 7 predicted proteins | sample Cruoilmetagenom1_FD_187290 | JGI IMG/M metagenome (GOLD analysis project Ga0209633, IMG submission 187290) | Oil polluted marine microbial communities from Coal Oil Point, Santa Barbara, California, USA - Sample 1 (SPAdes) (version 2) | ecosystem: Environmental > Aquatic > Marine > Oil seeps ... | reverse complement strand
GCCGGTTAACACGGACGGCGGTCTTTTATCCAAAGGGCACCCCCTCGGGGCTACCGGCGTAGGCCAAATAGCCGAGATCGTCTTTCAGTTGAGAGGTGAAGCCGGTAAAAGGCAGGTAGAAGGTGCAACGGTGGGATTATGTCAGAATGAGGGGGGGTTGTATAAAGGAGCCATGGGAAATACCAGTATTAACATTTTGAAAAAATAGATAGATAGCCGATGGGAACGACAAGAAGGAAAGCTTAGAAAATTAGGCATGAAATTGCAAACGATAGAAGCGTTGAGATGGTTGAAAAAGAAGTGATATAGCCGGAGTCAGGGAAATACGTGATCTTTTTTTAATCTACGAAATATAAGAAAGCGAAGGTGTTATTATGATCCCACAGAAGATAAACAAAATTTTGTGCCCGGTGGATTTGTCCCCTTTTTCCTTACCGGTAATAGACTATGCGAAGCGTATGTCAAGGCATATCGAGGGAAGCAAAATATACTTGCTTCATGTTATTAAGGACCCGTTGGATCCCATCTATAAATGTGAAATGGAAAAAGATAAAGTTTTTGAATGTGTGGAAAAGAAAGTCCATGAGATGCTTCAACAAATAGATGAAGCGGATGAAAAAATGAGGGAACGAATAAAAACGATTGTCAAAATAGGAGATCCGACGAATAAAATATTAGATTTTGCGGACAAAGAACACATGGACCTGATCGTAATGTCAACACATGGGAGAACGGGGATGTCGAGGGTGTTGATGGGAAGCATTGCCGAGAATATAGTACGAAAAGGAAAAGTTCCGGTTATGATGTGTAACAAACAGAGCTTAATGGTTAAAGAATAATAAAAGAGATGATTTTGTCTGGAGTGGTATGTAAGAGTTCTAAAAAGAACGGTTTTTTTAGGAGGACCCGATGAAAAAATTCCTATTATCTGTTTGTTGTCTGTTTAATGTGCTGTTGTTTTTGCAGTCCGGTTCTACTGGTGCCGGCGCTTATATGCTTCCGGACGACTTGTATGGCGTAGCGGTAATAAAGGAGAAAATATGGGTTTGCGCGGGTTATGGAAGAATATTTCACACCGACGACGGTGTCGATTGGGAATATCAGGAAACAGGCGTCACTAAGTCTCTTATATCGATAGATTTTATTGATGAGAACAACGGATTTGCCGTTGGTTATTGGGGAACGATTATCAAAACGGAAGATGGTGGGAAAAACTGGAAGAAAGTGTTGGTTGATAACAGTAAAAACTTTTTTCTAACAGACATCTATTTCATTGATAATGAAAGAGGGTTTATTATCGGCGAATTTGCAAGGCTCATGGCAACCATAGATGGGGGAAAAAGCTGGAAACAGATGCTGGGGGAAGATCTCGACTTCATGATGAACGGCATTGACTTTTATGATGGGCAATACGGATGGGCGGTTGGTGAATTTGGAACGGTTTATCATTCCACCGATTCAGGGAAAACGTGGGCCAAGATTGATGTAGAAGGGGCGGAAGAGTACACCCTCTTTGGCGTAAAGGTCATTGACAAGGATCGGGTTGTAATCACCGGGGTCGATGGAATGGTTTTAACGACGGGGGATGGCGGGAAGTCCTGGGAGAAGAAACGGGTTGGAGAATTCCAGCTGTTCGGCGTCGAATTTATCAACCCCCGGGAAGGGTTTGTTTTTGGAACAGGACAGCTATTAAAATCAAATGACGGTGGAAATACGTTTGAAAATATTGAACTCAGTGATGAATTAAAATATGGCTTTTTATATCGTATGGAAGGTAATGTTGCTGTCGGTAGTAAAGGAAACGTTACCATATGGGACGGGGAGAAAATCAAGACGGTGAGAATAACTGATTTGATAGGGAGTGAAAAATAATGGAAAAAATATACTCGCTTATCGTAAGGTTGAGATTATTCATTTTATTGGCAATTATAGTGACCTCATTATTTTTTGCTTACTATGCCTTCCAGTTGCCCGTTCGTGTTTCATTGGAAAAGTTGTTTCCTTATGATCATCCATTCGTAGAACTGAATAAGGACTTAGGGACGAAGTTCGGCGGTACGAATACCATGCTGGTGATGATCAAAGGTAAAACCGGGGATATATACAACGAGGAAATGATCAGCACGATAAGGGAAGTGACTGATTATTTCTATTATCAGCCATATATCTTAAGATCGCTTACGGCGTCGATCACGCTGAGAAAAACGAAATACACTTTAGGGAGGGGTTTTGCAGAAGTACACATGGCCCCTATATTCCCGGCCGATTTTGATAATTCCGAAGAGAGTTTTCGTTTTTCTAAAGAAATGGTTTCTCGAAGCCCGATATTTAATGGACTTCTTGTGTCTGATGATGGGAAATCAGCGCTGGTTTTACTGGAAGTTTTGGAGAATGTGGAATATAAAAAACTATATCTAGAAATCGAAGCGCTCAAAGAAAAAATAGCTTCCGGCGGGAATGCGGAGCTGTATTTTACCGGACGGCCCGTCCTCCTGGCGACTATTTATGGGTTAATGGAAGAAATTGTTAAAGTCATAAGCGTCGTTACGATTGTTTCTATTCTCTTGCTGCTATTACTGTTTAGAAACTGGATTGGCGTTTTTATTACCATATGCACGGCTGGATTGTGCGCCGTCTGGGGAATGGGTACGATGTCTCTGCTCAAATTTGAGTTGTCGCCCATCCTGATAATATTGCCCGTTCTTGTGAGTACAAGAGTGATAAGTCATTCGCTTCAGATATTTCAACGCTTTATGGAAGAAAGGAAAACCTGCGGTTATGACTGCGATAAAGAAATTGCATTAAAAAGAACGATAAAATGTATGTTGGTCCCAAATTGGGGTGCGGTTTTAACCGATGCAATGGGGTTTTTCATCCTTATCCTTATTAAAATTACGATCATGCAGGAAATTGCCATTTCCATGGGATTATGGATTTTATGGCTGGCACCCTTGAGTGGTGTTTTCGTTCCAATCGTTTGTTATTATCTTCCGCTCAGAAAAGGGGACGTTTTAATAAGTAAAATTACTTATTTTGATAAAATACCCTCTAGATTGGGGAATTTTACTATGACGAGGGGAGGCACTATTGTCACCGTCTTCTTCTTCGGTTTATTGCTTGTGTTTTCTGGTTGGAACTTTGGAAAACTGCAAATTGGTGATTCTTACCCCGGCTCGTCGCTTCTGTTCCCGAATTCGGAATATAATGTCTCAACGGAGGTTATCAACACCAATTTTTCCAAGGCCGGTGCGGATGCCCTCATCTTATTTTTCAGAGGGGAAGCGGATTCAATTAAGAAACCCGAAATCTTGCAATATTTTGATAATTTCGAGAGGACCATTTTGGAAAAAATGGAAGGTGTTTCGAGGGGGGCATGGTCCTTGGTTACGGTATTGAAGGATATCAACATGCAGCTCCACGATGGAGATCCCAAGTGGAACCTGATTCCCGATGATAAACTGCTATCGGCCAATCTCATGCTCCTTTTTTCATCAAAAAATGAACCCTCGGAGTTTGCAAGATATACGGATCCGGTATACGAAATTGGGGATACGATAATTTTTTTTAAAAACCATATTCCGACGACAATAAAGGGAATAAGTGATGTTACCAAAGAATATTTTAATAAATATCCTCCTGAAACCAGCGTGGGGAAATTCCACTATGCAGGAGGATCCATCGGTCTCGAAATGGCAACCACGGAAGTGGTACAATCCTCTCACATTAAGATCGATTTACTGGTGTATGTAACGATTTTTATCATATGTATTGTTTCTTACCGATCGCTTGTAGCTGCCATGCTGCTTTGTGTGCCCTTGGTATTTGCGAATTTCGTGGTAACGGGGCTAATGGGTTTTATGAAAATCGGGGTTACCATCGATACGTTGCCGGTTGTGGCGCTCGGTGCAGGTATCGGGGTTGATTTCGGGTTCTATTTATTATCGAGAGTTAAAGAGGAGTATGAGCATGAACAAGATGTGGATAAAAGCATTATAGCGTCGCTTTTGACGACAGGGAAAGCAATTTTATTTTCAGGCCTAACTGTGATCGTACCCTTGTTGTGTGTTGCTGCTATCACGAATATCAAGTTTCAAGCACAGATGGGAATTCTCATTGCTATCATATTATTTGTGAATATGATCTGGTCTATTACGGTTACTCCGCTTTTAATTCACCATTTTAAACCTGCTTTTCTTAAAGTAAGGGGGAAAGGGGGTGCTTGTCGGATAAGTGAGATGGCATTAGAAAAGGTTAACTGATCTAAAAAAGGGAGGGGTTATTATGGTAGCGAAGAGGTACAGCAGGAAAATGAATGCGGGATTGATTCTAGGCGTTTGTTTGGTTGCTTTTTTCTTTACGCCGTCGGCGGCTTATTCGAGTGGGAACGACGAATTTCGAGTAATCGGATATCTTCAGCACAGGAGCGAATTTGGGTTAGCGGATGCGGAGTACAATCCGGATGGTTATACGATGGCGGAGTTTTTGATGAACATAGAGATAAATTATGACTACTCCGAAAAATTAAATTTTCATCAGATTGTTCGTGCTCGCTACGACGGGATTTACGATTGGCGGAATTATTTCGAGGATCAGTCGATGGCATCGGATCAACTGAAAAACGAATTGGAACTTCGAGAGCTTTATTTGAATTATGCTCCCATTGAAGATTTGAATTTTCGTATTGGGAAGCAGGTGGTGATATGGGGAGAGTCTGATGGTTTGCGTCTGATGGACATGATCAATCCCTTGGATACGCGATGGGGATACCTGTCACGGGATTTTGAGGATACCCGGACGCCGCTTACGATGGTTCGTGTCAACTACAACATTCCGTTTCTTGAGGATAACTTTGGCGGATTGGAACTGGTCTGGGTACCGACCCAGTTTGAAGTAAATCAATATCCAATTGACGGTTCCGCTTGGGCCATGGCGCCTCCGGATTTTTTCAATGAGCAGATGCAAAATCTTCTTGCGGCGGGGCTTTTGCCTGTGGTGATCGATGAAAAAAGAGAGCAGGACAAAGATAACGGTCAAATAGGGGGGAAGTTTACCATAAATGAATTCGGAATCGATTTGAGTTTGAATTATCTTTACGGATACTCACAAGATCCGGTGATCTACTTTGCTGGAATGGGTGCTGCGCCGCCTCCGTTCCTCGCATCATATAATCTTAAACAAGAATACCCTCGGCGACACATTGCCGGATTAACGTTTAATAAAGACTTTGGAATGGTTGTGGCGCGAGGAGAATTTGCGTACACATTTGACAATCAGTTTCAGAATCTGACGAAACCGGACTGGGTTGAGGAAAGCGATTATTTAAAGGCGATGCTGGGATTCGACTGGAATTTGAGATTTCCAGGATTTAACAAAGGAAGGACGATTTTTATCAGCGGTCAATATTTTCTTAACCATGTAATGGATCACAATGATGATATGATTAATTTGCCTTATGGTTACACGGTGAAAGAGGATGAGCAAGTTGCGACACTATTGATGAACACAGGATTTATGAGCGATACGATCATTCCGGAAATATTCGTTGCATACGATGTTTCGTATCAATCATGGTGGATCAACCCGAAATTGAAGTTACAACACGGCAGTTACTGGCGGTTTGAGCTGGGCGCGAATATTTTCGATGGGGATGGGGACGATACCCAGCATGTACCTTTTGCCATGATGGACAAAGCAGATTCTGCGTATGTTCAGATCCGGAGAATGTTCTAAAATCCGTATGAATACAGATACAAATATATCTCAACAGGTAGGAGGCAGCGATGGATAAGATTACGAGAAGAGATGCTTTGAAGGTTTTGGGGGCCGCAGGATTGGCTGTGGGTGGGGTATCCACTAAAATATCAGGTGTAGACAAACTGCTCAATGGTGGCGGTTTGGACAGCCTCGGTATCGGAATGCACGAAAGTTATGGGGCGGATTTGATTAAACCGGGGACAGTCATCAATAGCGGGAACTACAAGGGTTTTCCACAATTGAAAAAACTTCTCCCCGATCATCTGTACTTACGACTGAAAAAGGGGGCAACGAGATCGGATCTTCCGGAGATCAATGTTGTTCCAACGAGAAAACTTCAGCTTTCTGAGTCTGAGCAGAAATGGAAGGATAAAAACAATGGTACGGTCACAATAGATCCGGAAACGAAACGACTCGTAAACTGGCAGGCCGGCGTTCCATTTTCCGACCCGAAAAATGCTGTTGAAGTGTGTCATAATTTTATATGTAGAAAATGGGATGCAGATGCATTTCATTTCATTAATGTCACATTTCGTGTCCTCGACCGGTTAAATCGCCAAAAAGACATGGGCTCACTGTTGTGGCAAAAGCCTTTCAAAGGAAGGACCACCATTCCACCCGTACCGGAATACCCTGATAATCCGGACAATGTGCTTTGGAAGCAGATGTTTGCATTCAAGACACCATACGATGTCGCCGGAAATTCCATACTGAGAATACGTTACGATTCATATGAGAAAGAAGATGATATGTGGGCGTACATTCCCGCCATGCGAAGAATACGGCGCTATACCGGGGCGGACGTCCAGGATCCGATGTTTGGGTCCGACAATACGTTTGACGATTTTGCCCACTGGCTTCAGAAGATCGATTTCAAGTCGGTTGTTCCCACGAAAGTAGAGGAGGGACAACTCCTCACGCACGGATATCCCGATTTTAATATGGATGGGCATAATGTAAAGTCTGACGCAAGGGTGCTGTTGTATCCGATTTGGGAAATCCGGCCCGTTTATATCCTTACGGTAGAAATTAATGATCCTACCTACATGTACAGCAAGCGGATAACGTGGATCGACAAGGAGACGAACCTGGGGCTGTATATGGAAAACTACGACCAGAAGGGAAACCTTTTCAGGTCGTGGACTAGTGCCTACTGGTGGACCCCGGAAGGTGGGCATAATTGGGTTACTGTCGACATAGAAGACTGGATCAACGGCTCAAAGACCTATCTGCTATGCAAAGACGCAGATTACAATACCAATTTCAGCGACAAGGTTTTTTCGAAGAGCAGTCTCAAAAAAGCCGTGAGATGATGGATAATACATTTCTTGAAAACAACAAAAGGAGAGAATTATGAGTACAGAGTATATCTTGGGTATCGACACGGGGGGAACCTTTACCGATTGCTCCGTGATTGACGAAAACGGGGAGTTCTGGATAGGCAAGCATCTGACGACGTACGACGATTTCAAGCGGGGTGTTTTTGGCGCCATCGAGGATACCGCCGAGCAGGTGGGTGTGCCGATGGAAGAGTTGTTGTCAAAAACGGTTTTCGTGGGTCACGGGACGACCATCGGGACCAATGCCATTATTAACAGGGCATTCGATCCGGTCGCATTGTTGACGACCGCCGGGCAAGAGGATGTTTGCCTGATCATGAGGGGGGGGGCGAGAACCGATGGCCTCAACGAGTTGGAGGTAAGGCGACAGTCACTTTGCAAAAAGCCGGAAGCCCTGCTCGCCAGGCATATGATCGTGGGGGTCAACGAAAGGGTTGCCAGCGATGGAAACGTCGTGATTCCGCTAAATGAAGATGAGGTGAAGGAGCAGGTTGATGAGTTGGTTAAAAACGGGGCCAAGGCGATCGCGGTATGCCTGCTCTGGTCTTTTATGAATGAAGATCACGAAAGAAGGATCAAGGCCATTATCAAGGAAAACCACCCGGATGTTTATGTGGTAATTTCGTCGGATATAGCCCCCCAGATAAGAGAATACGCACGAACAATGACTGTGATCATCGATGCATGTATCGGCGGCACGATGAAGAAATATATCGAAGGCCTGAACAATGCGATGATGGAAAAAGGCCTGAAAAAACCGATCAGCATCATGCACGCATACGGTGGTTCCACCAGTTCTTCCACCTTTATTCCCGTGTCCACGATTGAATCGGGGCCCGTCGGTGGTGTCATCGGCGCCAAGTTACTTGCTTCCGCAATGGGAGAAGAAAATATCATTTCCACGGATGTCGGCGGTACGAGTTTCGATGTGAGTGTTTTGCACGGCCGGGAATGGACATTTAAGAAAGAGCCGATTCTGATGCGGTTCAGGGTCTCCGTCCCGATCATCGACATAATGTGCATCGGCGCCGGCGGGGGGACGGTGGCCAAGATGGATCCAATCATGGGTTTCAGGGTTGGCCCGGAAAGTGTCGGCTCTGATCCCGGCCCCGTCTGTTACGGCCATGGGGGGGTGAGTCCGACCGTTACCGATGCGGACCTGGTACTTGGATACCTGAACCCCGATTTCTTTTACCGGGGGAAAATGAAGCTCGACAAGGACGCGGCATCAAAAGCCATTGAAGAACAGATTGCAAAGCCGCTGGGCATTTCAACGGTCCAGGCCGCATCGGGGATCTACGATATCGTCAATTCCTACATGACGGACAATCTCCGGCAGGCGGTTATTCAGAAGGGTTACGACCCCCGCGAATTTTCGATCGTGGCTTATGGCGGAAACGGCCCCATGCATGTCGGGGTTTATGCACAGGAGCTTGGCGTCAAGAAAGCGATCGTTCCCTACCAGTCTCCGGTTTTTTCTGCATTTGGCATCGCAGGCTCCGATATCGTTCGGGTTTACAGGAGAACCCGCTTATTGCAGATGCCGGCCCACCCGGATGATTTGAATGGCATTTTCAATGAAATGGAGTCGGAAGCTGTTGAGGGGATGCTCACCGAAGGATTTCAAGAGAAAGACTTAGAATTTAAACGGGAAATAGAGTGCAGGTACAACAGGCAGGTGAATGAAGTGGGGGTCGAACTTAAGACCGGCAATATCACAGAGTCCGATATACTCAAGGCAATGGAGGACTGGGAAAAGAAATACGACACCCTTTACGGGAAGGGGTCCGGGTTAAAGGAAGCCGGAATCCAGGTTGTGAATTTCAGATCGACCGCGACGGCAAAATACTTCAAGCCGGCGCTTAAGCCCCGGGATACGTGCATAATCGATAGCGCTACGTCTCTCAAGGGAACACGATCCGCATTTTTCAAGAAATATAACGACTATGTTGAAACCCCGATACACGATTTCTCTAAGATTGAGGCCTGCGGAGTAGTCAAGGGGCCCGCAATCATCGAATCGGAATTGATGACCACGGTCGTTAATCCGGATCAGTCGGTCGTTTTGGATGAGTTTAGAAATATTATTTTTGATACGTTATAAAGACAGAACTAATTTAAAATAAGGGAGAAGCATAATGAGCGTCAAAGTTGATCTGCTTAAGGATAAGGACATCGATCAGATAACATACCAGATCGTAAAGCACAAGATATGGCAAGTTTTGTGGGAAGGCAGAGCCACGATGGAGAAGATATCTGGATCCGTCGTCGTGACCGAGGCAAAAGAGGTCCTTTGCGGGCTGTATAATGCAAAGGGGGAGACGGTGTCGAGTTCTGCCGGGCTTCTTGTTCATATACTGGGAATAGAGAATATGATCAAAAAGCTTTTAGAATGGTATTCCGAAACTCCCGGGATATTTGAAGGGGATGTATTTATGTTCAACGACCCTTACATAGGCGGGAGTCATGCGCCCGACCAGGCGTGCATAAAGCCTATTTTTTACAAAGGTAAGTTGGTGAACTGGGTGGCCGCCCTCTTTCACACCTCGGATGTCGGCGCTATGGAGCCTGGCGCGGGCATATGTCCTTCCGCAACGGAAGTATACCACGAAGGGATCCGGTTCCCGGGGCTAAAGGTAATGGAAAAAGGTGTCGAGCGAACTGAGTTTTACAAGTTTCTCGAGAGGGCGGTCCGGGATCCGCTCGGGGCAATACTCGATGTGAGGGCAAGAGTCGGATCCCTGAACGTGGTCGATGAGAGGATCATAGAACTCATGGATAAATATTCCATAGACAATTGTGAGGCGATATTCGAACAGATGATCATCGATACGGAGGCCTATGCGAGGAGAAAACTACTGGAATATCCGGATGGTGAATGGACTGAAGAGGTATACCTTGACCACACCGGGAAAGAATACAAAAAGATTAAAATGAAGATGAAAATGATCAAGAAAGGGGATCATTTGACATTTGACTTCACCGGGACTGATCCGGAGACGGTGGGTTGTTTTAATATGACCGAAGCTTCGGTTTCGGGTTATATCTTCTCAAGTATTTGTACCTTAATGCTTTACGAAGAGCATTGGAATAAAGGGATAACCAAAGTTTTCTCGATGAAGTTTCCGGAATATCCGACCGTTGTGTCCTGCAAATGGCCTACGGCGGTTTCTGGTTCGGTTATTGTTGGGATGTCGATTTTCGCCTTGGCCGATTGCTGCATCAGCAAGATGCAGCGGACCCACGAGGAATATTTCATCGATCAGAATGCCGCGTGGAACATCAATAACCTTTTTCTCGGTTGGGGGGGGATGAACCAGCACGGTTTTGTCATGAGCACCCTTCTGTTTGATTTTCTTGCCGTCGGCCAGGGGGCGGGTCCGACCTATGACGGTTCCGACACGGGAACATTCAGATACACGCCGGAAGTCATTGCCTCCGATGTCGAGATGAACGAGTCGATCATGCCTTTTATATACATGTTCAAAAATCAAGCGATCGATTCGAGCGGTGCGGGGAAACAAAGGGGAGGAAGCGGACTCGAAATCGCATATATGGTGTACAACTCACCGGGGCTGTTTGTCACGCCTTTTGGGAGGGGAAAGAAGACGTTTCCGGGATCCGGACTCTGGGGCGGGCACGGTGCTTCTCCTTGCGAGATGTATTTTGGACGCGATACGAACTTACTCGACTCGGTTCGGGAGAAAGGTCGCTTTCCTACGGATCTTGATGAGTTAAAAGGGATGTCCGGCGAAGTGAACGACTGTCCGCCGAATGTGTCGGCGACGCCGATGAAGCATGGCGATTTTGTTTATCTCTACGGAGGAGGCGGTGGCGGATATGGAGATCCTTTGGATAGAGATGTCGAACTTGTATTGCAGGATGTGAAGAAGCAGCTCATTACCGGGGAATTTGCTAAAAATATTTACGGTGTGGTGTTCGAACCCGAAGTAAGCGGAGTTTTAAGCGGGTTCAATGAGGTGAACAGCGTAGCGATAAATGTCGATGCGACAGAGAAAAAACGGAAAGCGATCATTGAGTATAGGAAACAAAAATCTCAATAATATTCGAAGGGGAGGGTGATATGAAGGTTC
>Ga0209633_10005419_pt1 | contig 11189 bp, 7 predicted proteins | sample Cruoilmetagenom1_FD_187290 | JGI IMG/M metagenome (GOLD analysis project Ga0209633, IMG submission 187290) | Oil polluted marine microbial communities from Coal Oil Point, Santa Barbara, California, USA - Sample 1 (SPAdes) (version 2) | ecosystem: Environmental > Aquatic > Marine > Oil seeps ... | reverse complement strand
TGTAAGACTAAACTTACCCTTTAGTTCTTTAAAAATATTCTTTTTAACTACAGACATACCTACTCCTACTCCGGAAACCATATCTGTTGAATCGGATGTACTGAACCCATCATTAAAAACTATCTTTATTATGTCCATATTGCTCATTATTGCAATCTGTTCTACAGAAACAATATTATGCTCAATAGCTCTTTTTTTAATCTTATCAACATCAAAACCTGTGCCATCATCAGTATACTCAAAAATAAGACTGTTCTCAGCCTTTAAGATATCAAGAGTAATACTTCCATCAACTTCTTTACCTGCATTAAGGCGATCCTGGGGAAGTTCAATACCATGAGCAATAGAATTTCTAAGCATATGCAGAAACAATTCTTTTAGAAGTTTATATTTTTTACTATCAATACTTTTAACGGAAGTATTCAAGGTAAATACTGATTTTTTACCAGTTTCTTCTGCGGAACTTTTATTAATAAGCTCCAGTTCCCTGCGCAGCAGGTTAAAAGAAATATTTTCACGTTCTAAGTGTTTAGCCACACTCCCTGTTAAGTCAAGACTGGAAGGAGATAAATTTTCATTGGAATTATCTTCTTCATCAACTGCAAGGAAATCTTCAAGAGCGTTAATGGTCTTGTCAAACTCTCTTTTTTCGTTGTTCAATTTCTCATAGAAACCAATTATTTCCAGATTACTTTCAAGACCTAGAACTTCATTTTTGATTTTCTTAAAAAAGGACTCAAATTCCCTGGCAATACTGGATAATTTTTCGAATCCCAAAGCAAAGGCTTCTCCCTTTATCGAATGAACAGTACCGAGAATTTCAGAGATTACATTTGTATTTTTTTCATTTTGCTTCAGATCTTTAATTTTTAGAGATAAGTTTTCTACATCTTCTTCAAGACCGACTATAAAACGTCTGATGACATTTTTATCATTACCAAAAAGAGCAACCATAATGGAATATCGTTTACTGTATTCACTATCTTTTTTCTCAAGTTCTTTCTTAAGCTCATTTGCAGATGTTATATCATCGAAAACAAGCATTATTTTTTCTATATCTTTATCTGCATTTTTTATTATACTAATAGATGAACTGATTATTGTATGAATAACTGTTCCGCCTATAACCTGTACAAATTCAAATTCTTTAATAGGGTTTGCTTCATTAAGCATACTGGTAGAAGCAGTTTTATTTGTAAAACATAGTTCCAGATAATCAGTAATATTACTTTTAGTTTTATTATCCAGGACACTGAAAACACTTGTTATTATCGAATTACCTTCATAATCTTTATCTCCAAAAATATTTACAAAGCTGTCATTGTATCCTGATTCAATTCTATAATCCTTATCAATAAAACAAATTCCGGAATTTATATTATTAACAATAGTATCCAGCTGATCAGTGTATTTTTGAAGATCTTCCATAGCTGAGTTAATATCAGAACTAAGCTTAAGAGCCTGATCCATCATCTCTTTTTGAAGATTAGTATTTTTATTTTCCAGTATTTTATTTTTATCAGAAATATTCTGTACAGATAAACCTGAAATAAACCCCAGTAAACCTGTAATAACAGGAGTACCCACAACAACCCATAATAAAAGATATCCCAAATGGAGAACCTTATCAAAAAGCAAGTATACAGAAAGAACAATAACTCCTGCTGCTATACCGGTTAATAACCATTTATATTTATGTTTCATGCTATCAAAATCCTCCGCGTATCTACATTCCCTTTACAGCTCATCTATGATTTTATAGAACTCTTTATTTTCCATGCTTATTCTATTTAACAAGGCACCTAACAGATCTTTTGTTTCATTTATAAAAGTTTCCGGACCGTCTTTAATACTGGAACCTGCTGACCATTTATCTGTATAACTTGTGTATGAACCGGATATTACTCCCATCTCTTCCATATATTTGAGAGATATTGCTCTTACTTTATTATCCTCACTATTTGCCAAAACAGGATACAATGCAGTATCTTCCAGAATAAGATGTATTTTTAAATTTTGAGAAAGTTTTGTTAACAGTTTACGTATTCCATGGGAGTTTATTGATAACTTAACAGGATCCAGAGAAGCCAATATACTGTTAACTATTTCAATAATACCTTCATGTTGTTTTCTGAATGCAGCAGTTTTCAGGTTATTCATTTTAAAACACCTATCTATTTTCTATTTAAAGCCTGTTTCTGTAAAGAAAGGAATATAGTTTCGATCTGTTCCATTAATATGATCAATAAGCCAGTCCCTTAGAAAATTAAGTACATCGAGAGATAGAACAAAGCCATCCTCGCTTAACTGATTCTTAAGATCCACAGCTTTTCTGGAAAAGCTGTCATGGATTATTTTATGTTTTTCATAATTTTCATAGCCAAATTCTACCATGTGTTTTTCTTCTGTCATAAAATGAATAGCTGCATATTCAACCATTCTGTTTACTATTTTTTTTAAAGCTTCCTGACCTCGTATTTCCATAAGAGCATCGTAAAGTTCATTTATCATATCAAGTAGAACTCTGTGCTGCTTATCAATCAGTTCAAATCCTACATTAAGATCGTCAGTCCATTCCATTAAAGGCATTATTATTCCTCCATATAGTAATAATTTTTATCATTTTAATTATTTTGAAGTAAGTTACCATAACAGTAGTAAAAAAACAATCTTTATCACTGTTTTATTAAGAATAATTATTAAAATGGAACTGTTAAAAAAGATAATTGCTTAAATTTCAAATATATATTATATTTTCCCTGCAGAAATTGATTTACTCAAATAATCAACTGGTTCAGAATAACAAAAATCATAATCAGGAGATTCTCCTATCCCATTCTTCTGTAATTTTTTACCTAAATAGAAGGGAGAAAAAAGTGAAAGTTCTTATAGTAGATGATTCTCTGATAATTCGTAATTCGATAAAAAACTGGCTGGTAGATCTGGATCTTGAAATTATTGGAACAGCTTCCAACGGTAAAGATGCTGTTAAGATGGTGGCCAGTGAAAAACCCCATATAGTTACTATGGATATCACAATGCCTGAAATGGATGGATTGACTGCCCTTGAAGAGATATTAAAAATAGCTCCAAATACAAATGTTATTATTGTTTCTGCCCTGGCAGATAAAGATACAGCGCTGGCTGCTATAAAAAAAGGTGCGGCATCCTTTATTTTAAAACCTTTTAATAAAGAAGAACTTGAAGAAGTTTTTCAGGAAATAATGGAAGATTTATAATGAAAGATTTTCAAATCCAAATATTTGTTAAGAGCATAACTAACTATTTTGATAAAATAACTGGTATATCCTCAGAAACGGGTGTTCCATTTTTAAAAGAAAGAGAAAAAAGTATACTCATGGAATATACCGGAGTAATTGGAATATCAGGAAAAATAAAGGGGGCTGTTTACTTTACAGCTGACAAAAAATTTTTATCTGAATTACTTGAGCATATTACCCCTGGAGCTGAAAACACTAATGAAAATTTGGCAGATATTGCAGGCGAACTTGCAAACACCATATCCGGCAATGCCCAGGAAATCCTTGGTAGAGGTTTTCATATTTCAGTACCTGTCATTTTTTCAAAATCTAATTCCACAGAAAAAAGCTCTTTAATAATAAAAGCTTCAACATTTGTAATACCCTTAAGGTGGAAAACTCACAAGGCATACCTGGCAGTAGGTCTTGAAAAGGAAGTATAACTTAATGAAAATCTATTCATACATGGTTAAAAATAAATTATGGATGTTTGCAGCTGTTCTTATATTACAAAGTTTTTTTCTATCAGCAGAAATATTTATCACATCCTACACAAATAATATAGATTTTTCTGATACTCCTTCAGCTCTTATAATGAAAGGGGATAATCAGGATTACAAAAACATAGATTTTAATGATTCGGACTGGAATGTAATTTCTCTTCCTTCAAATTGGGGAAATATCTATCCTGATTATAATGGGATAGTATGGTATAGAATCCATCTTAACTTTCCAAAACAGCTTCCTGTTAATGCCCTGGGTATAAGTCTTGGAGTAATTACAGATACTGATGAAACTTATTTTAATGGGGTTTTAATAGGCAGTTCCGGAACTATTGAGGATCCCAGAGATGCTGCCTATGATAAAGAGAGATTATATGAAATTCCAACTACCCTTATTATACCAGGAGAAGATAATGTCCTGGCAATTAAGGTCAAAGGGCTGTTTCCATATTTAAATGGTCCCTATAAAGGATCTTTTGAAATAGGAGAATATTCAAAGCTGCAAAGTACTTTACTAAGTGTAGACTTTACAAAATTATTTTTTGTAGTAATATACTACCTTGTTGCTGCGTACTTTCTACTCTTTTTTGTACGTAGACTGGAAGAAAAAGAGAATTTCTTTTTTGCACTTTTTTCTCTTGCTATGGGTACATATTTTGCACTTAGATCCCAGGGAAAATATTTAATAGGTGCTGATTTTTTTACATTAAAAAAAATTGAATATCTTATACTCTCACTTCTTGTCCCCTTATTAGTAGAGTTTTTATTAAGGTATTTTAAGAAAAAGCATACAATGGTTCATTATATTTATTTTGGTATCTCTTTAGTAAATTTTTCAATTTTTCTGTTTACAAACAGTTTTATTTTTTGGGATACCTACAACCAGTTTATTCAATTGCCTATATGGATATTGGGAATTATTTTAAGTTTTATTATTTTACTTAGTAATTTCAAACAGGAAAAGGACGCCAGACTAATATTCTATTCTGTAGTCATTCTTCTAGTAACTATGATAAATGATATTTTACAGAATACGGGTATATATCAGTTTATATGGCTTACCTCCTATGGTTTTCTATTTTTGGTCATTGCAATTGCGGTTATTCTTAGTAGTAGATTTGTTAGATTGAACAAAGAAGTTGAAGATCTTAATATTAATCTGGAAAATCGTGTTACAAAAAGAACAGAAGAACTAAACAATACTGTTATAGATCTGGAACTTGCTAAATCAGAAACTGATAACCTTTTAAAAAATGTGCAGGAAGGAATATTTATTCTGGATCCCAATTTAAATATTGGAGATCATTATTCAACCATGTTAACAACAATTTTTGGGAATAATAATCTGGGAGGTGTTAATTTAGTTACCTTTTTATCAGAATTTATTGATCAAAAAACTGCTGAGCAAACAAAAGATTTTTTAGAAATAGCGCTGACAAAGAAATTAGCTGAAAAACGTTTAAATATGCTTAATCCACTTGATGAAATAAAAATACCTTTCACTATAGATGATAAATTAGTAGAAAAATTTGTTCGTTTTAAATTTACCAGAATAGGGGAAAAAGGAAATTATTCGCATCTCCTTGGAACAGTAGAAGATATAACTGAAGAAAAATTACTAAAAAAGAAAATTATAGAATCAGAAAAAATGGCCCAGAATGAAATGCAGATGCTTATGGGCATTCTACATTTGAATCCCAATATAGTGAAAATTTTCCTGGAAGAAGTAGAAAAAGATATTGCTATGGTAGAAAAAGAACTTAATTCTGCCAGGTTTACAAAAGATTTACATGAAGTTTTAAATTCAGTCTTTCGATCAGTACATTCAATAAAAGGGAATGCAAGTGTACTTGGACTTGAAATGTTTACACAAAAAGCTCACAAGTTTGAAGAACTAATTGAATCTCTTTTAAAAAAAGAAAATCTTATTGCTCTGGACCTTTTAGACCTTCTCTATTCAATAGTCGGAATAAAGGAAGCACTCAATCAGGTTACAAATATTATGGGAAGATTAACAGGATTTCATAAAGAATTTGGATCTAAAAATAAAGACTTGAACAACAGTGATTTTATTATTAAAGCAGTAACAGAACTTACTTCCAGAGTATCTAAACGAGAATCAAAATCTGTTGAAACTATTTTTGAAAAATTTTCTATACCTGAGGACAGTAATTTAGATATTTCAATAATAAAGAAAATAATTATACAACTTGTTAAAAATGCAGTTACTCATGGAATTGAATCTCCAGAAGAGAGAGATGCCTCAGGTAAAAACAGGAAGGGTAAAATAATTGTTAGTTCTAATTCTGATGAATCTGGTTTTAAAATAACTGTTTTGGATGATGGCAAAGGGCTTCAACTGGAAGCATTACGTAGAAAAGCTATTGATCAGGGATCCTATTCCGAAGCAGAATTAAATACATGGTCAAATCAAAAACTTGCCAGATTGTTATTTACAAAGGGACTCTCTACTCAGGAAGAAACAACTATTGACGCAGGACGGGGAATGGGAATGGATATCGTACGACATGAAGTAAGTAAAGCTGGTGGGAAAATATCTCTATCCTTTATTCCAAACCAGCAGACTAAGTTCACAATAAACTTTCCAAAGAATTGAGTCGTACCAGAGGGAAGTAGTCCTGAGGAACGATTTCAGCATCCTAAGGCCTTCCCCACCAGTGAATTGCCTTTATTACTTCTTCTTTTAATTCAAAATGTTGTCAGGAGGCATTCCCAAGCAGCCAACTTGTTACAAGGCATATTAAATTATTTTCTTCTTTAAACATATTAAAACATATAGTAATATAAAATATGGATATATCAAATACAAGAAGATCAATTTTAATAGTATCAGCCTTGGTTATTAGTATAATAATAGTATTATTTTTAATTACATTTATTATGATAAAAGCTAACAATCTGGAATTCAGAGCCCCTGTAATAGTTCGTAAAAACCCTACAGTCACCTATGCAATAGGTACTGCAGAATATTCCGGACCAAATTCTTCTGAATGGAAGGTTATTGAAATTGGAGTAGTTTTAAAAGAGGGTGAATACGTAAGAACAGGATCTGACGGATTAATTGATTTAAAATTTACCAATGGTACTGTAATGCGTATTACCGAAGATTCTATTCTCTCTTTAGATGATATAAGCCTGGATACAATTGCTGTAGATCTTAAAAAGGGTGGTATTGTTTCTAAATTCACTAAATTATTTTCTAACCAGAAATACACTGTGACCACACCTTCAATAGTTGCTGGAATACGTGGAACAGAATTATTAATAAATGCCAGTGAAAATGGAACATCTATTGTAGGAATGTCAGGAATTACTGAAATTTACAACCCAATGTATCCGGATAATCTGATTCTCCTGGGTTTCCAGACAAAATCAGAAGTCTTAACTGATCAGGCACCTTCTGATCCCATCGCACTTACTCCGGAGGAAGTTTCTTCTTTTAGAAAAATGCTGGATTCTATAAATACAAATAAAGTTCTTACTATAGGAAAAGCTATTCAGTTTAAACCTGATACAGCAGAAATAATAGATGAGTCAAAAACAGAACTGGAAAAACTTGCCAGGAAATTGAGGTGGAGATTCTTCAAAATTGAAATAAGAGGGCACACAGCAGATGTTGGAGACTCAGGATCCCAATATTCTTTATCTCTGGAACGAGCTAAATCCGTAAAAAATTATCTAATTTCTCAGAAAATTAAGAGTAAAAGATTATTAGTAAAAGCTTATGGTGGATCCAAGCCAATTGCTTCCAATAATACATCAGAGGGAAGAGCTTTGAACAGAAGAGTTGAGTTTATTGTTGTAGATTAAAATCTTCTCCTAATTGCAATCCTGTTACATATTATCTATAATTAAATTTGATTTGATTTTTATACAGGGAGATAGGAGACTTAATTGAAACTGGAAAATAAAAGCGGTTTAATAATGATTTTTCTCAGTACAATGATTGTTCTGCTGCTTTCAATTGGTTTTGATATGCAAATGCACCGTGTGGTTCTGGAAAAAGAATTAGCTAATATTGGAGAAATTTCGGAGGATGTAGCGCAAACATTAAGCGCCATTATCTCTGAAAAATCAAATATTGCTTTAACAATGTCATCGGCTCCTATTATTTATCAATCCCTGACCCAGAGCAATACAGAGTTTTCATTGCTAATTGAAGAAAGGCGCCAGGTAGAAATTGACAGATTAAACCGAATTTGGATGGAAACAGAAGATCCGGACTCCCCGTTTATTCTTAAGTATATTCAAAATCCTGTTTCAAAGTATTTCAAATATCAGCAGCTTCTTTTTCCTGGTTTCTATGGGGAATTATTTCTAACCAATAGATATGGAGTAATGATTTCCTCAACAGCAAAGCTTACAACTCTGGCACATAGACATAAATACTGGTGGGATGCGGCTTATTATGATGGCAGGGGTAGGATTTTTTATGATGATCGTGGTTTTGATGAAAGTGTAGAAGGTTATGTATTAGGGCTTGTTCTTCCTGTCATGGAGAATAATGAATTGGCAGGTATTCTAAAGTGTAATATCAATCTGGAAGGACTTCTGGTAGAGATTTTCAAGAACTATTATAAGAATAATAAAGGAACAATTAGGATTGTTCGCACAGACGGACTTATTGTATATGAAAAAGGGATTACACCTCTCTCCACCAGTATTGACAAAAAGGAGCTGGAATACCTAAACAAAGAAGAAACAACATATACAATTTTAAATAATGGGAAAGGTCAACTTTTTGCTGCTTCCCCTGTAGAAAGGACCATTAACTCTGAAAAATATGGTTTTGGAGGAAGTTATGTATCTATTGATCATATTAAGGGAAACACAGGGCAGGCATGGCATATCGTCATTACCTACGACCAGAAAAAAGCTATAGAATCAACTCATGAGACTTCAAGGTTCTTAATCTATGCAGGAATAATATTTTCCATAATAATTTCAGGTATTGCATTTATACTGGGCGCAGGGATAGCAAAACCACTTACAAAACTAACTTCCACAGCTGTTGAGATTGGACAAGGTAACCTTGATACAAGAACCATAGTAAGTTCAGATGACGAGATAGGAGCCTTAGGAAAAGCTATAAACGAGATGGCCGCAAACTTACAAACGACAATGGCATCCCGGAATGAACTACAAAATGAAGTAATACAGAGAAAGAAAGCAGAAGAAAAACTTACCCTGCTTGCGACGACAGATGAATTAACAGGTATTTATAATCGCCGGGCATTTAACAATTTCGCAGAACATTATATTGGTAGATCAAAGCGTTACAATGAACCTATGTCTCTGATTTTACTGGATATTGACCATTTCAAACATGTTAATGATACATATGGCCATGATATGGGAGATAAAATACTTGTTTCTTTAGTAATGATAATGAAAGAATGTATTCGTCAGGAAGATTTTCCCTGCAGATGGGGAGGAGAAGAATTTACAATACTTCTTCCTAAAACAGATAGCATTTCTGCATTAAACCTGGCAGAGCGCTTAAGAAAATCAATCGAAGAACATGACTTTAACATAGCAGATATTATAACAGTAAGCATAGGACTTACTCACTATAAATTAGAAGACTCTATTGATTCCATGATAAAAAGAGCAGATGAGGCGCTTTATGAGGCAAAGGATAGTGGCAGAAATACAGTACAACATTCTTAATCAAAGGAAATAAATATCCAATAGTATTCAGATTAGTTTAAATATTTTATTACTTTAAGTAAAACATATGCTAAGATAAAATCTGAGGTAAAATAATGGAAAACAAAGATAAATTAACGCTTACGACTATAATACAAAACAGTGTGCTCAAATATGGCAACACTCCAGCACTATCATTTGTTAATGAAACCCCTCTTACTTTTAATGATGTAGGTGACAAAGCAAATAAGGTTGCAGCTTTCCTCAAATCAAGAAAAATAAACACCGGGGACAGAATAGCTATTCTATCTGAAAACATGCCTAACTGGGGTGTAACCTACTTTGGAATAAGCCTGGCAGGAGGTATTATTGTACCTATACTTCCCGACTTTCACTCAAATGAAATTAAAAATATTCTGGATCACTCAGAATCGAATATTGTTTTTGTTTCCAGTAAAATATATGAAAAAGTTAAGGATCTGAATGTTGATAATAAAAGAGAGTTTATTCTTCTTAATGATTTCAGCCTGATTCCAAAAGGAACATCAGTTTCAGATATTAAAACCAGATCAGGAGAATACTTCTTTAAACCTGATATGGAAATACCAATAGTTAACCCGGGGGAAGATAATCTTGCTGTTATAATTTACACAGCAGGGACAACAGGCAGTTCCAAGGGTGTTATGCTGAGTCATAAAAATATCTGCTCAAATGCATATTCATCCAATAAGATTGCAAATATGGAACCAGGGCATACAATGCTGTCAATTTTACCCTTATCCCATAGTTATGAATGTACTTTAGGTTTTATAATTCCATTTTCATCCGGTGCATGTGTCTATTATCTCCGAAAGCCGCCTTCTGCTACAGTATTGCTACCTGCTCTAAATACAGTCAAACCACACTTAATGCTTTCTGTTCCTTTATTAATAGAAAAAATTGTACGCCAGAGCGTACTTCCAAATATTGAAAAAAAAGCAGTTCTTAGATCTTTATTTCATTTTCCTCTTACCCATGGCTTAATAGCAAAACTTGCTGGTAAAAAACTATTAAAAACCTTTGGCAACCGCCTCTTCTTTTTTGGTATTGGCGGAGCTGGTCTTGCAAGTGATGTAGAAAGCTTTTTAAAGGATGCAAAATTCCCCTATGCCATAGGTTATGGTCTTACGGAAACATCTCCTCTAATAGCAGGAGCAAATGCAAAAACATCACGTTTTACAGCAACAGGAAAGGTAATTGAAGGTGGTGAAGTAAAAATTATAAACCCACACCAGGAAACAGGAGAGGGTGAAATTCTTTACAAGGGCCCCAATGTAATGATGGGATATTATAAGGATCCTGAAAAAACTTCAGAAGTACTGTCAAAAGATGGTTGGTTCAGTACAGGAGATTTGGGAATATTTGATTCAGATAATTACCTATACATAAAAGGAAGAGTTAAAACTATGATGCTCGGTGCCTCCGGGGAGAACATATATCCTGAAGCAATAGAATCTGTATTAAATGAATTTGATTTTGTAGAGGAATCTGTAGTTTTTCAGGAAGAGGGTAAAATTGTAGCTCTCGTACATATAGATAAGGAAGCTCTTTTACAATCAGTTGAACACCTAAAAGAAGGGGCAAAACATGCTACAGAGCATGCGACAGAATATACAAAAGAACTACTTAAAAAGGTAAACAGACAGCTTAATTCATTTTCTAAAATTGCCAACTTACGACATGAAGATGAACCTTTTGAAAAGACACCAAAAAATAC
>Ga0209633_10005418_pt1 | contig 11189 bp, 20 predicted proteins | sample Cruoilmetagenom1_FD_187290 | JGI IMG/M metagenome (GOLD analysis project Ga0209633, IMG submission 187290) | Oil polluted marine microbial communities from Coal Oil Point, Santa Barbara, California, USA - Sample 1 (SPAdes) (version 2) | ecosystem: Environmental > Aquatic > Marine > Oil seeps ... | reverse complement strand
CGGCAGGCGGTGGCCAGTACAATCAGGCACCGTCAATGGCCCCGGCAGGCGATTTTGATGACGACATACCGTTTTAGAGGTCACCTGAGACAATAATTGTAAATTATCTAATCTAAGCCCCTTTAACTAGGGGGTTTCTTGTTTTTATTGTAAATTTTATGCAAGCCCTGCTAATTCAACACTTGCTTTCGCCAGATGATTCGCGTCTCCTCAGAGATAACTGTAATTTCACACATGTCCTCGTTCATTGCTCTAGCCTATATTCATGAGGGTTAAAATCTGGTTTTTTCACTTACCCATAGATAGATCAGCTATTTGACCGCTTTCCAATTAATTCCAACCTATATTCCATATATAAAATACGCTGGTATCGATGTAACCAGAATACCTAGCGACAGGTTTGTTACAGCGCCTTCTATCACAAGCAACCAAAATAATAATGGCTCCTTATGCCTAAGTACACGCCACATAAACTTAGCTCCGTCTTTTGTCCATTTTATATCCGTATCAAGCTTATATTCTGTAACAGCTCTTAATGGTAAGCCAACTACTGCTCCAACCAGCAAGACAACTATAGATATTTGCCAATAAAACATATTTAATTTATTCTAACATCTTTTTAATAGAAGTTATAACGCTGGTTAAACGCCTCGCATGGACCCTTCCACCATTCAACATAAGCGGGATTATCGTCCATATCTTCTGGGCCAGAACTAAACTCACCAACCCAGTCTCGCCCTGGGACACCAAAAGCAACTGCGATCAACTGACCTAATGGGCCTCCCGGATCACGATAATCAATGTAACTGGGGTGATTCTGGTTGGTGCTTTCTGGATCGACAGATTCAAACTCAGCATCACGATTACTGTATGGCTTGCAAATGTTATCAAGCACTACCAGAGCCTCAGCAGCCGTTTTTGGCTGGTATAGACTTAACGCTATATCTGCATGACGCCCCATCATTATACCTATTGAATTGTCACCCATAACCCATTCCTTAATTCATTTAATGCAGAGTATCTGCGTCACTTCGGTCGAATTAGACCAGGTATAACCTCGCAGGCAATCCTTGTTCTATTCCACCTGACAATAACTCTAGCAGCGCCAGTAATATCACTTCTCGTCACAGCGACAACCGTATTTCGTTTATTCGATCTATCTCAACACCATTATTAATATGATTGTCACGCACAGATTTTAGATCGAAAGATATGCTTTTTATTTCTTTTACAACTTCACCGATAGAAGTTGCCATTATATTTTATTCCAATGTTTTTGGTCGATAGTTATGTGTTCTTTGTTGCTACAGTTATTAACATGTGCGCATCATGATATAGTTGCGTATCATCATCTTTTAGAAGAGCAAAAAGCTCATCGTCGCCGTAAGCTCTGTCAATCTCTACTTCTGCTGCATTTAGAAGTAGCCTCCTTGCCCACACCAACTGCTCTTCTTCTGATTTATCACCTAGAGCATTTACTACTGGAAAACCAAATACTCTAGACTTATTAATAAAGCCCAAGATACTCACAATATTAGGCCTTTTGTTAAAGTATTCAGTTGTAATATCGTCAAGAGTTAGCATGGTTTTTAATCCAATGTAGATTTGTATGTTTGAATAGACTTATAGTGAGAAGAATATTCTGGGAACTGGTCAAGATAAGAGATAGGGTATATACCTCTTTTTACCATTCCTACTGGAGATGTATCTACATCACCGCCTGTAGTGCCAATTACCTTTGCATGGTGTTCAAGGTCTTCTTTACAAAACCAAGAGCCATTAGCGTCCGTAGATTTATACTTTGTTTCACTCATTATTTATTCCAACTATTTTCCTGGCATGCGTTTCTGAGACATCTCTACCATTGTTTCAAGACGCACTACACGTTTATCTATATCGACCGTGCGATCACCGAGTTTTTCGGTTTGCTCATTAAGGCGCTTTACTTCATCTGTGAGTTTAAGGACATCCATGAGAATATCTTTCCAACCAGCCATTATGCTTTCACCGTTGATAGTGTTTTTAGTGCCTTAGCGACATTCCGGTTAGCCTTTTTTGTGGACACAACTGCATCCTTAAGCTTCTGTGAAACAAGCTCCATTAGCTCAGGAGCATCCATATCCCCTGCCCCGTGAGGATCGTAGGCCTCAATAGCCTGTCGAACGATATCCGCCGCAGAGGTGCCCTTAGTACTGGCAAGCCTTTCGACTTTCTTGATATTGTCCCTACTAACAAGATACTGCCTTCTGACCAAATTTGACTGAGCACGCATTACTATAAAACCTCCAAAAATAGGTATGACATTAAGTATACACATACACACCCGCATACACAAGTCTAAATGTGTTAAATTTATACAATGAAATAACGGGTTTTGTGTAAAAAAGAGGTGGGGATTTAGGCGATCCCCTGCGCATAGCGCCTGACATTGGTCGTGTTATCACTGACAGTCCCTGTCGGCATCAAGTAAAGATAGAACATATATGATGATATAACCACACAAAGTGATATATTTCTGGGTTTTAGCCGATGATTCTGTTTTGGTTAAATTTAATTACTTCATGCGTATTGGCCAATTTTTGCAATTCCTAATGAGTCTCTATATTGCCTTGCTCTATACCCTCAACAAGCCTCATTATTTTTTGTGCCGCTTCAATAATTTATTAGCAACAAAGTCTACAGAAACATTATTAGAAAACGGAACGACAAGCTCTTTATCTAATGAGTCGAGGTCATATGTGTATCCGTCATGATCTCTATAAATTATTTCAAATACCTTGCTCGTGTAATCCTTTGTTTCTTTTACAGCCAACACACCCACAAGTGACACTACTCACGGCCTCATTCATCTCAGATTTCCTTACTGCAACCTGTTGTTGCTTGACATATTTAGGCTGTCCAAACGATTCGATATGTTCGTTTAGCTCTTCCTTCGTTACCCAAACATCTTCTTTTTTACTCATTGATTTATTCCAACGTAAGCCCAATATCTTTGATTGCTCTATAAGCGGCATCACCAAACACTGTATCCTTATGCCCCACTGATAGGCTCTCTAAGCACATTGTATAGAGCAGTGAAATAATATCGGACGTTGGTAAGGCATCTAACGGATTAAAAGATAATCTATTAACTGTGTTTAAAATTGATAAATATTTAATTTCTTCCATTTTTCTTTATATCCCAATATCACATTCATGAATTAGCGTGCTGCGGATACCATTCAGGTTTATCACCGATATAGACAGCTGGTAGTTCCGGTAACCCATAGAGCCGAGATAGCTGATCTGCGGCTGGATAAACACTCAACTATCAATGTTTTTGTACATTTTCCGCTCATTTCTTCATTTGCGGTTCAGTAGCACGGCCTTATTCTGTTGGTATGAAACGACTTAATATCAGCCAGGCACTGAAATACAAGATGATTACTGATGAGCAGGCCTCACAACTCCGCTGTGAGTCTCGGCGACGAAATCGTGATATCTGTCAGCCAGAGACTTTCTGCGCACTATCGAACCTCTCTCCTCAAGTACGCCTGTGGAGGCTGGTCGCCCCTGTCTACCCAGGCCGTGCAAAATGGGAATACTCTAGGGCAGTACCTGGTCGGCAGTTTCGGATTGACATCGCCTTTCCGGCCGAAAAACTAGCGATTGAGGTCGATGGATGGCAATACCATGGCATGCGGAAAAAGGATTTTCAGCGTGATCGTATCAAGCAGAACCTTTTAGTGATTCACGGATGGAAAATCCTGCGGTATTTTGTTTACGAAATCAACAACCAGCAGGACAATATCCTGTATCAAATTAAAACCGTACTCACATGTTCGAATATGCCTGGAGGCAAAAAATGAAGTTTAGTCATCTGCCTAGTTTGTTTATAAAAGTTTATCTTATACTTTCAGTATTCCTAATGGCTGGCTGTTCTATAAACCCGCTATCCTCCTTAACTCATCAGGCTGCCGTCAGTCGCGATTACATGGTCTCTCCTGGCAACCTCTTTACTGCAAATGATATTGGCCATGGGGTCTCGATTCAGTTTCCTACCTGGTGCAGTGTCGTCGTTAGCGGCAGCTACATTGCCTGTTTATCAAAATTCGATTCAAGCATCCTAAGAGTCCATGTAAGGCCTGGCAGTCACTTCTCACCCGAAGATCTGGCGAAGCACGCTCTACATGTACGTCATATACGTGAATGGCGACAGGCGACAGTAGGCAATAAGCTCATCTACATGGGAACAACAGGCACAAAGCCTGATCGACCCGCCAATAAGATTGGCGTCATGATTCTGGGCGGTATTGGGTATGTTGTCGCCGGGTACCCGGATTATGGCTTCCGTAACGATGTAATGGATGAGGCTATTATTAACCTAATCGACTCAGCCAAACAGCTTCACTAAACATTTATTCCGCGAATTACGAGGATTTCTCCTGATTATATTTTATGCTGAGTCGCATTCTCTTAAAACCTTGAGTCGCTTCTTTCTATGTTATGTAGATAGAAATAATTTATAAGGAGAAAACAGTGAGCAATATCTGGATTGAGTTTGAGGCTAATAATCTCTATCTGCTTCGTATGTATCTACAGGCAATCCAGGCGCGTCCTGAGATTAAAATTTATCATCATACGAAATGTATGGGGGCCTTCATCGCTGAAGCTGAATCCGCTATTCTTAAGCTGGAAAAAACGAAGCTTGAACTTCTTTCTCTGCGCCAGAAGCACCCTCCTCTTACCGTTTCTCAAATTAAGCCAACAGACCTTAATGAGCCAGTAAAGCAGTCTGAATTCGAAGCTTTTTTCGGCCCATTAGTGCCAAATTACAGCGATCCTGTTTACCTTTTTTCGCTTTACATGATGATGTATGTGACCAAGCACAAGAATTTACCGCCTCATCTCACTTTAGATAATAAATATTGCACTATTTGCAAAGAAAGTTGCTTAACGTCATTAACTATAACTGGATACCTCGCTATCGATGCCTTAAAGGTCGATAGGCCACATGTGTACAAAAAGAACGTAATGAATTTAGAAGGGGAAATGGATATAATTACTAGCGCGCCAAAGCTAGCTTAGTTATTTGCACACAAGGATTATTGAATTAGGGAGAGGGAAGAGCATTTCTAGAAAAAATGTATAAAAAATCACCAGCAGAGACTTATTTCCCAGGATTTCATCTGAATGGAATTAATCTACCTAAAGGCTTTATTGATAAGTCCTATCCGGATGATATATGCCCCAGTTTCCGTCATCTCACTTCTGGTCTTGAATTTTGGATCCAGACTTCTGACAACGGCGGCCTAAAATCCCCGTACAATCGCAAATACAGGGTGCAGTGGGGCGAAGACGCCAAAGGCTATAGCTTTATCATTAAAACCTCTGATATTTACGATGAAATCCTCGATGTCATTAATCTCATCTTTAAGGCCGTCGACTCTGCAAAAGAGGATATTGAAAACAGAATTAAGCTTAATTTGCTCCCCGGCCATATATCCCGATTAATTCACGCGGATTATTATTCTCAAAACCAACTCTATGGCATGCTTGGCGAAGAAGACGGCATCAGCCAAATTAAAAACGTGCTACAGGTGCAGGACACATCCGAATCTGCTTATGTTGGGTTCGTAAGAGCCGTCCGCCAAGAGCTAAAAAACTGGTTCGACGCCGACAGACCTAATAAATAACAGCAGTATTTTTTCTAAATTTCCTTACCTCTCGCGTCTAATTATATTAATGATGTATTGATATTAATGCGAGTATCTATGAATCAAATAGCCACAGCTCCACGAACAGAGCCTGAGCAGTTAGCAATTCCGTATGAACCCCAAAGGGATAGCGCTTTTCGCCAGATGATTGTATCCCGGTCGAAGTTTGCCAATCACCTAGTTCTGGATTTTCATGCCTGCGAGAAAATTACCCACCACGTATTGAGTAATCTACTGATTCTGAGAGATGCAATCCCGGAATCCTGCGTTATCAGGCTGTCCAGATGTAACCCTTATGTCCATAGAAAATTAGTCATGTTGAATTTTAATCGGTTTTTTGAGATTTCGGTGTAGTTCTATGAAACGTCGTAACGCCCTGAGAACACTTGTAGCAGCTTCTCTACTTATCCCCGCCTTGTCTTTTGCAGGGCAGTCTCCATACGTGAGACAGGCTATTCTTGACGGTTATCACATATACAAAGGCAACCCGAGAACATTTTTCTGCGGCTGTGCTTTTGAGAATAAGTATGTGAACAAGAAAAAGTGTGGACAGAACGTCCCCAAAATCCCTACTAGAGAAAGCCAGCTGACCTGGACGCATATTGTCCCGCTGGAGCGAGCTGCAAAACGATTCGACTGCTGGAAAAAAGGGGGGTTAGATTATTGCCGCGCTACAAGTAAAAAATTTAACCGGCTTGAATCTGATCTCTACAACCTGGTCCCGGTCATTGGTAAATTTGACCTCGTTAAAAAGAATTATGCTTATACCATGGTACCAGGCCATCTGAAAAAATTTGCCATGGGGTGTAGTGTCGATATTGATAGCGCTCACAACATAATTGAGCCGCCTTTACGCCTGCGAGGCAGGATTGCACGTACGTACTTTTACCTTGAAAAAGTCTACGGTATAGGTTTGACACCGGAAGAACGGCACTTGTATGCGATGTGGAACAAACAGGTACCACCTGATCTGGACGAGATCGAATTGAACGACTTAATAAGCTCGGTTCAAGAATAACTCTGCCCAGACCAGGCAGCCATATTACACTGCGTTAGCGAGTTGGATGAGTTCCTGCATGACATAATCGTATCCTGCCATATCCTTCAGCTTCTCCAGCGTTTGTTTTTCGATTTGACGCACGCGTTCTTTCGTGCAGCCTAACTGCCGGCCAATCTGCTCCAGTGTCATTTCAGCTTTATGGCCAATACCGAAACGAAGCTTCATCACTTCTCGTTGACGCTCAGTGAGTCGTTTCATGATACCTGACAACAGCTCACCAGTACGTACGTCGTCAATCTCATCCTCAGGACGCATAGCTGACTCATCTGGGATTGATTGAAGCAAGTCATTACTTTCGTCATCTCCTGAGAAGACCTCAAATGATACTGGCTCTAGCGTGATTGCCAGGAGTTCCCGCGCTGTGACCAAAGGAATTTTCATCTCGCGAGCAACCTCAATTGGCTCTGGTTCTCGACCGAGCTTATTTTCATACTCCGCAAAGATACCTCGTACACGACGGAGTTTTTCTGCAACGTAGACAGGCAAGCGAATTATCTTCCCTTTCTCCTCAATAGAGCGCATAACCGACTGCTTGATCCACCAGGTTGCATAAGTCGAAAATTTATACCCTCGTTCTACGTCAAATTTATAGGCGGCGTGCATTAGCCCAATATTGCCTTCCTGAATAATGTCCATAAATGACATCCTGCTCATTGAGGCGCGCAACTTGAACTTTTTGGCAATAGATACAACCAAGCGTAGGTTTTTCTCAATAATTTTGCTCTGAGCGTTATTCATCTTCAGGTACCCTTTTTTCGTCTTGATCGAGAGATGCTGAAGATCATCGTTTGTCATTCCGGTCCTGGACAGCACGTCCTCTCTGGCAGCCTGGTCGCCTGTACGTAAAATTTCACTATCGCTGGTAATTTTCTCCAGCAGCTCCTTGAGCATGGGCTGAGTGAACTGCATTCGTTCGAGTATCGGGCGGCAGTCCTTCACGACCTGACGAGATGTCGATTCCCCTTCATTGAATTCAGTCATTTTCTTATCGTAAATCTCAGATAATTTATGAAAGGCACTTTTTGCTGATTTGTGATCCAGGTTCCCGTTGATGGGGGCGCTGTCTTTGTCGGTACGGATGCTATCCAGAATTTTTGACAAGCGAACACCGCTCTCATCGCGGTTTTGGTACGTCTGTATCAGGTATGAAATTGACGGTAGATAGCTAATTACTGAAGCGACAACAATCTGCGCCCCTTCGCTTTTCTGCGTTGCAACTGTAAGTTCCTCTTCTGCGCTCAGCAGAGGGATGTCGTATAAGCTCAAGATATATGACTTAAGCCCATCCTGATTATCGTTCACGATGATTGGATCTGCGCCCTGGGTTTCAACTTTACTGTTCTTGCTCATTACTTTGCCTCACTACGACTTGTTAATTGAGGGTCAGCCTAGTATTCAGATCAGGTACCGCAACAGGTAACTTGTAAAACAAGGTTGACTTATTAAGTAATAGACACCACACACTAAACCCTTTTGACCTTATATTCAGTATGGTTATATCAGAGCAAGGGATGTCTATAGCTATTAATGAATCCTAGCGTGAACAATATGCCCCTAAAGACTCTCCGATACCTGGTTGCCTCCTTCTTTCTGACTATTTTTGTCGGCAATGCCTCGGCTGGCATCCCCTTAACCCCTTCTTGTATTCAATATCGAGTTCTTGGTTGTTGTGACATGCACTGCACAAGCTATGTCATCAACCATTACCTTCCGGTGCTACTAATTGAAGTGGTGAATAAGCCTGGAGATAGTGTTTTTGCGAGCCCGGTTATCTCTGGGGTAGGAGGCGCTAGTGGAGGGGTAACAGGCAATACTCGTATCGCAAAACACCATGAACAAGGTTTTGAGGTTCGCGTCTGGGAAATCTCTTCCAAAATGAGAAAGGCTGCACTCGGGCCTGTTGCTTGTGCCATGTGTGAAGATCAATATGCCAAATTCAACGGCTATATGGACCGCGAGGCTAATCCGCCCGATCCTCTCCTGAAATCAGGCTCAAAACAATGTGGTGGTGATAAAACTCTCAATATGTCGCTGGATAAACTGACAGAGATTTCTGCGAATACTGGCGCCCCAAAGCTCGTTTATTCCACAGAGCTTGACCCGATTAACTGGCGTACAGGCTGCCGCGACATGCAATTTACAGCAGCGAAAGGCCCGCAAATCGCGGTGACTTGTAATGCTATTGCGCTTAAATCTGCCGCGTCAGACGTGATGTCGTCCCTCGGATTCAGTTACAGTGCAAATACGTCCGGTCCTGAGGAAATGTGTGTTGGTACCTGGGGGCCGAATTACCCCCGTCAATACCGAAGCTATAACACGGATATAACAGGGGCAGCACATGAGGCGTACAGAGCTATTCATATTGCATCGCGTGTTCTGAAAAAGAACAAATATGCAATTTCAGGCGGCAAATTGCAGGCTTTCTACCCCTCTGCTGGCCAGTGCTTCGCTCCCGGTGCGAATCCCGCTGAAGTCGACCAAAAGGTCAGGGTTTCTCATAACGGTAAATACGGGTTTATATGGTGGGTGCCGGTCACCTGCTGTAAGTCCCTATCTCAGATGGCATCATGTAAGACCTCTACCTCGGCATCTGCTGGCAGCCTGGATATGGGCGGTTTTCCAGAGATGGACAGCTCAGAATTCACGGGAAAATAACGATAAAAAACATGACAAAATAGCATTAATTCGCTATATTTTAAGTATTCAACCGTCATCGATATTTTTTGAGTTTTTCTCAATATCTTAAATATCTTGACAATGTATGGATGTTATTGGTTTTTTCCAATCTTCATACAACTGTGATCTTAGCATTTCTAAGCACAGACAATTTGAACCATCCTCTGCATTATTTTTGCAGACATTCGGTTACACGAGTTTATTCCCTCATTTTATTGGCACGGTAGAATAGCATCATCGTCTAACCTTTGCCTTGGCAAGACCTTAACCCGTGAGTTACGTGCTGCACGGTATCGGCACAAGGTCATGAAGCACTTCCGCTTCTCATAACCCCCCGCCTTTATATAAGGCTTGATGCAAGATTGTAGGTAGTCTTGCGTGACGCTGCTTGCTGCCTGAGTTTTTCTCAGGCGAGCGTAGCCACAACATATCTATATGATTTCTATTTTTTACCCGTATGGGAGACAACATTTCTCCTTGCGGGAATAGGTTTGTCTCTTACTCTGTCATACGGTTGTCAAATGAAACTCTTTGTACAGAGCAAAGAAAACTCTTGGAGGCAAACCATGAAAAAATTAGTAATCGCACTGTCCGTAGTGATCGCAGTATCAACAGCCGTAGCTGGTAACAGCGTTGAAGATGCTGGCAAGAAAGTTATTGCCAATCAATCCCATAATGCCGTGACACAAGCTGATTGGGACATCATCAACTCTGCTCTGCCTGCACCAGTTAAGTAAGGTGCAATCATGGCAAATACTGCATTACATGATATCGGAGCCGCTGATATTTCGACATTGTCGAATCAGCACGTCGGAAAACCATTAGAGCACGCAGAAAATATGCTGAAGTCCGGTGACGCCTTTTTGGCCGAAATACGCGCTTTTCAGGAGACTCTTTTGCGCCTGTCTGGTGGTTCACTTGAAACGGACTCTAAAGGTGCTACGGCTCCTGATGAGTTCTAACAATGAGCAACAAAGGTGTAGAGGTTATATAGGAGAAATCCGGACTGAGCGCGTCTTAGCTGATGTTATTAGGTCTTTATGTAGTCGTTGTTTTCTAAGACAAGGTTAGCCCTATCTATGATGCAACAAAAGAAATCACCACTTATCTCTGATAAGCCCTTAAGGGCGCTGCTTCGGCAGTGTTCTTGAGGTTTTCTTGAGTAGTACTTAAGCTCTTTGGACGGCTCCACAACTGCAATCTCGCAGCGTACGGAGCCTCACCTAAATCCATTCTACTGAGTGGCTTTGGGGAGGTTCCGTACATTTATACTGCTTAGGAGATTGCCATGTTTTCAAACACAAAGAATGTTTTAGTCACTGGTTTTGTTGTTCTGCTTCTGATTGGCGGAGTACATGCTCTCAAGGACATGTCAAAAGGTATGCAAGACTACAAGGCTCAACAAGAAGCAAAAATGATGGCGGCACTGAAATGATTCAGGGCCGCTCAAGACTGCTTCACAGGCAAAGGTATCGACTTCTTCGACCTAAGCCTGCTGTTTTCATAAAAACTAATTTTCGTAAGATACTTAAAGCGGGTTACTTTTGATGATCGGGTGTTCTGCACCTGGTTGTCGAGAGGCCCGCTTTTTTTTGCGCCTAGAAAATGGCTAGCAGCTCGCTAACCCCTTTACGCTGGGTTGCATCTCTACTGATAGATCGTGGCGCCTGGAACTTCTTGATCACGGCCCCACGATATAAGTTACGTGTGGCTTGGGTGTTGTGGTTCGACAATAAACACGGTATCCCTTGGGTGGA
>Ga0209633_10005417_pt1 | contig 11191 bp, 10 predicted proteins | sample Cruoilmetagenom1_FD_187290 | JGI IMG/M metagenome (GOLD analysis project Ga0209633, IMG submission 187290) | Oil polluted marine microbial communities from Coal Oil Point, Santa Barbara, California, USA - Sample 1 (SPAdes) (version 2) | ecosystem: Environmental > Aquatic > Marine > Oil seeps ... | reverse complement strand
AAGACTTACAAAAGCTGAAGAGGAAATCATGTTGATCTTATGGAAACTTGGTGAATCCACCATCCGGGATGTCATGACCCAGCTAAGTGAACCCGATACCCCTTATACCACGGTATCGACTGTGGTACGCGTGCTGGAGAAAAAGGAATTTGTTGGTCATAAAGCGGTAGGAACTACCTACCTCTATTATCCATTGGTGCCAAAGAAAGAATACCTAAGAGGCTATCTTTCAGGGATTGTATCCAACTATTTTGATGGCTCCTTTACCAGGATGGCAGCTTTCTTCGCCAAAGAAAATGACCTGAATATGAGTGATCTGCACGAACTGATTACAGATATTGAATCCGAACTCAAAGAAAAAGACGAAAATGCCTGATATTATTATATACCTGCTCAAAGTATCGGCTGGACTAGCCATCATAAGCCTGCCCTACTACTTCCTTTTCAGGAATGATCCCAACCTGGTGATCAAGCGTTACTACCTGCTAGCAGGATTGGCAGCAGCATGGATATTTCCCTTTATTACATTCAGAAAGATACCCCTTACACTGGATCTGACACCCACTGTTTTCATAGATCTGGAGACTCCGGCTGCACAAGCTGTGCAGCTTGAAGGCACAGGAGTAACAGGCGGTGTCAGCATCAACTGGCTGCAGATTCTTTTGCTGGTCTATCTGGCGGGTCTCATATTTATGTTCTTAAAAAACCTATTTGTAATTTTTAAGTGGAATCTTACCTGGTACCGTACACGCAATGATGAGGGTGTGGCCTTCATAAAAAAGGACCAGGTATTTACCCTTTTTACCAGGATCTTTGTTCCGGGGACAATGAAGGAGAAGGAAGATCTTGATAATGTACTCCTCCATGAAAAAGCACATATCCGGCAACTTCATTTCATCGATCTGATGCTAATGGAGTTCACCTTGCTGCTTACATGGTTCAATCCCTTCTCATGGCTTATTTCCAGGATGATTAAAGAAAACCACGAGCATCTAGCCGACAGGCAAGTCCTGTCAGCTGGCGTTAATCCTGCTCGGTACAGAGCCCAGCTCATGAACCACACCCTGGGTGTGAACGTGTTCAGACTGGGCAATCAGTTTAATCATTCCTTAACACTTAAAAGATTTAAGATGATGAAAAAGCCAAAAAACTCCCCGATGGGGATCCTTAAAATTGCACTACTCATACCAGCGGTCCTGGTCACTCTTGGACTAACCGTAGGGATGACTCCACAGCAGAAGACAATCCAGGGAAAAGTTATCTTTGCCGATACCGGCAAACCGGCCACAGGAGCTTCGGTGGTGGTCAGAAATGGCAGCCTGGGTTGCGTGGTGGACAAGGAAGGAACCTTTATGCTTAATGTGGATGGAGATCCGGAACTGGTGATTTCCTTTGTGGGTTATGAATCCCTCATTGTGAAAGCATCCGAAGTTGGAAAGAAGTCCCTGAAGCTTGAAGTGAAAACCTATATCATGGACCTGGAATCGGCACCTCTGGAGGTCAAGAAAAATGCTTCGGGCACTATTACTTTGAGAACTAAAGACGGATCTGAGGCACAACCGGTATTTATTGTTGACGGAAAGAAGTTTGATACTGGTGTGGCAAACTTAAATCCCGATGAAGTTGAAAGTGTTAGGGTAATCAAAGATCTCAACGATCCCCTGGTTAAGAAATACAATGCCAAAGACGGAATCGTCGTGATTACCACAAAAAATGCGACCACGGAAGAAGAAATATTCTACATGGTCGATGAAATGCCAACCTTTAATGGAGGAGATGCTGCGAAAGAATTCCGAAAATACATTGCAAAAACGCTCAAATATCCCGAAACAGCAGAAAAAAATCGTGTTAGTGGAAAGGTCATCGTTCAGTTTGCAGTGAATGAAAGAGGACAGGTGGAAGATGCTGTGGTGGTTCGCCGTGTAGACCCCGCTCTGGATAAGGAAGCCCTCCGAGTGGTGAATTCCTCCCCAAAATGGACTCCTGGCAAACATGAGGGTAAAGCTGTGAAAGTACAATTCACCTTCCCTTTCAACTTCGTACTGCAGGATTCCGATGCTGACGGTAAAGAGAAGTCCGCTACTGTTGTCCTGAAACAGAAGGACGGTTCAGAAGCGAATCCTGTCTATGTGGTTGACGGAGAGGTGGTTGATAATATAGAAAGCATTGATTCCGAAAACATAGAAAGCTTAGAGGTTTATAAAGGCTATTCCGAAAATCCGCTAATAGAAAAATACAATGCCAAAGACGGCTTGATTGTGATCACCACCAAGGAAGGTGCAAAACTGCTTCCCCCAAAAGAGGGCAAGAAGGAAGTGGATGAATCTTCAGCCAATGATGATGGAGAAGTCTTTTATGTGGTGGAAGACATGCCCGGGTTCCCCGGTGGAAAGCCTGCGCTTAAAACTTATATCTACTCCAACCTTGAATACCCTGAAAAGGCGAAAAATGAGGGGATAGGTGGTGAGGTAGTTGTTCGCTTCCTGGTCAATGAGAAAGGGAAAGTTGTGAATAGCGAAGTTCTCCGAAGCAGCAATCAGGTACTTGATGCCACTGCGCTGAAGGTAGTCAGGGAAATGCCCGACTGGACACCCGGTTATCAAAGAGGGAAAGCGGTAAAAGTATGGTACGTCATGTCCATCAATTTTGATGGAATAAAGAAATAATCCTGGATAAATAAGCCGATCCAAGTATTAGAGGTCATCCTGTCATGGGATGGCCTCTTGTTTTATAAATAGGAGAAATAAAGTTTAGAGGACTTCCTGCTCAATGAGCTGGACCAGAATATGGATGATCTTAATATGTATCTCCTGGATGCGGTCGGAGTATTTTCGGCCCTTCACCCGGATTTCACAATCGACCATTCCTGCAAGTAGTCCACCCGTTTTCCCTGTCAGACCAATGACTTTCATGCCCTTCCCCATGGCAGCCTCTGCAGCTTTTACAATGTTCATGGAGTTGCCGCTGGTGCTGATGGTCAGAAGCACATCGCCTGGTTGACCCACCGCTTCCACATACCTGGAGAAGACCTCATCATAGCTAAAGTCATTTGCCACACAGCTCAAATGGGAGGGATCCGATATACTGATGGCAGGCAATGCAGGCCGGTTCTCCCTGAAACGTCCTGTAAGCTCCTCGGCAAAATGCATTGCATCGGTCATGGAACCCCCGTTTCCGCAGGATATGATCTTTCTTCCACTCTGTATGGCCTCTGCCATCAGTTCCGCAGCCTTTTCAATGGCTTCAATGTTAGTGGGCTGACTAATAAAGTCCTCAAGCACCTCACGTGCTTCATTCAGATTATCAAGGATCAGAGTTCTCATAGTTCCAAAAGTAAAAAACAGTTTTGACTTTACAGGCCTTCGTCCTTATAGACTTTATCGTTAACTTTACAGGCTAAACTTAGAGATATGGGTTTACCCAGGTTTATTAAACTTTCAAGCCATAAGCAATTTTCCTACTCCCCACTTTACTGGGACCCGGAAAAGGAGGCAAGGGAGGAACGAATCAGGCAGATCAAGCAGGAGATGGGAGTTGAGGTTCCAACAGATCCCAACCGTACCACCATCAAAAGGGGATCTTTTCGAACAGCCGGTAAAAATGCCAAAGTAAAGGCTAGCCGAAGTTCAAATATCAGGCTCCTTATTATTCTGGCCATTCTTCTCTTTCTAGCTTATATTATATTTTACAGGTAGATGTCAGAGATCATCCATGTGTTGAGTGATGCGGTTGCCAACCAGATCGCAGCGGGTGAAGTTATTCAAAGGCCCGCTTCAGTAGTGAAAGAGTTGATGGAAAATGCAGTGGATGCCAAAGCAGGTACCGTCAGAGTGCTTATCAAAGATGCCGGCAAAACATTAATCCAGGTAGTCGACAATGGATGTGGTATGTCTGGAGGGGATGCCGAACGTTGTTTTGAGCGTCATGCCACCTCGAAAATATCAAGTGCTGAAGATCTCTTCTCCATCCAGACCAGTGGATTCAGGGGAGAGGCGCTTGCTTCAATGGCCGCTGTAGCAGAAGTAAGCCTTAAGACCTGTCGGGAGGTTGATGAACTGGGAATCCAGATCCGCATAGCCGGCTCAAAGCTTCAATCAAAAGAGACCATCCAGGCACCTGTGGGCTCAAATTTTCAAATCCGAAACCTCTTTTTTAATATCCCGGCCAGGAGGAAATTTCTGAAAAGCGATCAAACCGAATTTCGGCATATCATTAACGAGTTTAACCGTGTAGCACTTACCAACCCGGAGATTGAATTCTCGCTGATCCACAACGAGTCCGAGATCTTCCAACTTCCGGCTTCCAACCTGAGGCAAAGAATAATCGGCGTATTTGGCAAGTCGGTTAGCTCTCACCTTATTCCCATGGAGTCGGAAACCACCCTGATTACAATCAATGGCTTTATAGGGAAACCCGAACACGCCAGAAGAACTTATGGGGAACAGTTCTTTTTTATCAATAAGAGGTACATCAAACATCCTTATTTCCATAAGGCAATAGTGAATGCCTATGACCAAATCCTGCCTATCGATCATATTCCCTCCTATTTCCTTTATTTCTCCATTGACCCTTCACATGTTGATGTGAATATCCATCCTTCCAAAACGGAAGTCAAATTTGAAGATGAACGAGCCATCTGGCAGATTCTGTTGGCATCGGTGAAGAAGGCCATTGGCAAAAACAACCTGAGTCCTTCTCTTGATTTCGATACGGAAGGGGTTATAGAAATTCCGGTGCTATCCAAAGACACTGAGATCAGACAGCCAGCAATCGATACCAATCCAACCTTCAATCCTTTTGCAGGAGAAGATACCTACGAACGGGAAAAACGGTCAACTCCTTACCTGGATGAGCGTTTTGAAGGATGGGAACAGCTTTTTGAACCTAAGCCTGGCACTTCGATGAATGCTCAGAAAAATCTGCAGATCAGAAACAAATACATCCTTTCGGCTGTTAAATCTGGTGTAATGTTGATTGATCAGCGAAGAGCTCATGAGCGTATTCTTTACGAACGTATGCTGAAAGCCCTTGAGGATCAACAGCCCCTGGCGCAGCAGTCATTGTTTCCCGAGACCATTACCCTGAATGCTGCAGATTACCAGGTGTGTCTTGAAATGATAGCTCCCATGGAGCAGCTGGGATTTGATATACGCGATTTTGGGAATAATAGTGTTGTAATACATGGCTTTCCTGCAGATATCAAACCTGTGGGAGCTGCCGACACCTTAGAGCTAATGATTGAACAGTACAAGACCCTACAAGGTTTGAATAATAAGCAGCATGCAGAACGTATATCCAGAGCTGCAGCAAAGGCATCGGCCATTCATTATGGCGCACAACTTTCTGATATTGAAATGCAGGAACTAATTGACCAGCTGTTTGCCTGTGAGAACCCCAACCATACACCTTCCGGTTCGCTGATTGTTAAGATCATTGCCCTGGAAGAACTGGATGCTCAATTTAAAGATTAGTGAGATGAATAGATTTTATGGCGGAAGATTAAGTTCGACACCCCCGGTTACCAAGAACCTGATCATCATCAACGTGGTGATGCTCGTGGTTACCATGCTCTTTCAACGTTTAAATGTGAACCTGAGTGCGATGCTGGGTATGTTTTATTTTCAATCACCATTATTCGGACCGTGGCAGATTGTCACCCACATGTTTATGCACGGAGGACTCGGCCACATCTTTTTCAATATGTATGCACTGTGGATCTTTGGAAAAACCCTGGAAAGTGTCTGGGGAAGCAAACGCTTCCTGATCTATTATCTGGCCACTGGACTGGGTGCAGCATTTTTTCTTCAACTGGTTAATTACATCCAGTTTGCTCCCGATATAGCAGCACTGAAAGCAGCCTATTCGGTCGAACGAATAAACAGTACCCTGCTCAATGAGATTCTACAGCCCGGTAATCAGTTTTATCAAATTGGACGTGATCTTATACGGCCAACAGTTGGTGCCTCAGGAGCTGTTTATGGTGTACTACTTGCCTTTGGAATGTTGTTCCCGAATACTCCTCTATTTATAATGTTCATACCTATTCCCATCAAGGCAAAATGGCTTGTGATCGGATTTGGTGCACTTGAGTTGTTCCTGGGTATTACAAATAGCGGCGGAAATATTGCTCATTTTGCTCACCTGGGTGGTATGATTTTTGGATTCTTTTTAATCAGATATTGGAACAAGTTTACACGAAACTTTTATTAACTTGCTGATTAAATGAGTATTATCGACGAAATAAAAGAGTCATTCCGCAAAGGAACAACCCTTCATAAACTTATCTACCTGAATCTTGGCCTGTTTCTGGCAGTACAAATTGTCAGAATTGTACTTGTTCTGTCAAACGCTTACGATCTGTTCCCCGACTTTATAAATTACCTCGCCGTTCCGGCCAACCTGGAGGTTCTCGCACGGCGTCCATGGACCCTGATTACCTACATGTTCCTGCATGAAGGATTTATTCATATTCTGTTTAATCTACTATGGTTATATTGGTTCGGCACTGTATTTATCCAGGAGCTCGGACTTAAAAAGCTGCTAAGCACCTACCTGCTGGGCGGCCTGAGCGGCGGAATCCTGTATGTAGTTTTTTATAATGTCTTCCCTGTGTTCGCAGGGGTCAGGGAAGGATCGATTGCACTGGGGGCATCCGCTTCGGTTATGGCTGTGGTTGTTGCCACTGCCACTTACCAGCCCGACCGTAGAATGCATCTTGTACTGATCGGGCCGATAAAGATTGTTTACATCGCCGTGATCATGTTTATTCTTACCTCCCTGGTTGACTTCTCGGTGAATACAGGAGGAAAAATTGCTCATATCGGGGGTGCACTAAGCGGATTCCTCTTTGCCCATTATTACAGGCGGGGGAAAGATATTACAAAGGGATTTGACCGGACCATGGACAGCATCGCCACCTGGTTCAAGCCAGGAAAGGAGAAATTGAGGGTCACTTACAAACGATCTGCTGAACAGAAGCATCCAAGAGACGATAAAGAATACAATCAACAAAAAGTTGCAGAACAAAAGGAGATCGATCAGATCCTGGATAAGATTTCTAAGGCTGGCTATGATAGTCTCACCTCCAGGGAGAAGGAAATTCTCTTCAAAATGAGTAATAAAAAATAGTTGTGGGTAAGTTTACTGACAGAATTATACTGATCCTGAATATCCTGGGTGCTGTCGCCATGTTTTTGGCTTACCTGGCACCAATAGTCAATCCTGCGAGAATGGTCATCCCCGCACTTTTTGGATTGGCTTACCCCTATCTCCTGATGGTACACCTTGCCTTTATATGCTTCTGGCTGATCCGCTTAAAGAAAGAGATTCTGATCTCAATTATTATGGTACTACTGGGATGGAACCATCTTAACAATCTAATACCTATTAACTTTCGAACTTCGGAGATTCCAGTGAACAGCTCGCAGGATAGATTCATTAAGGCGCTTTCCTATAATGTCAGGGGATTTAATATCTACCAGTGGAGCAAAGAACCAGAGGCAAAAAAAGAGATCTTTAAACTTCTGGAGGCGCAGGAACCTCAACTGCTTTGTTTCCAAGAGTACTATACTTCCTCAAAAAGTGGCCAGACACATGCCTCTATATCCGGTCAACTGAAATATCTTCCTTACAATGCTGTATACTATACTGCCGATCATACCAACAGGAATGGCTTCGGGATCGCCACCTACAGCAAGTTCCCAATTTTAAAAAAGAGCCGAATCCCATTTAACTCCTCTTTTAATGCCGCCATGTATACCGATATCCTGTTCCGATCAGATACGATCAGGGTCTTTAATATCCACTTGCAGTCTATAAAGTTTCAGGAGGATAATTACAATTTTATGGATACTGCACGGCTGAAATATAACAATGAGCAGATGAGTGAAATCCGGGCGATAGGTTCCAGGTTGAAGACTGCTTTCACCAAGCGGGCCGAGCAGGCACAGATGATCGCAAGTTATATCAGGGATTCTCCGCATCCTGTAATTCTTATGGGCGATTTTAATGACACTCCACAATCCTACGCTTACCGTAAAATAAAGAAAGGCCTGGATGATTCTTTTCGAAAATCAGGCAGGGGTTTTGGGAACACATATGCCGGTGAACTACCTTCCTTCCGTATTGACTATATCATGTATGGTCCACCCATTCAATCTTCAGAATTTCTAAGGATTAAAACAGATCATTCCGACCATTATCCCATTTCAACCCATCTTTATATACCAGTATCAGCTAAAGAATAAGCTCAGGTAAATCGGGCTGAAAATAGTGCTGAAGAAGAAACCTGGGCAAATCAATGACCTTGCCTTTATATTGATCAATAATTCCTCCATCGGAAGTACAGATACCATCACTTTGCTTCTCTATTAAGCATTGATCAGGTGATTTTACCGTATACGCATCTCCTTCAATTCCCATCTGGATCATATCCTTACAAAGTTCAATGGATAGGCGCCCGCTGTGAGAAACCGGTTCATCAAGATAGTGAACATAAGTTGCACCCGTCCACATTTGCAGAACCTCCAGCATTAAGGAGATCGACCGTGTAAACTGGGGCTTATTAATAATCCTGCCGCGCATCTCCCCGGCATCACGTAACATTCCGTCATTGCTGATAAACAGTGATCTGCCCAGAAGGTAGTTATTTACTGTGAAAAGCACATTGTAAGTATCAATCAATACAAGATCTCCCTTTTCTACTGTGGCAATTTTTTCACGCCTGATTTCTGCAAGCTTGTCCGGTATCACACCGCGGTAAAGCACCTGACGCATTTCCCGGGGCAGCATAAATTTATCCCCAACCAGTTTCAATGCAGCATTCTGTGGATACCCTTTTGAGAGCATCCACAAATACTCCTCTGCTGCCTGCCTCACGTGGCCCGGAAATGAGTTACTCATTTATCAAAAGTACGATAAAACGAATTATAAAGCTGATTAACAGGGGTATAGACTTATTAACAACTCCATTAGTCAGCAGAATAAACCTTATTGGATTTTCCGTATCTTTAATCTTGAAGAACCAAAACCAATTCATCATGAAGAACCTGATTGGAATTATATTACTGGGATTGATCGTCTCATCATGCAGTTTGTTTCAAAAGCCAAGCATGACGCAAGAACAGATTGATGAAATGCTTGCTGAAAATGAAGCTTTAAAAGCGAAGGTAAATAGCAGTAAAGATCTGGCTGACGAGCTCGCACTTGCAAGGATGCAGGCAGATGATGCCATGCTAAAACTGGCTGATTGTGAAGATGGAAATTCAAAAGTGCATATTGTCGTAGGTGCGTTTAAGAACACTTCTTACGCAAATGAATATTCAGCAGAAATGAAAGATCAGGGATATGCTGGAAAAATTATCGCCGGCCCCTATAGTTTCAACCTGGTGACCTCTGGATCCTACACATCTGTAAAGGCATCCCTACAGGACCTTAGCAGTGTTCGTGATAATGTGATCGAAACTGCGTGGATATACATTGAGTAAACGCAATGCGTTTATGCAATGCGGCCTTTTCTCATGTCCCACTCATTATAAAGAGAGGCTGAAATTCAAAGCTCTTAAAATGAGGCCTTAATCGATCGGTATTATAATGCTTTTTCACATCAACCAGTTTCTTTGAGCTGGTCACCACATCGACCGGGGCATTGTCGTAGCGTCCGTTTCTTAATACAACCAGTCGTCCATGAATTCCCTTTAAAATCAGGTCAAGAGCAAGATTGCCATAGGCCATGGGAACAATGGAGTCTATAGCATCCGGATCACCCCCGCGAACCAGGTATCCCAGGTGCTGGTTGATAATATTTATGGCCACTCCATTGTTATATTTAGCCGACTCTTTCTTAATCATTTCAGAAACTGTATTGCCTATTCCCCCCAGCTTTGCATGACCGTATGCATCCTTCTCCCCATTCTTAAACATCATCTCATCCATCCCTTTAAAGGTGGCACCTTCTGAAACAAGAACCACCGAATAGTTACTGGGATTCTGAAAACGGTCCTCCACCAGCAGCTCAGTCAGGCGTGGAATGTCGAACTGGAATTCGGGAATGACACAACGGTTTGCGGCTCCGGCCAAGGTGGGGATCATTGCAGTAAATCCGGCATATCTTCCAAATACCTCCAGGACCAGAATTCGCTCATGTGAACCGGCAGAGGTACGAAGGGTGTTAGTCATGTTAATGGTACGTGTCACGCAGGTACTGAAACCGATGCAGTAATCGGTACCCGGAACATCGTTATCCATGGTCTTGGGTATGGCAATTACCTTGAATCCCTCCTTATAAAGACGGACACCATAACTCAGTGTATCATCTCCACCAATTGGTATCAGATAATCAATGCCCAGAAACGCGAGATTTTCCAGCACATCCGAGGTGAGATCATTGATCTCTTCCGTATATTTATCTTTCAGATGGTGAGGGACGGTAGCCAGGCTCACCCTGCTGGGATTCACCCTTGAAGTGTGCAGAAAAGTCCCGCCAGTACGTCCAGCTTTATTGACAATCTGTTCTGTAAGAATAATGAAGTGCTCACTGTTATCGGCATTCTTATCCCTGATAATTTCGGTAATGCCCGACCATCCTTTTCGCAGTCCGATGACCTGGTACCCCTCCCGAAGCGCACGAATAGTAACTGCGCGAATGGCCGGATTTAATCCAGGTACATCCCCGCCGCCAGTTAATATTCCTATGGTCCCTTTTTTCCTGTTCCCCTGTGCCATGTTTTTCCTTTAAAAATAAGGCAATAATTAATACAAATCAATGGCGGGGCGAACCGGGACTATTCATCCCAATTCAGGATCTTCATAAAGTCGTAGTCTTCAGGATTCTTCACATACTTTTTTGCAGCCCTGTAATCCTCTTTGGTGATATAATGCAGGTTGTTCTTAAAGATCACCTGTACAGTTTCAGACTTAATATTCACCAAACGAGGCTTCACTTTACCATTCTCATCTTCTACATCTTTCAGGTATAGCGGAGTGATATTGCCACCATGGTCGATGGTGGTCATACACCCGGTTTCACCCTTAATGAAAAGGTTGTAAACTCCCAGTCCAAGTCGTGTTGCATAACTCAGGTCATAGGCAATGGGTCTGCAGCAGCGTAATTCATAACCAATCTCCTCGGGACGGCTCTTAACAGTAATGCGCAGGTTTTTAAGATGCTGTTGGGTAAGCAAAAAAAATATGG
>Ga0209633_10005416_pt1 | contig 11192 bp, 13 predicted proteins | sample Cruoilmetagenom1_FD_187290 | JGI IMG/M metagenome (GOLD analysis project Ga0209633, IMG submission 187290) | Oil polluted marine microbial communities from Coal Oil Point, Santa Barbara, California, USA - Sample 1 (SPAdes) (version 2) | ecosystem: Environmental > Aquatic > Marine > Oil seeps ... | reverse complement strand
ATGCGGTATTGATCGCTCACTCATTAACGAGCCGTGGCTGGTTTCTAACTAGAGGTCGCCATTGGCGCCAGCGTCCATAATGCTCTCGATGTTTTCACGCACCTTGATGGCGTTTTTGCGCAGCTCGGGAGATATCTTGTTGGGATTTGGCGAGGTGTCGAGCCAACGCACGTCCCAATCAAGACTGGTAATCCAGATCTGACCCTTGGCATCCGTGAGCACTGTAATCCGGCACGGCACAAAGGCTGAAAACTCAGGCACATAGTTGACGATTGCAAACATCACCGGGACATCGCAATAGCTGACAATTTCAAGACGCGGGACTTTCTTGCCGGAAATCTGCTCCATCACCTTATAAGGTGTGTTGTGACCGACCTTCTTCATGTTGAGGGAATTGGCCCGCACATCCATGCTTTCCATCACCTCGTCAAAAGAGATGCCCTCGGCAACCTTTTTCTTGGTGACAATCATGGCGATCATGTCGCGCAAGCTCCACGGGCTCAGCATCATCATGGTCTGAAACATCGCCATCTTGGCTTCAGCCGAAATGGTCGGGCTCATCATATTGGGAACCGTATCTTTTTTCGGTCCCGTGGGCATGATATTCCATCCATCGGGTAAAGAAATGACCGGCTTGGTATAGGGTTTTTTATAATAGGTTATTGCGTTTTCAGGGATTTCATCCTGAGCCTGAGCGGTACTTGTCGTGAATACCAGACCAGCAACCGCTATGGCCTTGAGAATGTATGAATTGATCCGCATTATTGTTTTCTCCCTGTTTTTTTTGGCCATCGCCTAAATCCCTGCCCTTATGGTGAGCAGTTGAACTGACGACAATTTTTGGGCCGTTTATTATTTGTATTATTTGCTATTTGATCCTCGTATTTTAGCCCGACCCGAACTCCAATTGAAGCCGGGTCGGTCGTAAGCTTGAAATATCAAAATTATTTTTTCTTATCAGCCGCTTTGGCATCCCCGCCCATACTCTTTGGCATGGCGTTCATGACCTTCATCATGGATTGCAGCATACCGGTCATCAATTCCGGACTCATCATCTTCATCATGCCGTCCAAATAGGCAGGGTTCGTCATCATGCCCATCCATTGGTTCATGGTCTCTGTGTTGACCATCTTCATCATGCCCTCGACCATATCGGGATTGGTCGCCATCTTCATGAAGCCTTCCATCATTTTCGGGTCAGCCATTTTCATCATGGCTTGCATCATTTTAGGATCCGACATGGTCTTCATGTAGCTGTCCATCATCTTTGGGTCAGCCATCTTCATCAGACCTTCCATCATCTTTGGATTGGTCATCATGCCCGTCCACTGACTGATCATCTTGGGGTCAGCCATTTTCATCATGCCTTCCATCATGGCCGGATTCATCATCATGGTCATGAACTGGGAAAGCATTTTTGGATCCATTGCGCCGGTCAGCGCGCCTGCCCATTTAGGGTCGGCGAAGCCAGAGGCCCAGCCTGTGACGGCCTTTTTGGTCGCGTCAGTGACGCCCGTAGGCGCTGCTGGTTTGGTTGCCGGTTTGCCCGCATCCTGAGCAAAGCCTGCAGTCGTAAAACCGACCAGCATGGCAGCAATAATTGCAATTTTTCTGAACATTATTCTCTCTCCCTCGAACTATTCTTTTATTATTGAATTTTAATTTGTTCTACTGGCCACTATAACCCTTTGTTCAGATTGGAACATTGAATTTAACCATAATTTATTCACAAACATTCATATATCTGAATGTTTGTAGTTGCAATGTTTTTCTGCTTATTGGTTCCCTGCTTAAAGCCACACTCCAAGGTATTTCCGCCAGCCTGCGCCTTCTGTCAGCCTGATTTGTTTGTTCCGTTATTACCGCGTCGTCCCCACCAGACCGTCATGTTCCTGCGCCATCGCCTTACCATTGGCAGATCAATTGAGAGAACGAGAAGACCGAGGGGTATCATCCAAAACCCCAGAATTGGCAGAAACCCTAATATGCCACCAATAACCAGAAGCATGCCGATAATAACGCGTGCGAGACGCGATCGCGGCAATTTTATCGTCTTATTGCCCAATGTGACCTTTGGTGCCATTTGGCGTGCGCCCTTCCCATATTTGGCCTGCATTCTCCTGCTGTTTAGCTGGGAGATGTGGCACATTTGGCCAAGAGAGGCACTTATGGCAAGACTTGATCCATATTTTTTACGTTCAAGGCTTGCGCAAGCGTGCGAATTAGCTCATAGAATGCGCTCGCAAATCATGCATAATGTTTGCGGAAACATCCGTACGTATATTTGGATGATCCCCGGTAGCTCAGTTGGTAGAGCAAGCGGCTGTTAACCGCTTTGTCGTTGGTTCGAGTCCGACCCGGGGAGCCACCAACTCAAGTCTCGCACCCGATGGGTGTTAATTTATAGATGTCATTTTTAGTGGCCATGATAAAGAAGCACCCGATGGGTGCTTTTTTTATGCTCGCCATTCACTAGCAAACCATTGACAAAAATTTGGAACTAAAGCGCGATGAACCTGATATTCGTGATCATCCTCATTATTGCGGCTCTTTTGGCGGCAGCGATGGCGGCCGTTCACTATGGTTTCAAAGCACCGCGCATCGTGCAGGATGAAAATCCTGGTGACTATGGATTGGACTTTGAAACAATCAAAATCCCTACATCTAACGGCCATCTCCTCAATGGCTGGTTTATGGCAGCACCTCAAAGCCCAACCACAATTGTGGTGATGCATGGCTGGGGCGGCAATGCTTCAATGACGCTTTCCATGGCATTGCCTATTCGCGAAGCCGGGTATGAGGTGCTTGTCTATGACGCGCGCAATCATGGGCTAAGCCCTGATGACAGTTTTTCTTCCCTTCCAAAATTTTCAGAAGATACCAGTGCTGCCGTGGACTGGCTAAAGGCCAAGAGGACGGGCCCCGCGCATAATGTCGTATTGCTCGGTCATTCGGTGGGCGGGGCAGCGGTTTTGCTAACTGCTTCGCGGCGAAACGATATCGCGGCCGTTATATCAGTTTCATCTTTTGCCCATCCCGATATGTTGATGCGCCGGGAGGTCGAACGTCTGCCGCTACCCGACATTATTGTCAGGGCCATTCTAAAATATGTGCAATGGAAAATCGGACACTCATTCGACGCCATCGCACCGATGAACACGCTTTGTCATATATCCTGTCCTGTATTGCTCAGCCACGGAAGCGTTGACCAGGTTATACCTCTTTCGGACCTCAAACTGATCGAACAGAATTGCGGTGGTGCGCATGTGCAAACCATGATTCTTGAAGGTGCTGATCACTACACGGTTGAGATAATCGAAGAGCACAGCAAAGACATCATCGGTTTTTTGAAAGCGAACAGCATTTAAATCCTGGATTGAGTTTGTGTTTGGGGGCCCTCACAGGCGCTCGCGGACGCTCACGCCTGCGTTTCAAGATCATTTTATTTTGCTTGAAATCCTTACCTAACAATCGTTAGATGCATAGCACTGCTGAAGAGTGCATATTAAAAAGACACTAATTTATCAAGAGGCCCCCCCTAGATGTCCAATCTGCCAAAATTTGTAGAATTTCGCGAAGAAGGCCCGCGCGAAGGCTTTCAAATCGAGCGCGGTGAATTTTCGCTGAAAGCACGCGCCGAGCTCATCGACGCGCTTTCGGCAACCGGGCTCAAGCGCATTCAGGTTGGCTCCTTTGTCAGCCCAAAGGCCGTACCGCAAATGGCCGACACGCCCGAACTCTTTCAGGCCATCAAACGGCAACCAGGCGTGCGCTACACGGCACTCTGGCTGAATGAAAAAGGCTTTCATCTGGCGCGAGAGACCGAGCATGTCGATCTTGAACCAAATCTCCTTTTCTACACATCGGAGAAATTTTCCCAGAGCAATAATAATTGCTCCTGTGCCGAGATGCGCGCCCGCCAGTCGCGCTGGCTTGACCTTTATCTTGAAGCGGGGCTCAAACCCGACAGTGCTTACGTCATGACCGCTTTTGGTTGTAACTATCAAGGCGAGATCCCGCTTGAGCGGGTGATGGATGAGTTTCGTGCGATCATTGATCTTTGTGCGGAGAAAGGCTGCGACCTGCCGAGCCTTATTCTTGCCGACACTATGGGCTGGGCAAACCCATATGAGATGAAGCGCCGCATTGGCGCTCTGCGCGAGTTGGCACCGAACGCGCGCATCGGGTTGCATCTGCATGACACACGGGGGCTTGGCATTGCCAATGTCATGGCGGCATTTGAAATGGGGGTTGATCTTTTTGACGCTTCTGTTGCGGGGCTTGGCGGGTGCCCGTTTGCCAGCCACGGAGATACCACTGCATCGGGCAACATCTCAACCGAAGACAGTGTGTTTCTGGCTCATGAGCTTGGTATTGAAACAGGCATTGACCTTGAGCGGTTGATTGATGCGGCGCGCCTGGCTCAGGACATTATCGGGCGACCGCTTACGGGACGGGTCATGCATTCGGGTTCATTGGCAAAATATCGTAACTAGTTTTCTGACCCGACTTTGATCTTCCCGACACTAGTGTCCCCCTGTCCACGCGCACACTAAGTATGTGGAATGATGCGCATGGGTGGTCATGGCGGAGGAGAAGGCTGTTTTACGCATAACGGTACGAGTTAATATACCTTCACGTTGTTGATAGAAGAAAGGATCAAGCCCCATGAGTGACGACATTCTAAAATTTGACGTGAGCGAGGGCATAGCCACCGTGACGCTCAATCGTCCAGAGCGCAAGAACGCGCTCTCAATTGATCTTTGCAATGGACTCTCGGATATCTGGGACAGCATTGACGGCAATGAGGACGTGCAGGTTGTGATATTAACATCAACCGATTGCGGCGTCTTTTGTGCTGGCATGGATCTCAAAGAAGCCAATGAGGTGATGACGCGAGACGGCAAGGACATTCTCACCTATGTGCGCGATCCGATGCACCAGAAAATGCGCAGCGTCAAAAAACCGATTATTGCAGCTATGACCGGGCACCTGATGGCGGGCGGCATGCTGCTCGCGCTTAACTCTGATTTGAGGGTGGGGCTTTCCGGCACCAAGGTGGGTATCACGGAGGTTAATATCGGGCGCGGCTCTCCCTGGGCGGTTCCGCTTTTATGGATGCTTCCACAGCCTATATTGATGGAACTTGTACTTACAGGCGATCTCATGCCCATTGAAAAACTGGAGCGTTTTGGTTTCCTAAATTACCTCGAAGAGACGCCGGACGATGTGCGGGCACGGGCCAGAGAATTGGCAAGTGCGGTGGGCGATGGCGCACCTCTATCGGTACTTGGTGCGAAAGCCAGCGTTTTGGCGGCGATGGATCATGGTTGCACGCTTGGTTTTGAAAAATCCCTGGAGCTATATAAGGCCGCCTACGCGTCGATGGACGCGCGGGAAGGCCCACGTGCATTTGCCGAAAAACGCCCGCCCGTTTGGAAGGGTAAATAGGATAGCCTCCGGGGCAGATTGGATTGCGAATAAACTCAATCTTCAAACCAGTGCTTGTGCATTTCAGCCAAAAATTCTTTGGCAATATCAAAACCCGATTGATCACCAATTACACTGTCAATTCCACAATGCGGACAGAGCGCTGTTTGCTCAGCTTGTGGTTTGGAACTATCCGTCCAATGCTCAATTTCATCGGGTTTAAAAATCTGACAGCAATAGAAACAACCGCACAAACTGCTCTGCTCGATTTCGCGACGATGGTAAATCGATTTTTTATGGGCTACGCGCATCGGATGGTTTTCAGGTAGATCAAAGACATTTCCCATTACCCTGTTCCCATTACCCTGCCATCCGCTCCTTGATAAGGCTTATCAGCCGATTGCTTTTATCTTTCAGAAACCTGCCTGACGCTGGTCAGGGCCGTGTGAGCTATGCCGGCAGCACGAAGACAGAGGCACGGACACGCGTAACCCGCTAATGTAAGCGGGATGCGCCCCGGCTTCGTGAGCTATACTGAGAAACGGTGACATACCGCGACACTGTGAGAAATGCAGGCTTAAGCGACCACACTCCGTGCAGCATCTTCCACGGCAGCTTTCTTCACCGCGTTCTGAACCTTCTCAAACGCCCGCACTTCAATCTGGCGAATACGTTCCCGGCTGACATCAAACTCCTTGGAGAGTTCTTCCAAAGTCAAAGGATCTTCATCAAGACGACGCGCCGTAAATATGCGTTTTTCCCGATCATTAAGATCATCCATGGCATCCATCAAGAAGGCCTTGCGCTGCTTGAACTCATCTGACTGCACAAGCTCCGTTTCCTGGTCCAGTGTGTCATCCACCAGCCAGTCCATCCATTCGCCAGCTTCAGCATCTTTACGCACCGGCGCATTAAGCGAGCTGTCGCCCGACAAGCGGCGGTTCATATTAACCACATCATCCTCAGGCACACCAAGCCGCGTCGCAATTTCCGTAACATGCTCAGGCTTGAGATCACCATCTTCAAGCGCCTTCATCTGGCCCTTGACCTTGCGCAGATTAAAGAAGAGTTTTTTCTGCGCGGCCGTCGTGCCCATTTTCACAAGGCTCCAGGAGCGCAAAACATATTCCTGAATGCTCGCACGGATCCACCACATGGCATAAGTTGCAAGTCTGAAACCCTTGTCAGGGTCAAACCGTTTAACAGCTTGCATCAAACCAACATTGCCCTCAGAAATGACCTCGCCAATCGGCAATCCATATCCACGATAGCCAAGAGCGATTTTTGCAACCAGACGCAAATGTGACGTCACCATCTTGTGTGCGGCTTCAGAATCATCATCCTCAACCCACCGCTTGGCCAGCATAAATTCTTCATCAGGCGTCAAAATAGGAAACTTCCTTATTTCAGTCAGGTAGCGCGAAAGGCCACCCTGGCCCGCGGAAATGCTAGGTAATTTATTTGAACCCATAAAAATTTTCCCCCTGAAGGTTATGTTCTCGCAACTTTAACAATCTGGCAAACCAAACAATTCCATGGCGGCGCAGGCTGATATCATTGAAAACATCAACTTATTTCAATCAACACATATGAGAATAAAATAGGAACTTATTATCGAAAGCGCAAATTTCCGAGGATAAATTTGCTTCAAATTTACGCGATCCTGACTTATGAACAACCCTTAAGGCATTGAATTAATTCATTAAATTCATAAGGCAGTGATGATGAATATTTTTTACTTTTTTTCGATCCAGGATGCTCAAATCCAAGCATTTCAGCGTGAAGTGCCTGGCCAGAGAATTTCTCGAGTAAAGCCTGTGCCCCCTCCCCAAGCCGCCGCGCGCTTGATTTAAATCCGGAACCATAAGTTGCGTCGCCTAAGAGCGGGCAGCCAATATGCGCCATATGCACACGGATCTGATGGGTGCGCCCGGTCTCAAGAACACACCTGACAAGCGATACCACGCCTTTGTCTCCATCAGGGCTGGAAAACATTTCCAGCCGTTCATAATGGGTCACCGCGTGTTTACCGCCGCTCGAAACCACCGCCATTTTAGTGCGGTTCCCGGTTGCGCGCCCAAGAGGAGCAGAAATTGAACCCTTCACATGGGGCGGTTTTCCCCAAACCAAAGCGAGATAGGCTCGTTCCATCCGGCCATCCTTGCCATGCGACGCAAATTGCTCGGAAAGATCCCGGTGCGCCATATCCGTCTTGGCCACCACCATCACTCCCGATGTCTCCTTGTCGAGACGGTGCACAATTCCAGGCCGCTTCACCCCGCCAATACCGGAAAGGCTGTCTCCGCAATGTGCAATAAGCGCATTCACAAGCGTGCCCGACCAGTTACCCGCCGCCGGATGAACCACAAGGCCGCTGGGCTTGTTAATGACGATAAGATGATCGTCTTCAAAAAGCACATCAAGGGGTATATTTTCAGGCTTTGGTATCGGATCTTCAGGCTCAGGCATGGCAATGATTACCCGCTGCCCGAGTTTGACACGTCGCGCCGGATCTATCATTACCTCGCCATCAACCATGACCTGTCCCTGCTTGACCAGAGACTTAAGGCGCGAACGGCTGAATTCACCAAGTTTGTTGGTAAGGTAGCGATCAATGCGCGTACCAACCTCATCTTCCGTGACAGAGAAGTCCTGACCAGCTATATGCTCTTCTGTCATAATGATATTTTCTCTGGAGTTACCAAAATGGCCGCGAATACTGACCAAGCAGGTACAGCCGATACAAACGATACAATCGAGAACGGCGAAGTCGTCATAGAAGGTACGGTCTTTACCGAGCGCCAGGTGAAATTATTAAAATATGTTGTCATTGGTCTTGGTGTTTTGATGGTCGTGGGGCTAGCCGTGATCATAGGCACCGTCATCTATAGAGCCTCAAATATGGGTAGCGATAAAGCCGACGGCGGACAAGTCATATCGCAAACCATCTCGGGCGCAAACGCAAATTTATCCAATATCGAAATCATCAAGGGCTCAAAGGTGATATCGACCTCCCTCAATGGCAGCCGCCTCGCTGTTACAACCGAAAACAAGGGCTCATATTCGATATTGGTGATTGATGCACGCACGGGCAAACTCCTGAGCCGAACCACGCTCGCACCAAAGCCATAAACTCCTGTCCAAAATCCGCCCATCCCCGAAGCCCCCTTGCAAGCCAGCCTTAAGAGCGCTACATCTCTCATGCGTCTCGATCGCCCAAACCACCGGGTTCCGTGCGATCTGCGCCCCGTTCGTCTAGCGGTTAGGACGCTGGCCTCTCACGCCGGAAACAGGGGTTCGATTCCCCTACGGGGTACCAAAGGCGTTTAAGGCGTTTCGCAGAAACGCCTACAATCTAGATTTAAGCTCATGAGCGACAAGCGATGCGAAGCAACGCTGAGAGCTTTACCGCTGTCAGTAGTCCATCCAATTTTGCCAAAGGCGTTTCGCAGAAACGCCCCTCACCGCAAATCTATCCGCTAGGAGCGGCAGTCGTTTCAAAGAAACGATGAGAGCCTTCCAAAGGCGTTTTGCCTTGCGAAACGCCCCTCACCGCAAATCTATCCGCCAGGAGCGGCAGTCGTTTCAAAGAAACGATGAGAGCGTACTAAAGGCGTTTTGCCTTGTGAAACGCCAAACCCGCTGGATCTGCGACCATTAGAGATCTGGAACGCCCGTCAATAAAGCGGCAAAACCGACAATATTGAAATAGCAAAAAACACCGGCCACGCCAGATGCCGCCCGCGACTTGTCACCAGAGTGACCAGACCCGTCACAAAAAACGTCGCAGCAATAATCAGCAAAATTACATCGCCGAAACCTTCATGAGGCTTGAAGGCGAGCGCAATAAGTATCAAGGCAATTCCCCACCAGGCGACCGTCGTAAGATGCCACGCAAAACGCAGCACCTGCCGCGCAAACCCACTTTTAGCCAACATGCCTTCGCGGCTGCCGGGAGCCGTCAAAGGGCCGATGAGCCTGACTTCCCCGAGCCAGGAATGAACCATACCGATTGCGAATGTCAAAATGGCAGCGAAAACCAGTGATGAATAAATCATGACACAAAACCTCCATACGGTTACGTATGTACAAAGCTAGTCTTCCACATTGCTCTTGTCAATACGCTAGCGTATGGTCAAGCCATGAGCAAACAACAACTCAGCAAAAATAGCTGGATCAGTGCAGGTCTGAAAGTGCTCGCCCGAGATGGCGTTGATGCGGTTCGCGTGGAGCGCCTTGCCCGCAACCTTAAAGTCACCAAAGGCAGTTTTTATTGGCATTTCAAAGACCGCAGAGCACTCCTGCAAGCCCTGCTCAATGCCTGGGTTGCCCGTGCGACCGGTGATGTCATTGATGAGGTTGAACGGCGCGGTGGCAATGCGGAAACTAAAATACGAACCTTGTTCGACATCGTGTTTAGCGCCAGCGGCAGGCTGGATCTCGAAATACGCGCCTGGGGGCTCAAAGATAAAACCGTCGCCAAGGCATTGATGACGGTTGACCAGACCCGTCTCAAATATATCGAAGGCCTGTTTGGAGAGCTTGGATTAAAACCAATTGAGGCGACCGCTCGGTCCCGCTTTGCTTACCATGCGCTGATCGGTCAATTCACGTTAGGAAGGACTACCGCACAAATCCATCTTGACGATGAACAATTTGAGCTCGTTTTCAAAATGCTTACTCAAAAAGCCTGAACAATCATAAGTTAAATAATGCGTCCCCTACCCGGACCCACGCGTATCAGCCGTAGCTTTCGTTGATTTGGGACAGGCAAATTTCAATATCAAAAAGCTTCGGATCCGCACTTGATAAGGAGCCCGTCAGCACACCGGGCCTGATCCGCGCGTCAAAGTTCGAGTGCTCAAAGACCACCCAAACCCGGAGAGAATCATCTGGTAGCGTGGGAAGAAAGCTTCTTATACGCTGCCGTAAAACCTTTTAGGGACAGGGAAATTGCGATCGTCTGCTTTTTTAAATTGCGAAACGCAACAACAATATTTTTGCCCTTTTTCATGTTCACCAACATCTTGTCGTCAAGTGCCAGCCCGGTAAAACATCCACGGTGGTCACAGGTCTGCACCGCTGTTTTCTTGAGCGGCTTTTTGTCCACGCGAACCGCGATACCGGCAGGGATAAACATGCCGTGTGGCAATTGCAGCATAAGTGCGGGACTATTCTTTTTTCCACTCAGCCGAATGCTGCCGGACATCAATATTTTTTTCGATTTCTTGACCAAAAGCTGCTGGATAATCTGGCAGCTATTGCCTTTGCCGTTCGGCGACTTTGCACAAACATGGCGCCACGGGCTTCCCGCCGCCTTATGGGTTTTACTAACACTCGAAGTTTTTGCGGCATGCAGTTCGGTAGTCGTGAGCTGGCCAAAAACGAAACCCAATACAATTAGGGAAATGAGCCTAAACCGGCGGACCATATTAAATACTCCAATGATACTGCACAATACGAACAAAGACCATTTCAACCGTGAGGCATAAACCCCGATATAAAATGACCCAGCCAAATTCGGCCGGGTCATTCTTATATATCTTGCTGCACATTTGTTGAGAATGGGCAAATTTAGAAGTTTTTACCGACTTTTAATGTACCAGCGTGTTCCTGGCTATCCTCGGCAAAGCGACCGTCATAGCTCAGTTTGAAGTTGAACCCTTCAGGCGTGAGAATATGCAGACCAGCTTCAACGACACCATACATGTCTTCAAGTTCACTGTTCACAGTGAACGGTTGAACACCAGCCGGTGCACCGG
>Ga0209633_10005415_pt1 | contig 11192 bp, 9 predicted proteins | sample Cruoilmetagenom1_FD_187290 | JGI IMG/M metagenome (GOLD analysis project Ga0209633, IMG submission 187290) | Oil polluted marine microbial communities from Coal Oil Point, Santa Barbara, California, USA - Sample 1 (SPAdes) (version 2) | ecosystem: Environmental > Aquatic > Marine > Oil seeps ... | reverse complement strand
ATGGAATAAATAAGGAAGATGTTTTGGTGGTAATTAAAGCCGTGCATCATTTTTTTACTGTAAAAAGTAAATATAGTGCGTAGCAAACAACACCCTAATAGAAAAGCACACAACTGGCTTGTTTATAATGTTGGCGATCGGTTTTTAGAAAGAACCATCTCTTCATACAAGGGCGTTTTATACGACTTTGGATGTGGTGAAGCACCCCATAAAGATTTTTTTTTAGAGCATGTTGAGAAATATGTCGGTGTAGATTGGGGTGGTAGTTTGCATAATACTAATGCGGATATCACAGCAGATTTAAATAAACCTTTACCAATTGAGTCTGCAGTGGCTGATACCATTGTTTCATTTTCAGTTATGGAACATTTGTGTGAACCACAGATGATGCTAAATGAGGCATTTCGAATTTTAAAGCCAAATGGAAAAATTGTGTTGCAAGTGCCTTGGCAATGGTCGATTCATGAAGCGCCGTATGATTTTTTTCGTTACACACCATATGGGCTTAAATATATGTTTGAAAAGTCTGGTTTTGAAGAGGTCGAGGTGCAAGCACAATCAGGTTTTTTTACAATGATAATAATGAAGGTAAATTATTTTAGTGCACGTTTTGTTTGTGGTCCAAAGCCATTAAAACTTATAGTGAAAGCCGTATTAATTCCTGTTTGGTATTTTGGTCAAAAGTTAGCTCCTATTTTAGATAAAATGGATTTGAACTGGTTCGCAGAAACAAGTGGTTATTTTGTAATAGCGAAAAAGCCTTGAGCCTTAAAAAAAGAACCTATTCAGCTATTCGCTGGACAACCATGGCCATGATTGGAAAAGCTGGTCTAGGTTTTATTCAGTTAATTATTCTGGCAAGGGTGTTAGTCCCCGCTGATTTTGGCTTAATGGCTATAGTGGTTGCTGTGATTGGTTTTATTCAAATTTTTAAAGATATGGGCGTAAGTAATGCCATTATCCATCATCAAGATATTACTCATAAGCAGCTTTCGAGTTTGTATTGGTTGAATGTGAGTGCTGGTGGAGTATTGATGTTGTTGACGATAATTGCCAGCCCTTTCTTGGCTAGCTTTTATCAAGAGCCCTTATTGCAACCGTTGTTAGTGTTGGTAAGTATAACTTTTTTAACTAGCGCCTTAGGCCAACAGTTAACTGTTGTAGCTGAAAAAAATTTAAACTTTTCAGTGCTCGCAAAGATTGAATTAGCTTCAGCCTCAATGGGCTTCTTAGTGGTAGTAATCTGGGTTTGGTTGTCACCAACGGTAACTGGATTGGTTGCAGGGCTAATTGCCTCATCTGGATTGATGACTATGTTAAGTTGGCGATTCTTAGCAAATGGATGGAGACCACTGGCACGGCTTGATTTTACTGAAATTAGGCATTTTTTGTGTTTTGGAGGGTTCACCATGGCAGATAGTTTTGTAAATACATTTAATCGGCAAGCTGATGTTTTTATTGGTGGGCGCTTACTTTCTATAGAGGCTCTGGGTGTTTATAGTTTACCTCGTGATATAAATTTAAGGCTCGCGAGTGCTATAAATCCAATTATTACTCGCGTAGGGCTGCCTGTGATGGCAAAAGCACAGAATGATGTGCCTATGTTAAAAAATATATATTTAAAAACATTGCGTATGGCAGCATCGGTTAATTTCCCGCTTTATTTAGCAGTAGCAGTTTTTGCACCGGAAATAGTCATGTTGCTTTTTGGTGAGCAGTGGAATGAATCTATTCCCTTATTGCGTATATTTGCGGTTTGGGGTTTGTTAAGATCAAATGGGAATCCAATTGGAAGTTTGATTTATGCTAACGGCAGAGCAGACTTATCATTTAAGTGGAACATGGCCATGTTTTTTATTATTGGCCCTTTGATATGGTTTAGTTCTCAATGGGGAAGCATGGGTGTTGCTTTGGCTTTATTAGGAATGCAGGTGATTTTTTTTATTCCTGGATGGTATTTTTTGGTGAGGCCTTTATGTAATGCGGGGCTTTGGGAATATACTTTAAATATTTTTATTCCATTAATAGCATCTATTATTGCCTGTATGATTGCATATTTATCTGTTTACTTTATTAGCGATCTTGTTATTCGTTTGGTTATGGGCCTGGTTATTGGTGGTTTAGTTTATATGTTAGTGAGTAGAACTGTGAACAAGGAATGGACCGACTCAATGTGGGACTTAGTGCTTAAAAGGTAAGGAGATATAGAAGAGCGAGGTTTTTAGTGGCCCCGAATTTGGCAAATAATGGGTATGAAATTTAATATGGACTTTTAAAGCTAAATGGAGAAATTTGATGCACAGGGGATTTTTCTTTTATTTGAAGGGCTGCCTCGCACGGTTATAGAGTCGCAAGTTTTATCTGTGGCTAAAAAATTGGGACAGGCTGGACTTCAGGTAGAAGTGTGGGCTTTTGCTATTAATAATCAAAGTTATAAGGAAGGACTTGCAGTATTACCTAAATATTCTAATGACTTCGGTTTAAAAATACGCCTTTTTAAGGGTGTCAGATCAATTGTGCCATTTTCGCGCATTATAAATGCAGCGTTACTTTTTATGATAATGCGAATTAGTAATGCTTCCCCAGCTTTTGTGCGCGGCAGAACAGAATATGCCACTGCAGTTGCATCACTGGTTAAGCCTTTTTTTGGTTTCAAGTTGGTGTGGGATGCAAGAGGAGATACGGTGAATGAATATAAGGGCACAATGACGGCCTTGCCAACGTATATAAAGTGGTTAGCAGGATTGAAGTTGAGAGCAATTAAAGAAAGGTTAAAGGTTGTTGCTAAACAATGTGATAGAGCAATTTTTGTGTCGGAAGCACTTATGAGTCTACAAGGGCAAGAAGTACGAGAAAAAGATAAAGTTGTAATCCCATGTGCAGCGGATGAAAAACTTTTCTTTTGTGATGCTGAATTACGAATGAATATGCGAAGAAAATTAGGCTATAAAAAATGTGATGTTGTTATGGTGTATGCAGGTTCTATTGCTCCATGGCAATGTATTGAAGAAACTATTGGCTTGATGAGCAAAACTATAAAAATGGATATCAACTATAAAGCGTTGGTAATTACGCCAGATATACAAAGCGTTCTTAGATTGATATCGCCCAGTTTAAAAAAGTCTTTTTATGTGGTTTCTTGTTCTCTAGTTGAGATGAATGGTTACCTAAATGCCGCAGATATAGGTTTTTTGTTGAGAGAAGAAAATGCCATTAATAGGGTGGCTTCCCCAGTAAAGTATTCAGAATATAGTATGGCTGGTTTGTTAGTTGTCTCTTCAAAAGCGGTGTTACAAGTGCAAGATTTTGGCAAAAAAATTGATAACGTATTAGAGCCTACAGTTGATTGTATTTTAAATCAACAAAAGAAGTCAGCATTAAAAAGTAGGCTTACTAGGGCCAAAAAAGCTCATAAATTATATGGCATGAGAATGTTGAATGAAAATTTAAAACAAATTCATGGTTTCTGAAGTCAAAATGATTTTTGGGAAGACGGAAAAGTTAAATGATTTCAAATAACGTATGTTCGGTGATGGTGCTGTTTTACCCTGAGTTGGAGACATGCAAAAATGTGATGAGGGTATTGGGTGAAGTTAATCATGTTTTTTTGGTTGATAATACAGACAGTTTTATTTGTAGTTCTTGGTTGTTAGGTTTGGGCCAGAGAGAGGATATAACGTTAATACGAAACAATGCAAATAGAGGAATAGCAGGGGCTTTAAATATAGGCTTAAAACAGGCTGTATTACTTGGGTATAAATTTTCATTGTTAATGGATCAAGATTCTAAATTTTATAGGGGCGCATTATTCAAACTATTATCGATTTACGATGTTGCTTCGAAAGATTCCAAAATATGTATAGTTGGTAGTGCACATCAAAAAAAAGAAGTTCAAGGCTGTAAATATGTTATTGCGAAAACAGTAATTAGTTCTGGAACGCTCTTAAATCTTAAAGCTTACTGTAATTTGGGTGATTTCCGTGAAGATTATTTTATTGACCAAGTGGATCATGAATATTGCTTAAGAGCGGTTGATAATGGGTATTTAAATTTGGTTTCTAGTGAAAAGTTGATGGACCATTTTATTGGCCAAGAATCATTCCATTTTATTTGGAAGTTTAAAGTTAAGGTTACTAACCACAGTGCTTTGAGGCGTTATTACTTTGCAAGAAATAAAGTGTTTTTATTAAGAGATTATTTAAATAGCCATCCAGTTTATGTTGGTACTGGTCTTTTAAACATTATGAAAATAGCATTATTGATATTTTTATTTGAAACAGAAAAAAAAGAAAAATTATTGAATATCTTTTTAGGAATTAGAGATGGTGTTTTCAATGTTTCTGGAAAAAGAGTTTGAAATGTGTGACAGTCTAAAGTATGTCGTACCAATTATTGTTACATATAACCCTGATATTAAAAGGCTTGGTTACTTAATAAAGTCTTTAGTCTTATTTGAAGATGTCAAGCTGATTGATAACGGTTCTAAAAATATCGAATCACTAAAAAAGTTATGTTTACAATATAAAAATATCGAGACCTTATTTTTGGAAATGAATTGTGGTTTAGCGGATGCTCAAAATCAGGCAGTTAATTTAATTGAAGCTAAAAAGAGAAATAATGTTTTTGTTTTATTACTTGATCAAGATAGTGTTCCAGAAGATAAGTGTATTGATGTGTTATACAACTATGCTATTCAGCTTAAAGCGCAAGGGGTTCGGTTAGGAGTAATCGGACCAGCTTTAGTAGATACTTACTCCGACAGTAAATTTGGCTTTATACGAGATAATAGGCGGTTTTATTTAGATGAAGTAACTGCTAGTTTTTTTGAGTGTGATGGCATAAATAGTTCTGGCTCCTTAATTCCTTTAGGCGTCTGGCAAGAATTAAGAGGGAATAAAAAAGAGTTATTTATAGATCATGTTGAAACTGATTGGTGTTTTAGAGCTAGGGCTGCTGGCTATAGGTGTTATGGCACGTTTAACGCTGTGTTGTCCCATTCTATGGGAGAGTCAACGTTGAGATACTGGTTGTTTGGCTGGAAAAGTATGCCAGATAGAGCGCCAGAAAGGCATTATTACCTTTTTAGAAATAGTGTTTTCTTACAGAAGCAAAAATACGTACCAGGTCGTTGGAAATCAAAAAATATATTGAAACTGCTGCTGACGTTAGGTTATTTTGGGGTTTTTCATAGGCAAAGAGTTAAGCATATTTCTAATATGCATACCGGCTTTATAGATGGAATTACAAACAGGCAAGGTGCTAAGAAAGGTTAGAAAACTTTATGTTAGGTTAGTTTAAAATGTATGGCTGGAATTTTAGAAAACACCGGAGCTCTCATTATTAGAGGTTATTAAACATTAAAATAAACCGTTGGGAAACGGATTTCCAAGAATAAGTCTCATTAACTTTAATTAATGCGTTTTTAATGTATTCATCTGCACGCGTTTTATTATTAATTATGTACATGATAGCTGCTGACAGTTCATTTGAATTATTAGGCGGTACAAGAATACCTGTTTTCTCATGAGTTATAACGTTAGGGATGCCACCAACTGTTGTGGAAATGATTGGGGTTTTGCTAGCCATAGCCTCTAATAAAATTACACCTTGACCTTCGGTGTCACCATTTGAATCAATGACAGAAGGGGCTACAAATACTGTAGTGGCGGCATAAAAGTCGGGAAGTTGTTTGTTTTGCACTTGCCCCCAGAATTTTATATTTTTAATACCTAATTGCTTAGCTTGATTTACTAAATAAGAACGTTCATCACCGTCGCCAATAATCCACAAAATGGATTCTTCTTGTGTTTTTTTATGCAGCATTGAGAATGCTTCAATTAGATATTTAACCCCTTTTTTTTCGACTAGACGCCCAACGAATAAAATTATTTTCCTGGTTTCAGAACCTAATACTTTATTCGCATTGCCAGATTGGAAGTGTTCTATATCTACGCCCATTGGGATAATGGTTGGTTGTGGCATGTCACGCGCTACACCAAAAGTTTGTGCGGTGGCCTTTGTGTTTGACGTCCAGCCGTGACATTGTTTTAAGGTGAATCTTTTTAGTCGGCTGAGAAAGTTTGTATTAAGGGAAAAAGCATCACCACCATGGGCAGTAGAAACAACGGGGATGCTTAACAGTTTACCAACCAAGACGGCTACAAGCCCTTGGGGTAAGATCCAGTGAGCATGAATAACATCAGGTTTGATTTTTATACATAAGAAGAATAGAGAAAAAAACATGCTCATTAACAAAAAAGGAACTTGTATATATAGTATTTTGTTCCTTTTTAAATTTGGAAGTATGCCTGAGCCATATGTTAATTTTTGCCAATGTTTCGGAAGGTATTTGAACCAATGGTTTGTAACGCTTTCATCAAGATTTCCTTCGCTTACTGCAGGGTGATGAGGTGCTAAAACATGAACGCTTATACCCTGGTTAGCCATGTTTTTTGCTAAGTGACGAAGAAAAATAGAACTATTGTCAGTTTCATTCCTAGGGTAACTGGATGTTAGTAATAGAGCTTTTATTGTGGCTTGTTGCTTCATTTGGGTGGTAGGATTTTGATTGAAGCCAATTTTAATCAGTATTACGGTAATGCAAGGAAGAAATCTGTTCCGACAAAATACCCATTAAAAAAATGAAGATTGAAGATACGTACATTAATAAACTACCTTTGCTTAAACCACCCCATGAAAGATAAGTATGTAAATGGTTAAAAAACCCAATTAAAAAGAAAAGCAAGCTAACTGGTAAGAATAAGCGCATGGGTGAAAAAAGTGCACCAATTTTTAAAATAATAACGAAAAAGCGTAGGCCGTCTTTGGCGAGTTTGATCTTACTTTTCCCCTCGCGCTTTCCGGCTTTTATTGGAATATAGGCGACTGGTAAAGCGGAGCGAAAAAATGCCATGGTGGAGGTGGTGGGGTATGAGAACCCATTAGGTAATAGGTAGAGGAATTTTTTAAAGTGCTTCGCCCTAACTGCCCTAAAGCCTGAAGTTAGGTCTTCAATTTTCTGTCCTGTCATAAACGAGGCTAATTTGTTGAAGACAGTGTTGCCAAATAGTCTTTTTTTAGATGCATGAGTGGATGACTGTCTAGCACCAACGACCATGTCGTAACCTTCGTCTAGTTTGTCGAGCAGTCGTTGAATATCTTCAGGCCGGTGTTGTCCATCGGCATCCATAAAAACAATGATGTCCCCTTTAGCGTTTCTAGCGCCCGTTTTAATTGCGGCACCATTTCCCAAGGGTTGCGGGTGAGAAACAACATTCACCTTAAACTGATGACATATTTCTGCAGATAAATCTGTTGAGCCATCGTTAACGACGAGTATTTCTGCTGCTGGTTGGGCTTCTTTGATTAAAGGTAGTAATTGAATCAGGTTATCTTCTTCATTTAAGCAAGGCAGTACGATGCTTAGGGACGGTTTTACAGTTGCCATAGAGTTTTTGTAACGTTTAGCTAATGAAAAGTTTGATAGATTGTCTCACATTTTCAGGTATCAATTTTATTGAGCATGTGCTGGTTCAGCAATAAGTATATTTAAATCGTTTATGTATAAGTCCATGGCTTCTTCGAAGCAATTACATGATTAAAAGTTTAGTCAATATCTAACAATTTATTGATAATTGTCATGATAAAATATACTTAAACCGTATTAAGATGCACACATGAGTGAAGAATCAAGCGACGATAAATTATTAGCCCCTACTTTTTTGCAGATGGTAGGAAGTACGATGCTGTCTTTTTTGGGCGTGTCTAAAGAGTCTCGTCGGCAACGCGATTTTCAACACGGTAACCCGAAAGTGTTTATTGCCACAGGATTTATATTGGCCTTTTTATTTATAATGATAGTTGTGGGTGTCGTGCAATTGGTGTTGCCGGGCTGATCAAATAATGCCGGCATCCAAGCTAGCAGCTAGGGTCATGCCCAGTTCTTCACATTGAGTAATGAACTCGTCTTTAAAGTCACCACGGCAAGTGAGTGGTTCTTGAACAATTCGCCATTTTAAGCCGGTTAAAATAGTTTTTAGGGCGCGTTTTGTACCTGTTCCATCTTGTCCTGCACGGATAATAATAGCGCACGCTAGCCCCTGCTTTTCTTCTAAACATGGGTAATAAATACGGTCAAAGAAATCTTTCATTGCGCCGCTCATATAACCTAAATTCTCGGGTGTTAGTAGGATAATGGCATCGGCAGATAAAACATCTTCTGGCCTTGTGTTTAAAGGCGCGATAACTCGGACGTTTACTGAATCGATATCAGGGTGCTGGGCACCTTTTAATACAGCATCGGCTAACGCCTTTAAATTAGGCGACGGCGTATGTGCGACCAACAATAATGTCTTCTCATTAGGCATGCTGCTCTCCAGTGTTAAGAGAGTAATTAGCTTACCCCAAAGTGTTAGAGAGAAGCTATGTTTTCTTTTTGCTCATTTAGGTTATTTAACTTTGAAGAAATATCGTTTAGTTTCTCTCTTTCTTTATCTACCACTGCAGCAGGCGCTTTATCTACAAAAGAAGCGTTGGATAATTTGCCATTGATGCGCGCATTTTCTTTATTCAGTCTTTCTATTTCTTTATTAAGGCGTTCTAGTTCGGCTTTTTTATCGATTAAGCCTGCCATAGGAATAAGTACTTGCATGTCGCCAACCAAAGCAATGGCCGATTGTGGTGCTTCGTCAGCTGATGCCAACGTTGTTATGGATTCTAAGCGAGCTAGTTTTTCGAGTAACAATTGATTGCTATTTAATCGTTGCAGGTCTTCTGCGCTACAGTTTTTTAATAAAACAGGTAAGGGTTTGCTCGGCGCAATATCCATTTCTCCGCGGATTTTTCTAATCCCCATCACGAAGTCCATAACCCACGTCATTTCGTTTTCTGCACTGTCCGATATTTTGCTTTCATCCTCTGCAGGGTAGGGTTGTAACATGATGGTGTCGCCAGACTTGCCCGCCATTGGCGCAATTTGTTGCCAAATTTCTTCTGTTATAAATGGCATTATTGGGTGCAATAAACGCAAGACGGTTTCTAAAACACGAACTAAGGTTTGTCGTGTGCCACGCTTTTGTTCGTTAGTGCTGTGTTCGTTTAACAGAATGGGTTTTGATAATTCTAAATACCAGTCACAGTATTCATTCCATACAAATTCATATAAGGCTTGTGCGGCCAGATCAAAACGGTATTTTTCAATCGACTCTTTTACATTGGCTTCGGTTTTTTGAAGGCGTGAAATAATCCAGCGATCTGGCAGGCTATAGTCACAGGCTTCGTTGTTAATGCCGGTGTCTTCACCTTCGGTATTCATTAGAACGTAGCGTGTTGCGTTCCATAATTTATTGCAGAAGTTTCTGTTGCCTTCAATTCTGTTTAAGTCAAAACGAATATCACGGCCTGTTGAGGCGAGAGATGCAAAGGTAAAGCGTAAAGCGTCTGTGCCAAAAGAGGGAATGCCATCTGGAAAATGTTTACGCGTGTCCTTTTCAATCTTTGCGGCCATTTTTGGCTGCATTAGCCCTTTGGTGCGCTTGTCGATAAGTGCGTCGAGGGTAATGCCATCAATTAAATCGATAGGGTCGAGTACATTGCCTTTTGATTTAGACATCTTCTGGCCTTCTGCGTCACGCACTAAACCATGAATGTAGATTTCTTTGAACGGTACGTCATCCATGAATTTAAGGCCCATCATGATCATGCGAGCGACCCAGAAGAAGATAATGTCGAAACCGGTAACGAGTACGCTAGTGGGGTAGAAGGTATCTAATTCAGGCGTTTTATCGGGCCATCCTAGTGTTGAAAAAGGCCAGAGTGCAGATGAAAACCATGTGTCCAATACGTCTTCATCTTGGTTTAAGGTGATGTCATCACCTAGCTGATTTTTTTCGCGAACTTCAGCTTCATTTCTACCTACGTAAATATTACCTTCTTCGTCATACCACGCGGGGATTCGATGTCCCCACCAAATTTGACGTGAAATACACCAATCTTGGATGTCGTTCATCCAGTTGTAGTACGTTTTATCCCAATTTTCAGGTACAAACTTAATTTTGCCACTTTTAACGGCTTCAATCGCCGGTTCGGCTAACGGCTTGGCTTTTACGAACCATTGGTCGGTCAATAAAGGTTCAATAATAACGCCAGAACGATCACCGCGTGGCACCATTAAGGTGTGGTCGTCGACTTTTTCTAATAGACCAAGGTCATCAAGGTCTTGAACGATTTGTTTGCGCGCATCAACACGGTCCATGCCACGATACTTTTCAGGCACGTCGTCATTCAAGCTAGCATTAACAGTGAAGATATTAATTAACGGCATTTGATGGCGTTGGCCAACGTCGTAGTCGTTAAAGTCATGCGCTGGTGTGATTTTTACACAACCCGTGCCGAATTCAGGGTCAACATAGTCATCTGCAATGATGGGTATAGCGCGATTGCATAAGGGTAGATTGATGGTTTTGCCAATCAGGTGTTGGTAGCGTTCATCCGTCGGGTGAACGGCAACACAGGCATCGCCTAACATGGTTTCAGGGCGAGTAGTGGCCACGATCATATCGCCACTTCCGTCGCTAAGCGGGTAGCGCATATGCCACATGTGGCCTTGTTCTTCTTGGGATATAACTTCAAGATCTGAAACGGCGGTGTGAAGTTTTGGGTCCCAGTTGACGAGGCGTTTGCCACGGTAAATCAAACCTTCTTCGTGTAGCTTAACGAATACTTCGTTAACAGCCTTAGATAAGCCTTCGTCCATTGTAAAACGCTCGCGAGACCAATCTAGCGATGATCCCATGCGACGTAGTTGTTTTGTGATGGTATTGCCAGATAGTTTTTTCCAATCCCAAATACGTTCTACAAAGGCATCGCGACCAAGATCATGGCGTGTTTTTCCTTCGGCGTTCAATTGGCGTTCTACTACCATTTGCGTGGCAATACCAGCGTGGTCACTGCCGGCTTGCCAAAGGGTGTTATTACCTTGCATACGATGATAACGGGTTAATGAGTCCATGATGGTGTCTTGGAAAGCGTGTCCCATATGTAAGCTGCCAGTAACGTTTGGCGGGGGAATCATGATGCAATACGCCGAATCGCCGCCTTTGGGTTCAAAGTAGCCTTGATTTTCCCATTGTTGATACCAGCGAGATTCTATGTCGTGTGGGGCGTATGTCTTTTCCATCATGGTCTTAAGTGTT
>Ga0209633_10005414_pt1 | contig 11195 bp, 11 predicted proteins | sample Cruoilmetagenom1_FD_187290 | JGI IMG/M metagenome (GOLD analysis project Ga0209633, IMG submission 187290) | Oil polluted marine microbial communities from Coal Oil Point, Santa Barbara, California, USA - Sample 1 (SPAdes) (version 2) | ecosystem: Environmental > Aquatic > Marine > Oil seeps ... | reverse complement strand
TGCGCCGGTCTCCACGAGGTCATTGGATTTTTGCAATGCGGAATAGGAATCATTATCGGCCAGACGATTCTCCGGCTCGATCCCGGCCTGAATCATGCGCTCCAGCGTCCATGGATCGACAACGCCACCGGCGACATCCGTGGGCCCGTCGCGGCCGTCGGTGCCGGCGCTGAGGAAGACCCACCGCCGATCCAGCTGCCGCCGCTCGGCTGCCAGCACAAACGCCAGCGCCATCTCCTGATTACGGCCGCCTTTGCCACCGCCCTTCAGCGTCACCGTGGTTTCCCCGCCGGCGACCAGTGCAGCCGGCCGACCGGATTTTTGATTGCGCATCTCCTGTTCGACACGACTCACCAGCTTCGCGGCCTCTTCCCGTGCCTCGCCGCAGAGGGCATCGTCGTAAAGAGTGGTTTCGAACCCTTCGGATTCAGCCGCTCGCATGACGGCATCCACACTGAGGCGGTTGCTGCCGACCAGCGTGGTTTCCACATTCCGGAAAATGGGATCGCCGGGCTTCGGCGTCTCATCCCGTTCACCGGCACAACCGGCACTGAGATGCTGGCGCACGGACGGCGGCACCTGGTCCCATACACCGCTCGACTCGAGCACATCGACCGCATCCGCAAAGGTCGTGGGATCCGGCACCGTCGGCCCGCTGGCAATCGAGCTCAAATCGTCTCCCGGCACATCGGACAGAATCAGCGCATGCACGGCGGCCGGAGCGGCCAATCGAGCCAACCCTCCACCCTTGATCCGGGAGAGGTGCTTGCGCACGCAATTGATCCGGGTGATTTCAGCCCCGCAGGCCAGCAACAGTTCGGTGGTCGCGATTTTATCCTCGAGCGATATCGCCTCAGGAGGATATGGAACCAAAGCGGAGCCGCCGCCGCTGACCAGCACCAACACGAGATCACCCCCCCCGGCCTGACTGACATAGTCCGCAATCGCTCTGGCCCCTTCATACCCGCCGGCGTCGGGCAACGGGTGCCCCGCTCCGATGACATCGAACCGCTCCACGTCGGCTCGATTCTCGTAATTGGTCACGGCGATGCCGCGGCCCGCGATCAACCCGGTCGGAATGACATCCTGAGCCGCGCCAGCCATCGCGCACGCCGCTTTCCCGAATGCGACGGGATAGATCTTCGCCCAGGGCTCCGAGCGAACGTTTGATGACCAATCCGCCGCCTCACGCCTGATTGCCAGCCGGCTGCCCCTCATCCGCAAAGCGTTTTTGACGGCACGAGAGGGATCTGCGGCACTGACGCCGGCCTGGAACAGATGCAGAGCACAGCGCCGGTAAGAGGCCGCCCAGGCAGATATTCCGGAACTGTCATGGTTATCCATTCAATCTAGGATACAGGATGCAACATCCTTCATAAAGAGCAAAAAGTAGTTTACACTTTCTCAGCCCGATCCCATACGCTCCTCTTAGGAGCGGAAAACCGCACGCTGCGGAAAAAGCGTCTACGACAAATCAAAGGATGCTCACAGTTCACAGGAACGACTTCGCCCGACAGTTCAGGCACAGAAACAATGCTAAGGTAATTATTAAGGTAAATAAAGATGAAAATACCGCTAAAAATCGCAGTGACAGGCGCCGCGGGTCAGATCAGTTATTCATTGCTGTTTCGAATCGCGGCAGGCGACCTGTTCGGCATGGATCAGCCTGTCGCACTGCATTTGCTCGAAATCGAGCCTGCCATGGGCGCGCTGAAAGGCGTCGAGATGGAGTTGGACGATTGCGCCTTCCCGCTGCTGCAACAGATCGTATCGACCGACGACCCGGAAACCGCCTTCAAAGAGATCGACTACGCATTTCTGGTCGGCGCCCGCCCGCGCGGGCCGGGGATGGAACGCAAAGATCTGCTGACCGCCAATGCCGAAATCTTTTCAGTCCAGGGCAAAGCGCTCGATGCGGTCGCCAAAAGGGATGCCAAAATCCTTGTCACCGGCAATCCGGCCAATACCAACGCGTTGATTGCCATGAAAAACGCGCCCGAGCTGCAGCCGAATCAATTTTCGGCGATGATGCGGTTGGATCATAATCGCGCAATCAGCCAACTGGCGCATAAATGCGGCGTTGCAACCAGTCAGATCAAGAGAATGATCGTTTGGGGCAATCACTCCAGCACACAATACCCCGATATTCATCACGCACTGGTCGACGGGCATCGTGCCATAGACCTTGTCGATCGACCGTGGTTTGCCGATGACTTCATCCCTACGGTACAGCAACGAGGCGCAGCCATCATCAAAGCACGCGGTTCATCGAGCGCGGCATCGGCAGCCAATGCGGCCATCGACCATATGCGCAGCTGGGTGTTCGGCACGCCGGATGACGACTGGGTCAGTATGGCGGTTCCCAGCGATGGCAGTTATGGTATTGAAGAGGGTGTTTTTTATTCCTACCCGGTGACGGTCGTAAACGGCGCCGTCCACATCGTACAAAAGCTGGAGATCGATGCTTTCAGCCGCGAAAGAATGGCGGCAACCGAAGAGGAATTGAAAGAAGAACGAGAGGCGGTGAAGCATCTCTTGTAGGCGTCGCCGCTGTCTCTAGGAGGCTGTCCGGGAATAGCGATCGTAGCGAGGGCGAGACTGATTGAGTCAGATTTTTCGATCATTTGAGGCGAATAGTGGGCCTATTTAACGATAATGATCGGAAAATCTGGCCGATCAGGCCCGGCCGCAGCAGATCAGTCTATTTTCGGACAGCCTCCTAGGCTCGGCGGCACGGCTTGAACAGAAAGAGGTGCTTCCGCCGGAACGGGGGCATTCACGCATCCTTCCCCTGTTCAACGAACGATCGTCACCGGGCACGGCGCGTGGCGCAGCACGTGGGCGCTGACACTGCCGATAAGAAATTCTCTGATTTCCGACCGGCCGCGCGATCCCATGACGATCAAATCGACATCCTGGGCGCTGGCATACTTGCATATCGCTGCCGATGGCGAGCAGGTGCAAACCTCGAACTGAACATCGATGTCCCCGCCATCGATGGCGGACTGCACCGAATCCAGATAAGGATCCTTGACATACCGGAGGATCAGATCATGTGCCTCTTCGTCCGACATGCCGTCGAACGCGGTATAGTCGATGTGGAACAATTCCAGCCCCGCCCCTGCCTGGACATGCAATAAGGTGAGCGATGCACTCAAGGATCGTGCAATCGTCAGCCCTAGAGATGCCGCCTGAAGCGACGCTTCCGAATGATCCAGCGGAACCAGAATGCGTTTGACCAGTTTTGGCACCAGCCGACTCCTCTAAAATTTGGACTCCATGTCTCAAAATCCTTCTGCCCATACCCGGCAATCCTGCCAATTAGGTTAACACTAAATCTGACAGCTACGGTGCTCTTTGGTTCGTTCTCATCGCTGACCGCTTTCCTGGAAAAAATTCCACAAGGGTTGAAAAAAGGTCGATCGAACCCAATAAAAGCATTTGTCAAAGAACAATCTCCTGTAGTACGACGACTTCCACCTGTCTTAACAGCAAAGAGGAACGTGATAAAAAATGACTGTTGAAACCCAGAAAGAGACCCTTGGATTCGAGACCGAGGTCAAACAGCTTTTACACCTGATGATTCACTCCTTGTACAGCAACAAGGAGATATTTCTTCGCGAACTCATTTCGAATGCCTCGGACGCGGCCGATAAGCTGCGTTTCGAAGCCCTGTCGAACGATGCGTTGTATGAGGGTGACAGCGACCTGAAAATCCGCGTCGAATTCGATAAGGATAAGAGAACCATTACGGTCAAGGACAACGGCATCGGCATGAACCGCGAGGAGGTGCAGGAGAACATCGGAACCATCGCCAAATCGGGAACCCGTCAATTTTTCGAAGCATTGACAGGCGATGAGGCCAAAGACAGCGAATTGATCGGTCAATTCGGTGTCGGCTTCTACTCCTCTTTCATCGTTGCCGACAAGGTGACGCTGACCACGCGCAAGGCCGGCGGCGCCGACCCATCGCAGGGCGTGCGCTGGGAATCGAACGGCGAAGGCGACTACACCCTTGAAAACGTCGAGAAGCCGACCCACGGCACGGAAGTGGTGCTGCACCTGCGGGAAGGCGAGGATGAGTTCCTCGACGGATTCCGGCTCCGTTCGATCATCAAAAAGTTCTCTGACCATATCTCTATCCCGATCGTGATGGACAAAGAACACTACGGCGAGGAAAAAGAGGAGGAAAAGACCGAACCCGAAGAAGAGACCGTCAACAGCGCCTCGGCGCTGTGGGCGAAATCGAAACAGGAGATCGATGAAGAGGCCTATCACGAGTTCTATAAGCATGTCGCGCACGATTTTCAGGATCCGCTGGCCTATGTTCACAGCCGGGTCGAAGGCACCAACGAATACACACTGCTGCTGTACGTGCCCTCCCACGCGCCCTTCGATCTATGGGATCGGGACGCCAAACACGGCGTCAAGCTGTATGTCCGCAAAGTGTTCATCACCGATGATGCCGATCAGTTGATGCCGCGTTATCTGCGGTTCATCCGCGGCGTGATCGATTCCGACTCGCTGCCGCTGAACATCTCCCGTGAAATGCTGCAGCAGAACAAGCTGATCGAAACGATACGGGGCGGGGCGGTGAAAAAAGTGCTGGGGCTGCTCGAGGATATCGCCAAGAAAGAGCCGGAAAAATATCAAACCTTCTGGAATGAATTCGGCAAAGTGATCAAGGAAGGCCCGATCGAGGATTATGCAAATCGTGAACGAATCGCCAAACTGCTCCGCTTTTCGAGCACTCACACCGATTCCGAGAAACAGGAGGTCTCCCTGCAGGATTATATCGACCGCATGCCTGAAGGTCAGGAGAAAATCTACTACATCACCGCCGACAGCTTTTCAGCAGCCAAAAACAGCCCCCATCTGGAAATCTTCCGCAAAAAGGGGATCGAGGTGCTGCTGCTTTCAGACCGCGTCGACGAATGGCTGACGACCCATTTGACCGAATTCGACGGCAAGCCGCTGCAGTCGGTCGCCAAGGGCGAACTGGATCTGGGCAAGCTGGCCGATAAAGAGGACAAGGAGAGCCAAGAGAAGGTCGCCAAGGAGTACCAGGAGATGGTCGAAAAGATCAAGAAGATTCTTGGTGACAAAGTCAGCGAGGTCCGTGTCAGCAACCGCCTGACCGAGTCCCCTGCCTGTCTTGTCAGTGAAAATTTCGGCATGAGCCTCAACATGGAAAGAATCATGAACGAGGTCGGTCAGCCCCTTCCCGGCGCGACCAAGCCGATTTTCGAGATCAACCCGGATCACCCGCTGGTCTCCCGCCTGAAAGAGGAGAGCGACGACCAGCGCTTCGACGACCTGACTCAGGTTCTGTTCGATCAGGCCGTGTTGAGCGAGGGCGGGCAGCTGGACGACCCCGCCGGCTTCGTCCACAAACTGAACGGACTGCTTCAGGGAGTTCTGAATTAATCTGATTCGGGTCTTAGACCGCACGACGTTCCCAAAGGGAGCGCGGGAACGTTGCAGCGGTCTTTTGTACCTTATATGGTCTTTTTAGTGACAGCATTCGGCGGAACCGCTGCGCGTTCCGCCCTACGAATCTCAACATCATTTTCCCAAGAATCGCTCCAAAGCTCGCCGCACGGGGCTTAAGGGCAAATGGAGGCAAGGAGCAGTTCCCGGCTATTTAGCCGCCTGATTCTGCCGACCCTTCCCCTTTTTCTGCCTGTATTTCTCCAGTTTACCCTCCAGACGATCCAGCAAACCGTTGACCCCTTCCGATTTAATGATGTTGGCGTACAGCGTGCGATAATTGTTGATCAGGCTGACCTGTTCGATGACCACGTCATAGGCGCGCCAGACGTCATTATCCAGCTTCATCTTGTACGATACCGGAATTTCGCCCTTTTTCGAAACGATGACGGTATCGACCACCGCCCGATCACCCCGGATCTTCTCGCCTGTGTATTTGATCTGCTCACCGGTATAGGACTCGATGGCGCCGACGTAAGTGTTTTCGAGGCTTTGTGCGAAAAAGTCGACAAACCGATCGCGTTCATAGGCTGTCGCCTTTTGCCAGTTGGTCGCCAGCACGCTTTGCGACATGCTTCTGAAATCAAATCGTTCATCGACAATCTGGTGGATCTTTTTTCTGACCGCCCGATCCCGATTCTGGGCATCCAGCTTTGGGTCGGCCAGGATGTTTAACACTTCGTCGATGGCGTTTTTTACCGTCTGCTGCGGCGAAATCGCGGCAACTGCAGCCGCTGAGACCAACAACAACATCGCGACGCCCCACAACATCAATCTTTTTTTGTTGTTCATATCCTTTTCTCCAGCCATTATTCCAATGGGTCCGGCGAACCCTTCTCCGAACTCTCAAAAATATATTTGCTGATCAACTCTTCCAAACTGATGGACGACTCGGTCTCCAGTATCTCATCTCCCGGCGTCAGAATACGTTCGGAGCCACCCGCTGTAATCTTGACAAATTTTCCGCCGATCAAGCCGGTGCTGCGAATCGAGGCGATCGCATCTTCCTGAATCCGCGCATCCCTGGGAATCGCAAGATCGACCACAGCCTCAAATGTCTTTGGATCGAAGCGAATGGCTGTCACCGTTCCGACCGCCACCCCGGCCAGCTCGACCTCTGCGTCCTTCTTGAGCCCTGACGCCGACACAAAGCGCGCTGTCAACAAATAGGAGTCCTGCCCCACGCGAACACCGCCCAATGAGACGGCCAGGTAACAAAAGCCAACCAGCCCAGCGATCAGAAAAAGGCCCACGACAAATTCAATGCTGATCCTTTTCATAACATCAGCGAACCGATCAGGTAGTCGGCAAACAGTACCGACACCGAGGACAACACCACAGCATTGGTCGTCACCCGGCTCACGCCTTCCGGACCAAACGCCCCGGCCCGCTCATAATGAAGAAAATACCCTTTGGCGGCACAGAACCAGACGATCAGACCCCCAAACACAATCGACTTGACCAGCCCCATGGCGACATCGTTCCATTCGATGCCGCCGCGCAACCCTTGGACATAAGTACCTTCCCCCACACCGAACAGAACCACCCCGACAAACCAGCCTCCAACCAAGCCTGCCAGGTCGAACAGAATGGTTAAGACAGGCACTGCCACCAGCCCAGCCAATAGTTTCGGCGTCAAAAAAAACCGATAGGGATCGATACCCATGCATTCGAGCGCGTCGATCTGCTCACTGATGCGCATGATGCCAATTTCCGCGCAAATAGCGGAACCGGCCCTTCCAGTGACCATCAAGGCGGTGATCACCGGTCCGAGCTCGCGGATCAGACTCAAAGCCACGGCAGAGCCAAGCAAATCGACCGACCCGAATCGAACCAGCGTATCATAGAATTGCAGCGCCACCACCATTCCCGTGAAGAGGCCAGCGGTGACGACAACCCATGATGAACGGGCGCCGATAAAATGGATTTGCTGAACAACCGGATAAAGCTTGACCGGCGGCGTCGCCGCCCTGAACAGGCACTGCAATAAAAAGAGCCCCATTCTGCCGACCGCTTCGATGAGAGAGAAGTAATGATGCCCCGTTTTTTCGAGCCCGCCGCTCATGGCCCATCCGTGAGACGACGCAGATAGGACTCTCCGCTTTCGGTATCCGTCCTCGGCTTTCGATCAAGCAGCAACCGGATGTATTCATCCCGGCTGTTGCGGACTTCATCGACCGTCCCGGTCATAATGATTCGGCCGCCGCCTAAAATCGTGATGCGATCGGCAATTGTCAGCACGCTCTGCAGTTCATGCGTGACCACAACAATGGTCATGTTCATCGCCTGCTTGAGGCGCAGGATCATCTCATCCAGCTCGACTGCGCTGATCGGGTCCAGGCCGGAAGACGGTTCGTCGAAAAACAGTACGGCGGGATCCATGATGATCGCCCGGGCCAGAGCCGCCCGTTTCAACATTCCTCCTGACAACTGGGCAGGCATCAGATTCTCGGCCCGCGACAGATTGACCATTTCCAGCTTCAATCGGGTCATGATGCGGATCGTCGAACGATCGAGCCGGGTATGTTCGCGCAGAGGCAGCGCCACATTCTCGCCGACAGTCATCGATGTCAGCAGCGCGCCTCCTTGAAACGCAACGCCGATCTTCCGCCTGATGGCATAGAGCTCCTTGCTGCGCAATCCGGTCATTTCCCGTCCCAATAACCGTATCGCGCCGCGGGTGGGCGGGCTCAATCCGAGAATATGCCGCAGCAGCGTGCTCTTACCGGCGCCGCTCCCCCCCATAATGGCCATGATTTCGCCTTGACGGATGCGCAGATTGATGCCGTCCAGAATCTTCCTCTCACCATAATGGGTCACCAGATGTTCGACTTCGACAACCGTATCGGACGAATGGCGGTGCGCGTTCATCCGGTGGCAGCCAGGCCATCCTCGACCGTATCATACAACGCAAAGACTTTATCGAGGCGTGCCAGGCGGATCACCTGCTGCGCCGCCTCGCTGAGGTCGACCAGCCCAAAGAACAATCCGTTGCTCTTGGCGAATTGCAGAGCTTCGACCAGGCTGGCGATGCCCGAACTGTCGATATACTCCACCCCTGACAAGTCGACCAGCACATGGCGCCGGTCTTTCAACAGATCGAGAAGCTGCTCCCGGGCTTCGGGCGATGTCTGCAAATCGATTTCGCCGGTCAGCGCAATGATGGTGTAATCGCCATTTATGGTTGTTTTGTATTGCATCGATGATCCCATTCAATTCGTTTTTTCATCTGTAAAACATTCCCCGTCGAGGAACCGCTGTCAAGAAACTCCACATCATCCATCAAGGTCTGGATGAAGTGGACACCCAAACCTCCCGGACGCACATCGTCCAGATTACGCGGTTTCACGGTGCTTTTGTCGATTGCAGGGGCAAAATCGATCAAGCGGACGATCAACTCGTCCTCGTCGCGAATCAGCTCCAGGCGAAATTTTCCTTTTTCATCCCCCGCGTAGGCGTGCTGAATGATGTTCATGCACGCTTCATTGACCGCCACGACCAGTTGATCGATGAGTGTCCGCCTGCACCCTTCCGCGGCCAATCGCTCGCGCAGCACGGCGCGCAATCCCTTCAGCTGATCCGGCTTGGCAAAAAACTCCTGATCGACCAACTGCTTGACGCACTCAGTCACCGCCCTTGACCTCGATTGCCAGAATGGAGACGTCATCGCGAAAATTCTCATCACCACGCCAATCGATGCCGGTCTGCAGCAGTCGTCCCACGCTCGCTTCGAGGCTCCTCCCATAACCGTTCTCGATGACTTCGCACAACCGCTCCCGTCCAAGCTCTTCACCCTGCGCATTATGCTCTTCGTTCAGGCCGTCCGAGTGCAGAAAGACCCGATCGCCCGGCTGCAATTGAATCTCGGTGTCCTGATAGTCGACCTGCTCCAGAATGCCGATCGGAACATCCGGCACATCCAAAATCCGCACATCTCCCTTGGAGTCGGCAAGGATGGGCCCGGGATGGCCGGCACTCACATACCTCATGCGGTTGGAATGAATGTCCAGAATACAGTAGAGCAGGGTGAAATAGAGCATGCCGTTGTCCTGCATCTGATACATGGCGTTCAAACGCCTGGCCACTTCGGAGGGCTCGATGACCTTGCAGACACCGTTCCGCTCATCGTTGTCGGTGACCACCGATGAGCGGTCCGCCGGCATCAGGCTGCGTGTGACCATAACCGACAGCAGCGCCGCAGAAACCCCATGGCCGCTGGCATCCATGACATAAAAGGACAGATAACGGTCGTTGATTCTATACACATTGAGCGCATCGCCCGCCAAGGCATCGGACGGCCGATATTCCCAAGCGAGCGCAATATGCTCCACCTCCGGCAGTGCGCTGGGCAGCAAAGCCTGCTGAACCCGCGTTGCCGCCTCGAAATCCCGCCGCATATGCTGGTTGGCGGCTTCCAGCTCGCGGTTGCGGAAGGAGAGATCCTGTTCCAGGCGGCGGATTTTCAGGTGCGTTTCGACCCGCGCCCGAACCTCCTCCGCCTGAAAAGGCTTGGCGATATAATCCACTGCTCCCAGCTGGAACCCTTTGACCTTGTCGCTGGTCTCGTCCAGCGCGGAAAGAAAGATCACAGCAATATCGCACGTTTCGGGATGTTCCTTCAACCGACGGCACACGTCATAGCCGTCGATATCGGGCATCATGATATCGAGCAGAATCAGCTCCGGATGCGCCTTTTTGGCAATTGCCAGCGCACTTTCGCCATTCTTGGCGATCAGCAGCTTGTAGCCGCGATCTTTCAGCGTGGCCATCAGAATCTGCAGATTGCTGGGATTGTCATCGACCAGCAAAAGCTGCTCGGTCCCTCGCGGCTCGTTTGCGGCGGGCTCTGTCCGGGTGTTCATCAAAACGCTATTACCAATTCGTATCCGTTTACGGTTCTTCAAAGCATTGTAGGTTGGGCAAAGCGCAGCGTGCCCAACGGCTGCTGGGCGAATGTTGGGCACGGCCTGTCGGCCTTTGCCCAACCTACAGTAGAACACTGCGCACCGTTTGTGGCGGGCTCTCTCACACTGCTCGTTAATAAAGCATCATTGTCGATTCTCGTAATCTTCGCTCAGAACGCCTGGCGATTCAGCTGCGCTTCGATACATGCCACCAGATCGGCCGTTTTCACCGGCTTGGCGAGAAAGGTACGTCCGGAAATATCAGCACCGGTCGGCGGCACCTCATCCTTGGTCACGATCGCTGTCAGGAACACGATTTTGACCGCATTCAATTCACTGTCTTCACTCAACGCGGCCGCCACCTCGCCGCCATCCATGTCGGGCATCATCACATCGAGCAAAACCAGGTCCGGCATGAACGTCCGGCAGGCCTCGAGCGCTCGCGCACCGTGGTTGAGCTCCTGCACTTCATAGTTCCCGGTGGCTTCCAGGCTGCGTTTCAGCATGCGGGTCATCATAACTTCGTCGTCCACCACCAGAATTTTTTTCTTTTGCGTCATCTCTTCATCAACCCATTTTCAATGTAATCCTAACGGCCGCACCACCTTCTTCGCGATTGCGGATGTCGATCATCCCTTTGTGCAGATCGATGATTTTTCGGGTCACCGACAACCCCAACCCGGTCCCCTGCCCGGTCGGCTTGGTGGTATAAAAAGGATCGAATACCATCGACTCCTCCGCGATTCCGCAGCCGGTATCGAGCACTTCCACCTGAACGACCGGCTCGCCGGCTGATATTTT
>Ga0209633_10005413_pt1 | contig 11195 bp, 13 predicted proteins | sample Cruoilmetagenom1_FD_187290 | JGI IMG/M metagenome (GOLD analysis project Ga0209633, IMG submission 187290) | Oil polluted marine microbial communities from Coal Oil Point, Santa Barbara, California, USA - Sample 1 (SPAdes) (version 2) | ecosystem: Environmental > Aquatic > Marine > Oil seeps ... | reverse complement strand
AGATTGTTTTGAAGTTAAACTACCAATAAATCCAATTTTAACAGGTTCTTTTGCACAACTAATTATTATAACTGAAACAATAATTAATAATATAATTACAAATATTTTTTTACTTAAATTAACATTCATAAGTCCTCCTAAATAATATTGTATTTAAATAATAAATTAAAGATAAACTATATCATATTATATACCCAATAATTTAAAATATCATTTAGTTATATGAGCATAGAGTGCACTTAATTTCATTACTTTTAATATTTGATAATCTCCTGATATAACTCCTAAAAAGTTTAAAATGTTAATTCTGATAAACATAACACAACGATTAAACAGACTCAATTTTACTTGAGTCTGTTTAATAATAAATGATTTATAAAAATTTCTTAAGAAATTCCGTAGTGTTATTAAAAGAACTTGGAATAGTATAATAATGTGTTTTTTTAGTTCCTTGATCGAAAGTAATATCCATTCTTTCTATATATACTTCTCTGTGCTTATTATCATATCTTTCTACATTATAACTATATTCATTCAAATAATTTTCAGTGTTATTTACTAGTACATAAATCATATTTAAATTTTTTTCAAATATATTTATTTCCATATCTTTTTTTAAAGCATTTCTTAAATTAACTATATCTTCTTTTGTAAATTCACTTTCATTTCCATTGATTGTTATTTTTCCATTACTAAAATTCTCTGAATAACTATCATCATAAATAAATTTTAAAACTTTTTCTTTAAATTCATCTGTATCTAGAAGTTTTTTAGCAGCATCATTTAATTTATTATTTGTAATTATTTTTCTTTCTTCTTTTGTATGATCCGGTTCATAATATCTATTTTCTCCAAGTCGATAATATCTTTTTAATTCACTTCCATCTTTTAAGAAATATATAATATTTACATTAGCATATCTATCATATGAATCATTTTCAAGTATAGCTTTATGAATATCTATTATTGCTTTTTTAGCTTCTTCAGATTTATAAATTACTATATCATCATATTTTTCAAAAGATAATTCAATATCATAAAAATTAACATACTCTTCTTTCTCTTCAATATAAACACCATTATCATTGGAGATAACTATTCCTTCTATTTCATTGATATTTGGTATTTTATTTTCATATTGTTTTGTTACTACTCCACCAACAAATACAAATCCAATAAATATTGTCATAAAAACAGCAAGCAATTTAAATGATTTTTTATTAAGTTTAAATGATTTTTCTAAAATTGCCATTGCAACATAATATGTCAACGAACCTAAAATTACGAAAGAAAGTAATAATCCAATAACACCACTATTTCTTGTTATACTTGAAAATAAAAATGGTACTAAAGTTGATACTAATAATGCAATAAAGTTTTTATATCCATCATATACAATAAACTCACCAATCTTTTCATTTTTTCTTTTCTTTAACACTTTCATTGTAAGTAAATATATAAGTAAAGGAATTAAAGCAAATAGTATTATATAAAATAACCAATTTGAATCTTCAACAAATTTTATAAAATAAAGATAATCAATTCTATAAATATTATTAATGAAATTTTCCATTAATATATCAGTATTAAACCCAATTACTACTTTTTCAACTATATTAAGTGCAAAATATATTACTCCTAATAATGATAGTGGCAAAGTAAAATTAAATATAGTATCAATACCTGAACTTATACTATTACCCGATAATACTCCTGATAAAGCCGCTACAAAAATACCAATAATAAGCCAAGGAAATGCAACTGTAAATATTTCAACGGTATCAAATTTCATAATAATCGAAAGAATCCATAAAGGAAATATATTTATTAATGCAAATATTATGTTATTTACTAAAAATAAATTTATTTTATCTTTTTCACTATTTGGTTTTGATAAATAAAAACTATATTTTTTTATGTCGTGAAGATAACTTAAATCAATAATACAATTTAAAAATATTATAATAAAAATTTCAACCATTCCAACAATAATATTTTCTTCATTAATGTCACTACCTATTAAAATCGGAACTATTAAAACAGTAGTAATCAATATTGTCATTGACAATATAAACCAATTTCTTTTTTCTTTTAAACCATTTATTAGTAAGTTTAAAAAATTGCTATGCTTTATATTCTTCTGTTCCATATCCTAAACCCCCTAGTTCACTAATAAATATTTCTTCCAAGTTCATTGAAAGTTCATCAAATAATATTACATTATATTTATTATTTAAATCTTTTTTAAATTCTTCTACATTACCTTTTAAAATTGCAAAATATACACTTCCAATTTTAGTAAATTTAACGACATTATATTTTTCTGATTCAATCATTTCAAACTCTTCATCTATAGCAAATTGTACTTTAATAATATTTTCTTTTAAATGTTCCATTGTTTCTTCTTTTACTATTCTTCCTTCATGTAAAATACCTATCTTATCACATATATTATCAAGCTCAGTTAAAGCATGTGAAGAAATAAGTACTGTAATATGTTTATCCATTACTTCTTCTAGAATTACATTCCAAAATTTTCTTCTTATTACTGCATCAAGTCCATCTACTATTTCATCAAGTAATAATACTTTAGGACAAGTTGAAATAGCAAGTATAAAAGCAGCTTGTTTTTTCTGGCCTTTTGAAAGACTTCTTAATTTTTTAAAACTATCTATATTAAAATATTTTAAAAGCTTTTCATATTTTTCTTTACTTGCATTTACATAAAGCATTTTTTCATAATTAAATAAATCATTTAGCGAATAGTTATGTGGGAAAAATAAATCATCTTGAATATAATAAAATTCTGAAAAATAATTATCATCATTTTCTATATTCTTTCCATCATAATAAATATTTCCAGTATCTTGATTATATATTTTCATAATATGTTTAAAAATAGTAGTTTTTCCTGAGCCATTTGTTCCTGCTAAACCATATATTTGCCCTTTTTCAACATGAATATTAACAGACTTTAGAACTTCAAATTCATCAAATTTCTTACTTAAATTTTCTATTTTAAGCATTATCCACTCTCTCTTTCACTAATTTTATTATCTCATCTTTATCAATACCAATTTTTATTAATTCGTCAATTATTTCCATTAATTTTTCTTTAAATGAATTTTTATAATTATTATAGGCCTTCGTATCAAAAGAAACAAAATTTCCTTTACCTTTCTTTGATTCAATAAATTTATCTTTTTCAAGTAATTTATATGACTTTTGAATAGTGTTAGGATTTATATGAAGAATAAGTGCAAGCTCACGTACAGATGGCATTTTATCACCATTTTTTAAAACATCCAAAAATATAAGTTTTGCAAATTCATCATAAATCTGTTCATATATAGGTTTTACATTTGATTCATCAATTTTTATCACTAAAACCTCCTCTCTGTACTACTATAAGTAATACACAACTGTATTATATCTATTAGTACAGTTTTAGTCAATTTTATTTTTAAAAAAAATAGACACTTGAACATATGTTTGATATAATTGCAAAAGAGGTGGTATAATGCAAAATAAAAAAATTTTTTTCTTAATTGATGTAAATTCTGCTTTTTTATCATGGGAAGCAGCATATAGATTGCAACACGGTTCAAAAATAGATTTAAGAAATATTCCATCAATAGTTGGTGGCGACCCTAAGACAAGACATGGTATAGTTTTAGCAAAATCAATTCCTGCTAAAAAATATAATATTAAAACAGGAGAATCTCTTCGAGATGCCTTAATTAAATGCCCTACCCTTACGATAATCAAACCATCGTATATGATTTATTTGCAAGCATCAAATGCAATGATTAATCTTGTTAAAGAATATTCACCAAAAATTCAACGATTTTCAATTGATGAATGTTTTGTTGATTATACTGATAGTCAAAAAATATTTGGAGATCCATTTAAAGTTGCAAATGAAATCAAAGAAAGAATAAAGGATGAACTTGGTTTTACAGTAAATATTGGAATTTCAAATAATAAACTACTTGCAAAAATGGCCTCTGATTTAAAAAAACCTAATATGGTACATACTCTTTTTAAAGATGAAATAAAAGCAAAATTTTGGCCTTTAAGTGTTAGAAATCTTTTTATGGTTGGAAGAAAAACTCTCCCTAAATTAAATAGAATTGGAATTTTTACAGTTGGTGATTTAGCAAATTCAAATTTAGAGTTAATAACATATTATTTAAAATCACATGGAAAATTAATTTGGGAATATGCTAATGGCATTGAAAGTTCTCAAGTTAATTTGTCAAAATATGAAAATGTAAAAAGCATAGGAAATTCAACAACAATTCCATATGATATTGAAAATAGAAGAACTGCTTTACTTTATTTACTATCATTAACTGAAATGGTTGCAATGCGTTTAAGAGATAAAAACAAACTTTGCTCTTTAATATCTATTACTATTAAAAACAACGAATTTATTAGCTATTCTCATCAAAGAAAACTTTATTATTCAACAGATTTAACTAATGATATTTTTAATGAAGTAAAAACTTTATTTGATAACTCCTGGAAAAGCGAGCCAATTAGACATTTAGGAATAAAAGTATCTAATTTAAAAAACAGTTATGAAAAACAACTTTCTATTTGGGATAGTAAAAATGAAGATAAATTAAGAAAATTAGATCAAACAGTTGATGAACTAAGATATAAATATGGAAATCAAATCATTCAAAGAAGCTCTTTTTTACATAGTAAAATAAAGAATATGAATGGTGGAGTAGAGAAAGATTATCCTGTAATGAGCAGTATTTTGTAAATAATCATTGACTTCAAATATTTCATTTGTTATCCTAAAGGTGTGTGAAAATAATTTTAGTGATAAGGAGATAAAATATGAACAATAATGAAATGAAAATTACTACTGCTGATCCTTCTGCAATTGGTATTTTTGGTCTAGCAATAGTTACTTTAGTAGCATCATCACAAAAAATGGGATGGACAGCTGGAGTAGGATATGCAATTCCATGGGCAATATTTTTAGGAGCATTAGCTCAAATATTTGCAGGAATATTTGATTCAAAAAGAAATAATTTATTTGGAACAACAGTTTTTTTAGGATATGGGTTATTCTGGTTAGGTGTTGCAATGTCATGGATGATTAATTTAGGAGTTTTTGGAGAAACTATAGCTACAAATCTTGATGTAAAACAACTTGGTTTTGCTTTTCTTGGATATTTTATATTTTCAGTAGTTGCAACAATTGCTTCACTTAGTACTAATAAAGCATTATTTCTAATCTTTATTTTTATTGATACTCTATTCTTAGGTTTATCTTTAAGTACTATCTGGGGAATTAATGCTGGTCATTCTTTAGCAGCATATTCTGAATTTCTAGTTTCAATTATAGGATTTTATATTTTTGCAGCTGATTTCTTAAATGGCCATTATGGAAAAATAATTTTACCTGTTGGAAAACCATTTAATGTATTTACAAAATAATAAAAATAATTCAAAATACCTTTTAGTAAATAGAAGGTATTTTTTTAATTAAAATATAGATTCTGTAATTCAAATATGATATTATCACATAAAAGAATGGTTACTAAGAAAGGAACATATGGATACTATAAAAAAATATAAAACACTTACAATTTTAAGCTTACTTGAATTTTTATTTTATCTAAAATTAAATATTCATGATAACAAACTATATTTTTCAACATGGTTTTTCATTGGTATTGCATTTGTTTTATATAATATTTTTAATGTAATAAAATCGAATCCAATTATTAGTCTTTTTATGATTAAATCAAATAAACCGAATACTATAAAAACACAATCTACAATTAATGAAAGACTTTTTAACTCAGAGACAATAACAATTTTAATGTTTATATCATTTAATTTTTTATTATATGTTTTCAGTTAATCAGATATTCCATATTAAAAACCAATGTTAAATTCATTTCCAGATATTTTTTTATCCATATTTATCACCATATCCAAAACATACTTATCTCATGTTTTATACTCGTAACTTAAAATTTCATTTAAAAATATTATAATTATAAGCAATTAATGTATTGAGTCCCTCTATTTCTAAAACATTGTTTTTAATTTTTTTAATTCCATTTAAATTTATTATTTCATTATTAACTACTATATTCCACTCTAATTCAAATGGTATTTCTAAAATTTTTAATTCATCACTAGAATTATGAACAATTAAAATATTTTTCCATAAATCATCATTATTTCTTATTGTATAAGCAATTATAGAATCTTCAGTATCTATTATTTTAATTTTTTTTCTTATTTCATCGCAAGTATTCATTCTAAATGAAGGATGCTCTTTTTTAATTTTTATTATTCCTTTTACATATAAAAAGACATCCAAAAATTCTTTTTTTCTACTCCAATTAAATTTATTAATTTCGTCGCCTAGATTATAACTATTGTGTTCAAGATTTTTTGTTCGCATTATTTCTTGTCCAGAATGTATAAATGTTATCCCTTGACTTAAAATTGCAATTGCTGTTCCAAGCATATGTCTTTTTTTAATATTACTTTCATCTGTAGTTGATAATTTCAATTTATCATATAATGTATGATTATCATGAACTTCAACATAATTTACTATTTGTTTTGGAGAAATATCTTGTAAATGCTTTATTTCATTTGAATATTCTATTCCACCAACAATTCCACGTAAAACGCTAATTTTTTTTGAGAAATTTCCACCTATATAGCCTGTACTTTTAACATCAAAATTATTTCCCCTTATACCATCTCTAAAATCATCATTAAATTGTCCAATTCCAGGAAGATATTTAGCATTCCATAAACAAGCTTTATCTTCAAATTTTAAAGCTTCTCCCATCTCCCATCCTTCACCAATAATAATTATTGAAGGATCTATTTTATCAAGTTCTAATCTTATGCTATTCATAGTTTCAATATCTAAGAGTCCCATTAAATCAAAACGAAATCCATCTAAATTATATTCTTTAGCCCAAAATAATACTGAATCAACAATAAATTTTCGAACCATTTTTCTCTCAGATGCCACTTCATTTCCACACCCAGATCCATCATAAAACTCATCATTTTTATTTTTCCTAAAATAATATCCAGGAAATATTTTTTCAAAATTTGTAGTATCAATGTCATATACATGGTTATAAACTACATCCATTATAACTCTCATACCCTCATTATGAATAGATTGAATCATTCTTTTAAATTCATAAATTCTTGCAGTTGGATCATATGGATCAGTTGAATAACTTCCATCTAAAGCATTAAAATTTAAAGGATCATATCCCCAATTATAATCATCATCAGTAGTTTCATCAACAGTTGCAAAATCATAAATTGGCATAATCTGAACATGGGTGATACCTAAGTCTTTAATATGTGATAAACCACTTTTTAAATTTTCTTTAGTATGTGTTTCTGTTTCACACATTCCCAAATATTTTCCTTTATTTTTTATACCACTATTCTCATCTATAGATATATCTCTTATACTTAATTCATATATAATTGCATCAACAGCTTTTTCAAATTCAGGTTTTAAATTATTCCATCCTTTTGGATTTGTTCTTTTAAAATCAATTATTGCACCTTTTAAGCCATTTACTGATAAACTTTTAGCATATGGATCAACAACTTCTTCATAATAATCACCATTTACCGAAATATAATAATTATAAAAGTTAGAATGCAAATCTTCTTTAATCGTTACGCTCCAAATACCTTTTTCTAATTTTTCCATATCTATAATTTCATCACAAAGTATTAATTTAACATCATTTGCATACGGTGCCCATAACTTAAACACAGTTTCTTCTTTTTTATAATTAGCACCTAAATCATTTCCATCATAATAATATCTAGCATCTATCAATTTAAAATCCATTATTCACCTTCTTTAATGCTTTTAACTAACAGTAATATTCCTAATCCCCAAATAATATGTGACGCAATTCCACCAAACATTTTAATTAAAGCACCTACAATTATTAAAACGTATCCAGCTTTAAAATTTTTACTTTTATCTATAGTTAATCTTTCTTTAATGGTAAAAGATAATCCAATTAAAAAAATTGCTGATACAGCAAATTTTACTACATTTATATAATTTTTTGAAATAATTAATTCATATATTGCAATTATTAAGAAAATAATTCCTCCAAAAAAAGATAAATTTTTCTCTGAAAAATCTGTAAACATCTTGTCCATTTTATCGCCCCTTAATCTATAGTCTTATTTTATCAAATTTCAACGAATTAATATACAAAAAAATAACAAATAGAATAATCTATTTGCTATTTTAAATTCATAAACTCTCCAAATGCAACTCTCATCCAATAATTAATTACATTTTCATCAAAATGACTTCCAGTATGAAGTTTTCCTACTTCCTTTACCATAGCTACTTTAGGTCCTATAATAATATTTCCTAATATTCTTGATTCAACAATATCAGCTTCTTTAATATATATTTCAACTTTTACTTGAATTGATTTTTCTTTTCTTAAAAATCTGATACTATTTTTACCAATTGTCATTTTTACTATAAAGTCCGTATTCTCTTCATATCTAATTATTCCATTAGAAATCTCAATTACTTCATTTAATGCATTTTTCACTGTTTTAAAATAATCTAAAATTTCTTTTTCAGCTTCATTCAGTTGCAACTGTTCCCTTAAGTTTTCTTTTCTTCTTAGTAGCTCATTTGAATAGTCATTTTTTATTTTCTCAATTAGTTCCTCTTTGAAATTATAGAAAAAATGTACTGTCATATCTATCACTCTCCTCGCTGTTATTTTGTATATACCCATAAAAGTAATTATATAACACATTAAATTTTAAATAACATCCATTTCGAGGAATTAATTTCATATTTAAGCTCATATATTTTTTCAATATTTTGTATTATGCTTTTGCATTTAAAAGAAAACATAATATTACCAGCTATTTTTTCTTTATCAATACTAAAAACTTTTAAAACTTTAATAACTTCTTTTTCGCCATTTTCAGTTTCCAATCTAAACCGCATTGGTTTAATCTTTCCTTCTTCATCAAACCATGCAATCATCTCTATTGGTTTTGCAATAACTTTCATATTAACCACCTATACTTAATCTACTATATTAAGTATAGTACAAACAATTGTTCTTGTAAAGTTCAAATGTTCTTTTAGTGTTTATAATTTAAATTCAGCTATTACATTCTTAACTACTCTACTACCATACAATACTGCTCTTTCAACCTGTTTTGCATCTTCAGATCCATTTTGAATACAAACTGCGCCAAAATGAGTATATGGTAAACCTTCACTTGCACCAACAGAATAAACAAACATGCCTTTAACTAACATATGAGCAATAATAGAAAGTTCAGCAAAATCAGCTCCTCCTCCTAAATGTTTTTCAGTAGCAAATACAGAACAAACTTTATTTTTCCAATTTATTTTATTTGTTTCTATAAACTTACTCATTTGCCAAGTTAAAGAACCTGAATAAGTAGGTGTTCCAAAAAATACAATTTTTGATTCATTAAGAAAATCCAAATTTAAATCTTCAATTGACATACATTTTGCTTCAACATTCTCATGCTGAATAGCACCTTGTTTAATTAACTCAGAAACTGCAATTGTATTACCTGATACACTATGATATAGAATTGATACTTTCACCATTTGACCTCCTTAAAATATCCAACTGATTTTCATTAATAAAAACGCTCTCATGTTTTCCTTTATTTAATTGCTTTTGTAATAATTCACATTTACATAAAAACAAATAATAAATATTTTTTCCAGTACCAGGTAAAGATTCAAAATTACCTTGGCCTTTTGAAATGATAAAATTAGACACATTAAATCTTGCTTTAAACGAATCCGATACTTCTTTTAAATCAGTACCAGGTAAATCAGCGCCATTATCAATAATTTCTGCAAATTTATCTATTCCTAAATTATACGCATCTTCCTTTGTAATATCGTTTAGTATATGAGTCCCTCGAGTTACAAAAACTATTTTTAAATCTGGATAATATTTTTTTATTGTTTTAATAAACAACATATCAAAAACAACCTCTCCAGTATTGTCGCCTAAATATAATAATTCTTTTTTTGTTTTTAAATCATTTACAAATTTCAAATATAATTCTCCATCAAATTTATCTTCCATAGCTTTTTCTATTACTTTTTTTACTAAATCTACTGAAATATCATCAATTATTCCAGAATCAATAATATTTCCAGCCATAGAGAGTTTAAGCGCTGTTTTAATCGAATCATTTGCATTATCAACATATGAAGTAAAATCATCTAATAAACTTAATACTTCAGAATTAAACTTCTTTTTTTCTTCTTCATATAAATCTTCAATTCCAGTTTTTTCTTTTAATAACCTCATAACTCTTGCTGTCAAATAAGGAGCTGTTCTATTATATTCAATGGTTGAAATTGTTTTTAAAACATCCATCATAAATTCGAACTTTTCTTCTTTTGTATCTATATATTTATCTGCTAATTTATCCGCCATACTTAAAACACATGGAATACAATCCACAAAACTATCTATAACCATTTTATCCTCTTTTCTATTTACATCTAAAAATAGTTTAACAATTTAAAAATGAATAGTCAAGATGACTATTCATTAATATATTAATATATTAGTTTATTTCTAATCTTCATCAATACACAATTCATGTTTTAAAATACCATTAATTGTTTTTGGTATTAATACTATAATTAATAATACTAACATTACTAATAATACTATAGTTATATATTTATAAAAAACTAGTTCTGTAACATGATACATTAAAACACTCGCGATTGTCATTGAAGCTATTGGAAACGATTAGGCCCACCATGACAAATAAAATTTGATTTTAGAAAACATTTTATATTCTGCAAGTAAAAATGTTGTTAAAAACAATGCAAAATAGTATAAAATTTTAGCAAAACTATCTACATTGTGAGTTAATTTTACATATGCTGTAAATGCTGTAGCAGGTGGTGCAATCAAAATTGCCAATGTTGGTATAAGTTTTTCTGGTAATGGATGATGAAATATAATTCTGTGAACCTCACCCCCTAAATCAAAAATAAGATTTAGAGGGAGCTTCTTTGTTGTACTTTTGATATTCAAAGTTCAAATATCATACTAGACAACTTTAAACGTAGTTTGATAATTAAGTTTTTTCACCTATTCTTA
>Ga0209633_10005412_pt1 | contig 11195 bp, 8 predicted proteins | sample Cruoilmetagenom1_FD_187290 | JGI IMG/M metagenome (GOLD analysis project Ga0209633, IMG submission 187290) | Oil polluted marine microbial communities from Coal Oil Point, Santa Barbara, California, USA - Sample 1 (SPAdes) (version 2) | ecosystem: Environmental > Aquatic > Marine > Oil seeps ... | reverse complement strand
AAAAGAATATAGAAACTGCTTTGATGAAGCTTCAAAATATTTATAACAGGCGTTCTAATGCTTTTCTATTGAGGGTTTTTATGGATGCCAAGTCTGATGAAATAGTTGATATTTTTTCTGACGGACCTAGAACCAATGCCATAAATCTAAAAGAAATGCTGTTAAAAGTATATCCTACATTTAATGAAAAGTGGGAAAAAATTAAAAATTAATTATTCATTAATTACTACAATTTAATTAAGTTTGATGGGGCTGCCTCAAAGTATTATTCAAATGTCACATTGAGCATTACTGAAAAGACAAAATGTATTTTGTATTGAAAGTATAAGCGTAGCTTAAAGAAATGTTTTATATAGTATAAACTACAATTAAATGTTAGCGTCACTTTCCATAAAAAATTATGCTTTAATTGATGATTTGCATGTCGATTTTCATGATGGATTCTCCACAATCACAGGTGAAACAGGCGCAGGTAAGTCAATCCTTCTAGGAGGTCTGGCATTAATTTTAGGAAAAAGAGCAGATTTATCTAGTCTAAAAAAGAAAGATAAAAAATGTATTATTGAGGGTGAATTTTTAATTACCAAGTTCAATTTGCAATCCTTTTTTGAAGAAAATGACATAGATTTTGAAGAACGAACTATTATAAGGAGAGAAATTTTACCTAATAGTAAGTCTAGAGCCTTTATTAATGATACGCCTACAACTTTGTCAGTTTTATCATCGCTAAGTGATAAACTCATCGATGTGCATTCACAACATCAAACCTTACAACTTTCAGATAATAATTTTCAATTTTTGATTGTCGATGCATTAGCAGAAAATTCAAAGTACTTGAATTCTTATAAAAAAGGATTGGTTATCTATAAAAAGTTAAAAAATGAACTTATAGCGCTTGAAAATAATCAACAAGAAGCAACAGATCAACATGATTATAATTCCTTTTTATTAAAAGAGCTGGTTGATGCTGATTTTAAGACAGATGAACAACAATTTTTAGAAGATACTTTAGAAAAACTAAATCATATTGAAGAAATTAAATCACATCTGACCGAAGCACAACAATTGACTGAAGCTGATGAAATAGGAATTCATAGTTTGCTTCATAAATATGTGAATCTTATTGCCAAATTAGGCTCTTTTGGTAAAGAATATGAAACTTTATTAGAAAGAATTAATAGTGTTAAAATTGAATTTGACGATATCTCAAAAGAATTAGAAGCTAGTAATAGCTCAGTTAATTACAGTCCGCAAGAAATAGAAAAATATAATAACAGACTACAATTATTGTATGATTTATTAAAAAAGCATCAAGTAATTACTATTGAAGAGCTGTTAAAACAACAAGAAATTTTGATTGCCAAAGTGAGTTCAGTTGAAAACGCGTCAGAAGTTATAGAAGCGAAAATGACTGAAATTTCAAACATTGAAGATCAACTTAATAAATTATCCAACACTATTAGTAAAAATAGGAGTAAGGCGATTCCGGTTCTAATAAGACAATTAGAAAGTCTATTAAAAGAATTAGAAATGCCAATGACTTCTTTTAAAATCAATTTAATTCAAAAAGAAGATTTTTTTATTAATGGTAAAGATGCTCTTGAATTTTTAATAGCTACGAATAAAGGAAGTAGTTATAAAAGCTTAAAAAAAATAGCTTCGGGTGGTGAAATGTCCAGAATAATGCTTGCTGTAAAAGCCATATTAAGTAATTATTCTAATTTACCAACTATTATTTTTGATGAGATAGATACTGGGGTTTCTGGTGAAGTATCAAACAGAATAGCTTCAGTAATGTCATCAATGAGTCATAATATGCAAGTGATGGCTATTACACATTTACCACAAATCGCAGCAAAAGGAAATCATCATTTTAAAGTTTTCAAAACAGAAATAAATAATCAGACAAGCACAGATATAAAGTTGCTTACTAAAACTGAAAGAATTGATGAGTTAGCTGAAATGTTAAGTGGTAAAAACATTGTTGATTCAGCTATAAGTCATGCAAAACAACTATTAGACCAATAATTTTAGAAAATAGTAATAACGAATATAAAATATTGATTTATTTTTGTTAGTCTAAACCATAGATAAACCATAATTATGTATAACTTACTAAAAGGAAAAAGAGGAATTATATTTGGAGCATTAGACCCGAATTCAATTGCTTGGAAAATAGCAGAAAAAGCGCATGAAGAAGGCGCAAAGTTTGTGTTAACCAATGCACCAATAGCCTTGAGAATGGGTACGATGAATGAACTAGCAGAAAAAACAGGTTCTGAAATAATTCCGGCAGATGCTACTTCAATGGAAGATTTGGAAAGCTTGGTAACTAAGTCTGTAGAAATTTTAGGAGGTAAGTTAGATTTTGTATTGCATTCTATTGGGATGTCAGTAAACGTAAGAAAAGGAAGACATTATACAGACCAAAAGTATGATTTTACTACAAAAGGTTGGGATATCTCAGCAGTATCATTTCATAAAGTAATGAGTGTTCTTTATAAACAAGATGCCATGAATGAATGGGGTTCGATTGTTGCATTAACATATATGGCGGCGCAACGGGTATTTCCTGACTATAACGATATGGCTGATAATAAAGCCTATTTAGAGTCTATTGCTCGTAGTTTTGGTTATTTTTTCGGTACTGATAAAAAAGTTAGAGTCAATACTATTTCACAGTCACCTACACCAACTACTGCGGGTCAAGGGGTAAAAGGGTTTGATGGATTCTTTACATATGCAGAAAAAATGTCGCCCTTAGGTAATGCTACTGCCGATGAATGTGCAGACTATACCATTACACTATTTTCTGATCTAACTAAAAAAGTTACATTACAAAATTTATTTCACGATGGTGGATTTTCTAATGTAGGTGTAAGTCAGTCAGTTATGGATTATTTTGATAAGGAATAGTAGATTATTATTTATTTTATATAAATAAGTCAATAGCGTATAATTTTTTGGTATAAAATGCGTTTACATAACGATAGTAACCCAATAAATTACTCAATTATGAAAAGAAAAACGACAATAGGTATTTTAATTTTGTTTTTCTTCCCTTTTGTATGGCAATTAAACGCCGCTTCAATAAAGACAAATAATGTAGTGATTGCACCGCCTACGAATGACGAATGTGCGGGCGCGATAACATTAACCGTAAATTCGGATTTTTTGTGTAATACAGTAACAGCTGGTACAGTAGCCGAAGCTACAGGATCTGGAGTAAGTACTACTTGCCCAGGAAACTCAAACGCTAATAATGATGTTTGGTATAAGTTTGTGGCTACAGATACATCTCATAAAATAGAATTGTTAAATATAGCAGGGTCTAATACAGATTTATATTACATAGTATATGAAGGAGGCGCTGCCGGTGATTGTAATACAATGTCAGCTATTTTTTGTGGTAGTTCTAACCCTGGAAGCCCATCTAGCCTAACAAGCGGAAATACTTATTTTATTAATGTTTTTACCAATGACACGGCCTCAGGCGCAAATACAACATTTGATATATGTGTAGGCTCTACATCTGTAGTACCACCTTCAAATGATGATTGTGCTAATGCAGAAGCAATAGCAGGAGCAAGTTTGCCATTTAATGATATATATGATGCTACATCAGCAACAAATAATGCAGGGTTTATTACAGCTTCAGGTTGTATAGATATGAATGATGGAGTTTGGTATACAGTAATAGGTGATGGCGGTGATATTAATATCATTGTTACTCCAGATTCATGGGATGCCGCGATAGCTGTTTATGAAGGAAGTTGTGGAACTTTTACTTGTGTAGATGATAGTAATATCGGAACATCTGGTATTACTGAAGGAGTAACTTTTTCTTCTACGGCAAGTACTACATATTATGTTAATATCGGATATCCAAGTGGTACTGTTGATAACCCTGAAGGTGTTTTTAATCTAGCGGTGACTTCTTCAACCTTATCAATAGATGATATTGTAGCAAAAGGATTTTATTACTACCCTAACCCCGTTAAAGGCATACTAAAAATGAATGCTAACGAATCAATTGACCAAATAAGTTTATATACTATTTTAGGAAAAGAGATTAAAAGGTTTACACAATCTGATTTAAAAGCAGAATTAGATATGTCTAATTTACCGGTTGGCACTTATTTTGTAAGAGTTATGATCGGTGATTCAAGCGGTTCGTTTAAGATAATTAAAGACTGATATACCCTAAAAGAGTTTTATATTTATAAAGAGACTTTCATTTATTGAGAGTCTCTTTTGTTTATAATAAGGATTAATTATATTTGAATAATTAAATATATCTATTTGGATTTAAAATTTTCTATAGTTATTCCGGTTTATAATCGCCCTGATGAAATTGATGAATTATTAGATAGTCTTACTCGACAGACATATCATAAAGATTTTGAAATAATTGTTATTGAGGATGGTTCTGACTTATCGTCTGAAGACCGTATAGAAAAGTACCAAGATAAATTAGATATTAAATACTACTATAAGGAAAATTCTGGACCGGGACTAAGCAGAAATTTCGGAATGCAAAAGGCTACCGGTAATTATTTTATTATTCTTGACTCTGATTGTTTACTCCCAAAACAATATCTAACGGAAATATCAGATGCCTTGACTGATAATTTTACGGATGCTTTTGGTGGACCAGATGCTTCACATTCATCATTTACCATAATTCAAAAAGCTATTAATTATGCTATGACTTCAGTATTAACTACAGGAGGAATAAGAGGTAAAAAAAGCACACTCAATAAATTTCAACCTAGAAGTTTTAATATGGGATTGTCTCAAGTAGCTTTTCATAAAACAAAAGGATTTGGTAATCAGCATTTTGGTGAAGATATAGACTTAACTTTTCGTTTATGGAAAAATGGTTTTGAAACTCAGCTTATTGATAAAGCTTATGTGTATCATAAACGCAGAGTCAATTTTAAAAGTTTTTTTAAACAAACATTTAACTTTGGTGCTGCTCGTCCGATTTTAAACAAACAACATCCTAATACAGCTAAAATTACCTATTGGTTTCCTAGTTTATTTATAATGGGATTATTATTTGCGATAGGATGCTTTTTCATTAATATAAAACTTCCTTTATTATTAATTGGAGTTTACTTTTCACTTGTTTTTATAGATGCATTTATCCAAAATAAAAACTTATTGGTTGCAATCTATAGCGTTTGGGCAACGTTAACTCAGTTTTTGGGATATGGTTTAGGGTTTATACGCTCTTTTATTAGACTTCACTTAATGAGAAAGCCCATAGTTGAGGTTTTCCCTAAAATGTTTAACTAAGCTTAAGCTAATTATATTGATGACATTACTTATTTTTGCAATAAAGAATAAAAAATATAGAATCATAATCTTACAATGCAATACGCTAAAAATATATTAGAAACTATTGGTAATACGCCACTAGTAAAAATCAATACAATAACTAAAGACATAGATGCTTTGGTGCTGGCTAAGGTTGAAACCTTCAACCCTGGTAATTCTGTAAAAGATAGAATGGCACTTAAAATGGTTGATGATGCCGAGGCCGATGGTCGTTTAAAACCTGAAGGAACAATTATTGAAGGGACTTCTGGAAATACTGGTATGGGGCTGGCATTGGTGGCAATTATAAGAGGTTATAAGTTGATATGTGTAATTGGCGACAAACAATCTAAAGAAAAAATTGATATTTTAAGGGCAGTGGGTGCTGAGGTTGTAGTTTGTCCTAATGATGTTGAACCTGATGATCCTCGCTCGTACTATTCTGTTTCTAAGAGGTTGGCTGAAGAAACGCCAAATTCTTGGTATGTAAATCAGTATGACAACCCCTCTAATTCAATTGCACATTATGAACATACCGGACCTGAAATTTGGAAACAAACAGACGGTAAAGTAACTCACTTTGTTGTAGGAGTTGGAACCGGAGGAACTATCTCAGGAATTGGAAAATATTTAAAAGAGAAAAATCCGGATATCAAAATTTGGGGCGTAGATACCTATGGATCTGTATTTAAAAAGTATCATGAAACAGGTATTTTTGATGAAAATGAAATCTATCCATATATAACCGAAGGTATCGGTGAAGACATCTTGCCAAAAAATGTCAATTTTGACGTTATTGATGGTTTTACTAAAGTAACTGATAAAGATGGGGCAGTCTATACACGTAAATTAGCAAAAGAGGAAGGTGTTTTTGTTGGTAATTCGGCTGGTTCAGCTATTAAAGGTTTAATACAGTTAAAAGAACATTTTAAACCTAATGATGTTGTTGTAGTGTTATTCCATGACCATGGAAGTCGATATGTGGGTAAAATGTTTAATGATGATTGGATGCGTGATAGAGGCTTTTTAGACGAAAAAATAACTGTTGCTTTAGATTTGATTAAAAATCATATTGATGAACCTTTGATTTCCGTGAGAACTGAAGAGTTGGTGTCACATGCCATAGACAGGATGCGTAAATATGATATTTCTCAAATTCCGGTTAAAGATAATAATGGTTTTGTTGGTTCAGTTGATGAAAGCGATCTATTTAAACTGTATTTCGAAGATAAAAATATTGCTGACAAACCAATTAAAGCAGTAATGCGAGAAGCTTTTCCAATTGTAGATAAAAATACACCTATAGTCCAAATTTCGAAATTAATTACAAAGGAAACCAAAGCCGTTTTAGTTGATTTAGGTAATGGTAAACATCAAATTATTACTAAATATGATGTTATCAATATGATAAGTTAGACTAAAGTATTGTCTAAAATTTTAAAAAAGGTTTCAGGTTCTGGTCTTACTCTGTAATTGTTGGTTAGATCTGCAAATATAATTTTGCTTTTTGAATCTGTGATAAGTATAGTTGGCATTACGGTATCATTTTTATAACTTAATAGCTGCATACCTGCAGGAAGTCCATTTTTATGAAAAATTTCTAATTGCTTCACTACTTTATTATCAACATCTACCAAAAACTGAAAATTCACATTGTATTTTTTTGCCAATGATTTAGAAAAATGATGAGGTTGCGGACTTATCAATACCATAGTTATACCTCGTTTTTCTAATTCGTTGTATTGAGAAGCAATTTCTTTTATTTGTGCCATACATAGCGGACACCAATTGCCACGGTAAAACATCAGAATGGTCGGTTTACCTAGAAAAGATGTAGACGATATTTTGTTTCTTGAGGTGTCCTCCAACTCAAATTCAGGTAGAAAACTACCTACTTCAAAATTCTGAGTTCTTTTACCAAATCTTGAATACCAAAACACATAAGCTAACCACGCTAATAATAGTATCAAACTAGGCGAAGAACCTATAATTTCATTATTTTCGTAAAGACCACCACCTATCACGCTTATTAAAAAACCAATTGTAATAATTGTAGTTCTAAACCATAAATTAGCACTGGTTCTGGCAGTGTCATGCAAAGTCATTGCTTTAATAAATAAAAAAGCAATTGTAAATGAAACGATCAATCTTCCTATATATTGATAGGAAAAACCATTGTTGACTAAATGTATTATACTTTGTACAACAGAAAAGACAGCATACATTATAAATGAACTTACAAAAATTGATTTCAATATATTTTTCATAGTTTAGTTGTCATAAGAATACATACTAACTTACAAAAAACGGCAACAAATATTCTAATAGTTGTATTGTGAAAGAAGATTTACTACATTATATCTGGAAATATAAACTTTTTGCTCTAGAGCAATTAAAAACTACTCAAAAAGAAGCTGTTCAGTTAATTAATTCTGGTAATCACAATCACAATGCAGGTCCTGATTTTTTTAATGCACAAATTAAAATTGATAATCAACACTGGGCGGGTAATGTAGAAATTCATATAAAATCTTCTGATTGGTATGTACATAGTCATGAAAAAGATAGTAATTATGACGGTGTAATTTTACATGTAGTTTGGGAGGAGGATGTTGCCATTTACAGAAAAGATAATTCCCCAATTCCGACTTTAGAGCTTAAAAATTATATTCATAAAGATATTCTTACCAATTATCAAAAATTATTTTCTAAACCTCAAAAATGGATTAATTGTGAAAATGAGATTACTTCAATCGATCAGTTTTTATTAGGTAATTGGTTAGAGCGACTTTATATCGAAAGATTAGAACAAAAATCTTATCTAATTCAAAAATTATTAGATACTTCTAAAAATGATTGGGAAGCTGTATTATTTAAGATGCTATCTAAGAGTTTTGGTTTAAAAGTTAATGGAGATGCTTTTTTAAGTATAGCAAATTCAATTGATTTTTCTATCATAAGAAAAGAAAAACAGAATTTAACAAGTGTTGAAGCACTACTTTTTGGTCAAGCAGTTTTGCTAAATGATGATATTCAAGATGGGTATTACCAACAACTTCAAAAGGAATATAACTATTTACAAAAGAAATATCAATTACAATCAATTAGTAAATCGCAAATTCAATTTTTCAGATTACGACCTAATAATTTTCCAACTATAAGAATAGCTCAAATGGCAGCACTATTACATCAAAACCAGAACTTGTTTTCAAAAATTATGGAAGCTAAACGATTAGAAGATTTTTATGAACTATTTGATGTTTCAATATCAGAATATTGGCAAACGCATTATTCATTTACAGCTACATCTAAAAAATATAGTAAAAAGCTATCAAAATCTTTTATCGATTTATTTTTGGTAAATACTATTATTCCTTTACAGTTTATGTATTTAAAGCATATAAATAAATTAAATGAAGAATATCTTTTAAATACGGTAAGACAAATTAAACCAGAAAAGAATACTATAATAGACAAGTTTAAACTCTTAAATGTTACCTCAAACAATGTATTAGAAAGTCAGGCATTATTACAATTAAAGAATGAATATTGTTCAAAACAAAGATGTTTGCAATGTGCTATAGGGAATGTCTTAATTAAAAATAAATAAATTTATTAAAAACACTCACTGTTTTCAGTGAAGGAAAATTCACTGTTTATGGTACATTTTTCCTTCCTTCAAAACGAGATATTTGTTACATACTTTTAGTTAAACCCGCTTTATGCATTTTGAAAGGGTAATGAGGCTTGAAAGTACAATAAAATATAACTTTTTAGTAGTTTAAGCGTAGCACCGCTACGGTTAGACTTCAAAAAGTAGCAGAGTGATATATTTTGCAGTAATTTCAAGACGTAATAGTTTTTCTAAATGCATAAAGAGGGTTAAAAGAAGGTTATTAGATATTAATTTATAAATTCATAAATTTGAACGCTTAATTTTGTTATGAAAAGAACGATACTATTTATATCAATATTCTATTTTCTTTTTTCATGCTCCGGTGTTGAAAAAAAAGCAGAAGAGAATATCAAAAAGACTGTACTCAGAGATTATAAGACTGAACTGAATCAATATTTCAGTACTAATTACTTGAGTGTTGTTAAACCTGTTATTAAAGATATTGAACTTGATAGTACAGAATGGGTGAACAAATTTTACAATAATATTGACCATTCCACTATTTGGATAACTGATTCTATTCAATTATCAGAAGATGGTATTCGTTTAATCGATCAACTTTCAAAAGCTAAAAATTATGGCTTAGATACCAGATGGTATAAAATAAGTACTTTAAAAGCTTTAAAAAAGAGATTAGATACTATCCAATTAAAAGATAAAAAATATGCAACTGCAAGTGAGTTAGAAGTGTTGTTAACGTTTTACTTCATGCAGCATGGTAAACATTTAAATTATGGAGTTTTAGATTCTATAACTAATGTAACCGAAATATCTAGAAAAAAGTTCAGTTTGAATTTGCCAGATTATTTGAATGAAGCTTCAAAATCTGATAGTATTATAGAAAAATTATTAGACTTACAACCTAAGCATATCGAATATCATAATCTACAAAAAGGCTTGGAAAGGTTTTTAGAAAACACAAATTTATCTACAGACAATGTTAATGTTCAGAATTTTAGAAAAGATTCTTTAAAAACCATATTACAAGCAAAAAAGGCATTAGTATTACACCAATATTTAACCGATGGGAAAAATGATTCCTTATATTTTAATGCACTGACAAAATTTCAAGTAGATCATGGTTTAAAACCAGATAGCCTGATAGGAAAAAATACAGCCTTAGCCTTATCGGTTAGTCCATACGAGTATTATAAAAAAATTATTGCAAATTTAGAGCGTTGGCGTTGGCGAGAAGATTGGTCTTCAGATTATGTATTTGTAAACATACCAAGTTATATGATGAAAGTTTATAAAGATGATAAACAAGTTAGAGAACATAAGGTTATAGTGGGGAAATTTAAAAATCAAACCCCAGAAATTATTGATACTTTAGAACATGTTATAGCATACCCATACTGGAATGTACCTAGAAAGATTTCTGTAAAAGAAATATTAGTTAAAGCTCAAAAAGATTCAACCTATTTAACAAGAAATAATTATGAAATATTCGATTATACTCGAAAAACAATTGAACCAACTTCTGTTAATTGGAATGAAGTTGATGAGCATAGTTTTAAGTATTTGGTAAGGCAAAAAGGAGGAGGATATAATGCCTTAGGTTTGGTAAAGTTTATTTTTCCGAATAAACGCGCAATATATTTTCATGATACGCCTTCAAAAAGTTATTTTAAAAGAGAATATCGAGCCTATAGTCATGGTTGTGTTAGAGTTGATAAAGCATTAGATCTAGCAGATTATATATTGAAATCAGACAATAATAAGTATACCATCGACAGTGTTTATAAATATATTAAAAAGAAGAAGCAGAAGCCTATTGAACTCAATAACAAGTTGCCGGTATTTATTTATTATACGACAGCTAGCGCTGATAATTTGGGAAATATCACTTTTTATAATGATATTTATAAGATAGATAATAAATTAATCTCAGAATTAGCTATTAGTAGGAACTAATGTAATTGCATTTGCTAATTTTGAATTTTTTAGATAAGAGCTTTTAGGATGGTAAATAAATAAACAACTACCATTCTTAATTTTATTAATAATTGTCGTGTAGTCTTTTTTTGGTAGTGAAGGGCAGCCATAGCTTCTTCCTAATCTACCGTTTATCTTTATATAATTAGCATTTGCATAATCGGCTTCATGAATAACTACTGCACGTCTGCGTGCATTATTGTTTGAATATTCTAATCCGTCTAGTCTTAAAGAAAAACCATGTTTACCAATATAAGTTTCT
>Ga0209633_10005411_pt1 | contig 11196 bp, 11 predicted proteins | sample Cruoilmetagenom1_FD_187290 | JGI IMG/M metagenome (GOLD analysis project Ga0209633, IMG submission 187290) | Oil polluted marine microbial communities from Coal Oil Point, Santa Barbara, California, USA - Sample 1 (SPAdes) (version 2) | ecosystem: Environmental > Aquatic > Marine > Oil seeps ... | reverse complement strand
AACGAACGAGATCGCCGGAGATATGCTGGTATCGAAGCCTTTAAATTAGGGCATGGCGGTCAAAATTATATTGCCAAAATTTTAGGATGCAGCAAAAAGACTGTGCGTAAAGGTGCAGCCGAAGTCACTGGTTTGCCTATGCGTACAGTACAAGAGCGTATTGGAAAAGCGCCAGCTGAATCTTCCAAAATACGTAAGTCTGGTGGTGGACGCAAACCGTATTGGTTTTTCAACCCTGAAATAGATGAACAATTTCTGAGTGTGCTGCGTGATCATACAGCAGGAAACCCTATGGTAGATATATGGCCAAAATATAGTTTTATAGAAGCTTTTTAGCCCTGAAAGGGCACAATATACCAGCCCAGGCCTGGTATATTTAACCCCTTCAGGGTTTTGACTACCGAATTAACCGCAAATCAGAAAGTTAAATTACTCAATTTTCGGAGTTAAAATGTGCTTCAATAATTTTAATATGTTAGATAGTTAGAATCGCAAATTTTATAGCATTAAAAAGAGTTTTTATAAACTATATTTTAGAGATATTCCTGCATAACATATTGAAATTATATAAAATTATATATCTACATCAAGTCCGAAAGTTGAGTCATGTCATTAACAAAATTTATCAAACCGGTAGAAAAGTCAGCGATACCTTTAAATCAACAATGCGTCTTGTCTTCGATGAAACTTTGCCAAGGTGGAATTATTGTGCTGTTCCAATGGGTTATTGAAAAAGGGCAAGTTATTTAAAACTCATTCCTTAAGATGTGAGCTCCTTTTTTTTGATAATGACCTTTTAATGGATGCCCTCTCATCCTTACTCTTCTTTTTCCCAAACGCTTAAAAACGCTTTCACTTTAAGAATCTCAATTCCCTCATAAGTTTCTATATTTAACAAATGGTGGTCACCGGAAACAATATAATCTGCTTCACCTTCAGAGGCGCATGCCAAATATTTATTATCTGAAGGATCGTTTTTGATTATATCAAGCATCTCTTCTCCTTCAACAATCCAGGCAAAGATTAAGATATCTTCAAAGTATGCGTCAATTTCCTGTGCGGTTTTGCGGTGATATTTTTGAAGCTTTGGGTAAAGCAAGATACGTTTTATCTCTTTTATAATAGCTGGCGACAGAATCAATTCTACTTCATTCTGCTTGATTAAATTAAGAATTTTGCCGGGATTTGAATTTGGTTTAACCAGCCCACTGGCAAAAAGATTGGCATCAACAACGATTTTCAAAATTTATCCTCGACGACATTCGACTTGTTTAGCTGCCTGCGTTGCTTCTGCCAGAATATCATCAAGCTTTCCCAAATTTTCTTCGGCAAAAGAATTGCTGATTTTCGACATATTACTAAAGAAACGCTGCTTGGCTTTATCCATTTGCTTGAATTTCTTGATCGGAATAATTGCCACCATAGGCATCCCCTTACGCTCAACAATATACTGATCGTTTTTAAATGACACAGCATTCATTATTGTACCAAACTTCTGCCGGGCATTAAGTGCCGTAACTACCTTTAATGACATATTTTATCCTCCTTTTTAACTATATCAATTGATATAGTTAATATATTATCTAACAACAGATGCATTGTCAAGCAAACAATAGGAAATATAGAGGTCAGGTCTTCATTCTTCACACCTTTATCTTTTGTTCAATCTTTGAGATTTTTCTTTCAAGCTTTTTCTCGGCATCCTTCATATAGGCACAAAAGTAGTTTACACTTTTGGGGAAGTTAATTCGTTCTCGTTTCTTAAGCTCGTTTATATTGAACTTCATTATTACTGGTTGTCAGCGTATTCGACAATAAAAAACCAACACGCTTTAAATATTGACTAATTGCTCCTGTGGAAGCGTTAGGTATTCCGAAGCGTTTCATGATTGAGGAAATTGCTTCAATACTGGATTTGCCCTCTAACCTCAGAGACAGTATGTAATGATCCGGCAGATCTTCAGTGACGGCAGGTTTGGATACGTTATCTCCAAAAACAGTCAAACTTGTTTCGTGTAACGTATTAGCCAACGTATAAACGAACATGCGGGAAATCATAAACTGCCGTGACAGTTCGGTTATTTTCCCCCATGTCGCAGTCGCTCTGGCCGTAAGTGCCATGAACGCTATGTGCAGACGTATTGAAGACGTTAAATCATAACGCCTTACAAATTTATTGCCACGGACTATCTTTGACGCTTGGTTGCTCCCTTGTTCCGAACAATTTTGCGTTAGTAGGTAAAATCATCAATCAGGCTCTCAGATTTAATGACCAATGGCATGATATCAATGATAATTACCGTTGCCAATCCTTTGAGTTAGGTTTCTTGAATTTTGCTCAGCGGTGGATTGTGGTCTGGTCAAAAGGGGCTCTTGAACGTGCTGTTTCAAGCCTGGCGAGAAAAGCTGAATTGGAAAACCCGTTAAAAATCCAACGTTAAGATGGGTATTTCAAATGTTTGAAGGTATTGATTTTGTAAAAATAAAGAAAACATTGAATGTATGGTGCATGGTATCAATGATTTACATAAAAAAATCATCAGGGTTCTTGGTGAAACAACATGCAGTATATATCAAATTTCTTCGGCATAGGGGCTGCTCAATGTCGGTTGTATCAGCTATCAAGGCGGAGCCTTGCGATATGCATTCCCAGGCAGAACCTGGGAACGGAAAAAAAAGACCAAAGCATCCGGTTTATTGGCTATGATGGTTAGGGGGGATAAATATCCCAAATATCTTGCTCCAACTAAAGCCATAATTAGAATTGTTGATAGGGATGACATCTTCTTGCTACCCATCCATAAAAGTGATAAGGAACGAGAACGAATTAACTTCCCCAATTATACATCACAGCTTCAGGCCATCTTTGCCCGATATAAAAGTAGAAAAATTTTGAAATAGCTCGCTATTCCTGCAACTTCTCTACTTTTATATCGAACAAACCTGACCTAAATCTGTACGCCTATTTGGGGAAGTTATTACGTCCACGTTCCTAAGGAAAAGTTGCTGATTATAACGGATTTAGGGGAAGCCATAATCCTTGTTATTTCAAAATGTTATATTCTTATTAAAGGTGCCAAAAACACGAATATAAGCCAAAGTAGATGATATATTATTCGGTTATGTTCTTCACATAAAACTGTAACATATTGAAATACATGCCTCCCCAAAAAGTGTTATAATCAGAAAAGTTGTTTTATACTATGGAGGGTATCAAGAATGACTTGTTATGAACCGGCTTATATTAAAACTTATAATAGCGGATTGCTGAATCAAAAAATAAAACAAGCTAATGAAGCTTTGCACAACTGCAAACTTTGTCCAAGAGAATGTGGAGTTGATCGCCATATTTCTAAAAAAGGCGTTTGCAAAACAGGCTTCATGGCACGAGTTGTAACATACCTCCCACATTTTGGAGAAGAAGTGTCGTTAAGGGGAAGCAAAGGTTCCGGCACGATATTTTTTGCGTTTTGCAGCCTGCTTTGTAATTTTTGCCGTAATTATCATATAACTCATAAAACAGCAGGAAAAGAAGTTTCGGATAATGAGCTGGCAGAAATGATGATTTCTCTGCAAAATAAAGGTTGTCATAATATCAATTTTGTTACACCATCTCACGTTGTTCCCCAGATTCTTTCCGCTCTAAAAATTGCCATCGCAAAAGGTTTAAAAATACCTCTTGTTTATGACACAAGTGCCTATGACAGCATTAAAGCTCTTAAACTGCTTGAAGATGTTGTTGATATATATATGCCGGATTTCAAATTCTGGGATCCTGAAACAGCAAAATTGACATGCAATGCAAAGGATTATCCTGAAGTTGCGCGCAACTCGATTATTGAAATGCACAGGCAGGTAGGAGATCTTGTTATCAATGAAGATGGTCTGGCTGAACGCGGGCTGTTGATAAGACATCTTGTTCTGCCGAGAGGGCTTGCAGATACATCCAGAATTATGAAATTCATTGTAAATAAAATTTCTCCCAAAAGCTATGTAGATATAATGCCCCAGTACAAGCCCTGTGGCAAATCATTTAAAATACCGGCTTTTGCGGTTCCTATACAAAAAAAAGAATTTGAAGCAGCCATTAAGGATGCTGAAGAAGCGGGTATTACCCGTTTGGAGGAGCAGAAAACCGATTTTCTGTTATAATAAAGTTAAATGAAAATAGCTATTGCACAGATTAATCCAATAATTGGGGATTTTAAATATAATTGCCGCAAAATCAAGGAGTATGCCGCGAAAGCCATTGACCTTTCCTGCGATCTGGTTGTTTTTTCCGAATTGGTTATATCAGGATATCCGCCCCGGGATTTGCTTGAGAGAAAAGACTTTGTCGATGCAAATCTTGAATATCTCAACAACCTGATTGATTCCATCAAAGGTATTGGCATTATTTGCGGTTTTGCAGATTACAGTTTTTGTAAAAACGGAAACTCACTCTATAATTCTGCCGCTCTTTTTGAAAACGGCAAGCTTCTGTACAAGGCTCATAAAAAATTGCTCCCCACTTATGATGTTTTTGATGAAAGAAGATATTTTCAGCCCTGCCGTGAGTCTTCGACTTTTTTATACAAGGGCTGCAGAATAGGGCTTACAATTTGTGAAGATATCTGGAATGACAGCAGTTTTGTTAAAGAAAGATTCTATCAGGCAGATCCTGTCGCCATCCTGATAGAACAAGGTGCTGATTTAATAATCAATATATCTGCCTCTCCTTTTTTTATCAGCAGAAGGGAATTAAGATGGAAAATGCTCAGTTCAATTGCCGCTAAATATAAGGTTCCTTTAATCTACGCCAACCAGACAGGAGGTAATGACAGCCTGCTTTTTGACGGCTCCAGCGCAGCTTTTGACAAATATGGGCAAATGGCGGCGCGAGCCGGTGATTTTATTGAAGACCTGATAATTTTTGATCTTGACCATCAAAACGCTTCTAAATCATATCAGGATAATATCCATCCGGTTTCAAGCTCTGACGAAGAATCAGTTTTAAAAGCCCTTATCACCGGAACAAAAGATTATGTGAGCAAGTGCGGATTCAGCAAAGCGGTTATCGGTTTAAGCGGCGGAATTGATTCCGCTTTAACCGCATATATCGCGGTAAAGGCATTGGGGAGTAAAAATGTATCTCTGATTTTTATGCCTTCGGAATATACTTCACAAGACAATTATGAAGATACGGAAAAATTAGCTGCAAACTTGGGAATAAAACAAAAAATAATCCCGATAAACGGGATGTTCAAGGAATTTTTAAGGTATATATCTCCAGATTTTGACAGAAATAATCCCGATGTAACGGAACAGAACTTACAGGCCAGAATACGCGGCACAATCCTCATGGGATTGTCCAACAAGCATGGCTCTATTCTCCTGACAACCGGAAATAAATCTGAATGCGCTATTGGATATTGCACTCTATACGGTGACATGAACGGAGGCCTGGCAGTTATTTCCGATGTACCAAAAATTATGGTTTATGATATTGTAAAATATATCAACAGAGATAAAGAATATATCCCGTCACGAATAATTGAAAAAGCCCCTTCAGCGGAACTTAAGGATTCACAAACGGATCAGGACGATCTTCCCCCGTATGAAATCATAGATCCCGTGCTAAAGGGATATGTCGAAGATTTTAAAAGCGCAGATGAACTTGTTGAAAATGGTTTTGACAGAAAAATTGTTGAAAAGATTATTAAAAAAATAAATCTTAGCGAATATAAAAGACAACAAGCTGCGCCCGGCCTGAAAATCACATCTAAAGCATTCGGATACGGACGAAGATATCCCATAGCACAAAAGTACTCTGGAATAGGGGACTAAGGGTTCGGCAAAAAATAACTTGTTAGAATTTGCGCCCAGATTTGCTGTAGATTTAATTGATTTGATTGAGCAAAACCGCAGGAATAGCGAGCTATTTCAAGATTTTTGTCTGGGGTGTCTAAAAACCCGATTTTATGTCTATTTTTTTTGCTCAGTTTTTGGGCATGGCAATATTGATTGAAATACTTGCCCTCAATGGATTCATAGCAAATAAAAGATGGCCAAAAACTGAGCAAGCTAAATTGGCTGATTTAGATACCCCAATTTTTGTCCTTTTAGATTGGGGAAAGATAGCCTGAAGCTGTGATGCATACTTTGGGAAGTTGATTCATCCTCTTGAGTTTTAACCAATTCTACCATTTTTGCTTTTTCATATTTCATATCATTATATTTCCTGCCGCTTCTTTGCCTGCTATCCGTCCAAAAGCCAGGCATTCTCCAAGATTGCCGGCGCCCTGATAAAGCAACCCAAAAAGAGATCCCAGCTCACCGGCGCTGTAAAGACGTGGTATTGGGTTACCGTCCGGATAAAGCACCTGTGCTTTTACGTTTCTTCTGGGGCCGCCTTGGGTATTTAGCAAACACGGCCAAAGCTGCATGGCATAATAAGGCCCCTGGTCAATTGGGGACAATTTTTCTTCTGGACGCTGATAGTCCTGATCTTCTCCTGATTCGCAAAAATTATTATAACGGCTTATCGTTTTTTTCAAAACTTCCGGTTCCAGGCTGATCTTTTCCGCCAGACCGTTTATTGAGCTATCGGATATAATCCAGCCGGCTTTTATTTCTTTGCTGTTATCTTTAGACCAGTTATATTTACCACGATTATAACCCAGAGATGATAATACCATAGGTCCGGCTGTGCGGGCAGCTTCATCAAAAATTATAAAACAGGGTATCCGCGGATATTCCAGCTTGTTGAGATCGAAATATTCTACAATAAAATTATAAGCATGAATATCGGTAAATTCCGAAGCAAACCGTTTTCCATTCTTATCAACGAATATAAAGTTAGCAGCAATCGGGCGTAAAAAAAATGCCGCTTTAAATTCGGGAGTTTTAAAACCTAATGCGGTGGAAACGCTGAAAAGATGCCATAAATCCGCCCCTGCCCGCTGGGCCATTTGAATACCGTCTCCGCTGTTGCCTGGAGTTCCAAGAGAATGGTAAGGATAGCCTTTAAGGAAATTCATTTTCATCCATTCATTAAATTCAAAACCTCCGCATGTTAGAATAACGGATTTTTTTGCCTTTACAGAAAGCCTGTTCCCCTCTTTTAGAATTACAGCGCCGATTACAGCGCCGGAGGCATCGGTAATCAGCTCTTGCGCCGGAGCATTATTCCACACCTTGATCTTGCGTTTTTCCACATTAACACGTAAAAAATTCCAGAATGAATTTTCATCATCAGTATTTTTACCTGTTATCATCCGTTTTTCAATAGCATCAGCACCGGACAACTGTGGAAAGGAGGCACCTCCATATTTGTGTGTTTTGGCACCGAGGCTCTCAAGCCAGTTTGAATTCAGTAAACATTCTTCCGTATAGGTTCGAAGCATTTCAGATTCGACTGCTTTTGCTACACGAAAACAAAGATTTTCAAGATACTGCAAACCTTTATCAAAATCATTGATGCTCAGGAATCCTCCAAGCGCCGCATTTGTATTGCCGCCTCCCTTGCTCATTTTTTCCGTTATCAAAACTTCGGCACCTTCGTCATGGGCAGTAATTGCAGCCACTGCCCCGGCCCCGCCAAATCCTATAACAAGAATTTCAGTCTCTTTATCCCAATCCATTGCTTCCCTCCTTTTTGTCTTGTTTTTTGCAGCACCACAGCTTTCTAAAAAACAATAAAAATTACATATTCACTCTGAGAGAATATATACTCAATAAAATTGAATATTGAAAGCAAAAAAAAGAGGCGTGAGGCAAGGCATCCCCTGATACTTGACTATCAAGTTTTTTTCAGTTGACTGAATTTATTGGAAATTTTAAAATTGGATTTTAGCCCACTATCAATAAATTCAATAAGTTACATTTTGTAGGTATAAAATAAAAATATTTGCATCAAGCTTTTAACTCTTTGAAAATATTGTATTTATAAAGTCAAGTTTTAAAAACTTGATATTCGAGTGATAGGAAAGGTGGACTAAATAATGTAACGCTATGCTATGGCGCGTAGCAACAAGGCATGCCTTGTCTCTACTGAAGCAAATGCCAGGCCTCTTTATACTTTGCATACTTGCTTTCATTAGCACTTGAGATGGGTGCTAATGAAACGGTATATTTGGGGATTTCATTTTTTGGAATTATGTAATGTATTGACTGGCTGCTATCTCCGCAACGGCAGATAAAAAAATCACTGTCTTTATTTGCGTTTATATCTGTATTAATACGATAATATAGTTTTTTCCCAATCACAACAGGACTTGCAGTGCGCTTATGTACTATTTTAAAACCATTCAACCTGATCCTGCAAGCATTCCCATCTTTTACAAGCAAAGGATGGAATCCCATTTGTTTCATTTTTTCTATAGTTCTGGAGATAGGCATTGATTTCATAGTACGTTCCCGAATTCGGGTTTCTCTTTTTTTTCTATTATCTGCTTTTTCTCTGTATCTGATAGTATAGGGATGTTTGTAAATTTTTTGATAAACGATCCTGGCGTTCTCCCTTGAAAAACCAAAAATTCTGGCTACATCAGTCAAAGTCATATCATCCATTTCGATCAATGTTTTAAACTGATTAACTGCGCCATTTCCGTATCTGTTCTCAAAACGTTTTTGAAAACCATCAATTTTTTTCAAACCACAGGATTTCCTGAGCTTTGCAACAAACGATGAGCTGACACTTAAAAGCTCTGCAATCTCGCAGTCAAATAATGATTCATCTTCGCACTTATGTTTAATAAAATTACAGAGATTCATATCAAACCTCTCTTTTACAAAAATCTCAAGTTTTTTTCTATTCATTTTAATTCACCTTAATTTTAGAAACGTTATGCTTTGAAAAACATTGCCGACAATCACCATTGCACTTCTTGCAACGGCCATCACATTTGCTGCAATCATGCTCGGAATGAGAACGAAATAAAGCATATCCTGCTTGACCGCGTACGGTTTCAGCGAATCCGATAAATACCATGGAATCGACAGGCAGATTTTGAACTGCTGCAATGTTTTCCAATACCACGCTTCCAAACTGATTAATTTCGGAAAGATTCTTTGTATTGATAAAAATTTCTCCTGTCCCTGGATATTCCATCTTTATTGCATTCGCAAGCTCGCATGCTGAACTTCCATCAAAATCTCCATACATATCAATATGAAGGTCACCATTGTTTTGCTTTGAACTTATTTTAAAATTTATGCTCATTATGCCTCCTGTTTTTTATTAGAAACGAGGACGAATTAACTTCCCATTCCTTGGGAACAAATATATTATGGAAAAATCAAGTAAAATGCTTTCAGCATTCGGATTCACTTTTTTTGTTAGTTATACCAAACAATATAAGGAGTCAAGAAAAATAAAAAAAATTAATATATTTTTTTTAAAAGTAATTATATTTTGTCTCTTTTTTTATCTGAGTGCTGTTGGTATATTTTTTGCGTTCAGTCATAGATTGTCAGATAAATAATTTTACTGCGTTATCGGTCGTTGGAGTATTACAATAGGCCTTCCTCCCTCTGGCCTTGTGCCAAATTTTAAAATTAGCTTAGGGTTCGCTCAACAATAAGTTGATAATTTTAAGTGTTGAGGCACCCTTTAGGAACGAGGAGAAAAAATAATGAATATTCAAAAATTAAATCCCCAATTAGATCCCCAATTGCCGCTTCTTCAGGATGCAGACCTTGATGGCAAGGTTGTTCTGGTACGTGTTGACCATAATGTTGTAAAAAATGGTGTGATTCATGATCCCTACCGCATTGATGCCACAATAGGCACACTATATAATATCGTGGAGCGAGGCGGGAGGCTTATCATTATGAGCCATGTGGGCAGGCCAAAGAACAAGAAAACCGGAAATATAACAGTGGAAGAAAATACTTCTATCCAGCCCATTGTAGAATATCTTGAAAAAAAACTTTATACGAAATTCTCCACTCCTCAATTTCCTGTTGATGATAAAGCGGGTATTAGAGAGATTGACACTTCAATCAACTGGCATATTCGTGATTTGCGTGCTCGCAGAATCGGAGGAATTTATCTCCCTAATACACGATGGTTTGAGGGGGAAGAGGGTGAAAATGATAAACGAGTACGTTTTAGCGTTCAACTGGCCGGTTTGGCGGACGTATTTGTTAATGATGCCTTCGGATCCTGGCAGGCGCATGCTACTACTTGTGATATAAGCAAATATCTTCCCAGCTTTGCAGGTTTTCTCATGCAAAGAGAACTAATGAATTTGAAACATGTTCTGGAACCTGAGCGCCCTTTTCTGGCTGTTGTGGCAGGTGCCAAGTATGATACTAAAATAGGCCCTCTTAAAGAAATATATAAAAAAGTTGACCATTTGCTGTTAGGTGGGGTAATTTATAATACATTTTTATGCGCCAAATATGATATTAAAATTGCTGGAGTAACCGAATCGGATATTCAAGCTGCCAAAGAGCTGGTACGCCAGGATGAAGAAGCAGGAAAAGTGGTGGAACTTCCCTATTTGGTAGAATCGGATATCCTGAACAAACGAGTGGATGGAGCCTTTCGAACTATTTGCACCAAAGATTTCAAGGCTGGAGACAAGTATGGTTATTTACTTGACATCGCCCCTGAGTCATTTGATGTCCCTGGCGTAGCGAATATCATCAACTCGGCTCAAACTATTTTTGTTAATGCCGTTATGGGATTTACCCCCAATTTTTTTGAAGGTTCGGAAAAACTGGATCATACTATTGACCGGAATATTCAGGCACAAAAACTCTATGGCGGAGGCGATACACTTCAAGAATTCAAAAACTTGAGCCCTGGCCTCTATTTAGCAGCTATGGATAATGCACAGTATTATTTTTTTACAGGCGGTGGAACTGTCCTTAAGGCTATTGAGGAAGGAACACCTTACGGCCTTGAACCCGTCAAAGCCCTCATGAAAAACGGTGGAAAAGAGCAGGGAAAGGGAAAAGGATTAGGCTCGGCAATGATTTTATAAAATTATTTTTCTATGAGAACGGGGACGAAATAACTTCCACAAGCAGGCGCATAGTTGGGGAAGTTATTCCGTCCTCAGTTCCTAACCTGGACAAGGCAGAACCAAAAAAAATTATCACGAAAACACGAAAGTACGAAAGTACGAAAATCTGAATGTTATTGTATTTCGTGTTTTCGTACTTTCGTGTTTTCGTGATTGTCTTTTAGGTTTTCTGCCAGAAAAA
>Ga0209633_10005410_pt1 | contig 11197 bp, 12 predicted proteins | sample Cruoilmetagenom1_FD_187290 | JGI IMG/M metagenome (GOLD analysis project Ga0209633, IMG submission 187290) | Oil polluted marine microbial communities from Coal Oil Point, Santa Barbara, California, USA - Sample 1 (SPAdes) (version 2) | ecosystem: Environmental > Aquatic > Marine > Oil seeps ... | reverse complement strand
CCCGCAGTGCTATCGTCAATGAGACAGTTATTGAACCTATTAATACGATAACTGATGGTGCGCGCAAACGGGAGTTAGCTGAGTGGGGAGGGCGTTACCCTTCCTTGAACTCTGGTACAGATAACAATCCCCTTGAAATGCAAAAAATACCATACGACCAAGAACCATTTGGTGAGCTAATTGGTACAGTGTCTGGTGCTATAATGATGGGAGTGACTAAGAAACCGTCTAAGTCAATTATCAAGAAAGATAAAAATCTAGATGCTGATAGCAATGATATACCCCCGATAAAGAATGAAAGTGGTGGCACACTTATTTTCCATGAAAATTTAGATGGTCATACCATACGAAAACACGTAGGAAAATCTGACCAGGAATTATTAAAGCGTTTTGAAACTGAGCCGGATCTCTTAGGTTCTTCTACATATACTGATATTGAGACTGCACAAAAAGCCGTTGGCGACGTACTTACATCTAATCGTGATGAAGTGCAGGACTGGATGTCTAGTAGTAAATCAAGACTTCCTCTTAATAAGACATTAGATTATGATGTAGGTAGAGTAATTCCACAAGGTTCTGAAGTATCGCAATCTTCCAATAAAGCGTTTGTTTTGTTGGTTAAAGATCCTCTTGCTCCCAATGGATATAGAGTTCATACGTCATTTCCCAAAGTGAGCGATTAGGAGTATTTATGAATAAATCACTAGAATATTTTTTCGAATCCTATATGCACCAAGATTGGCGAGAAGATTATGCATCTTCATTTGATGCGGTTGCTGCATTTGATGTTGAAGAAAAGTCGGAAATAAAAAAAGAATTCGTGGACGCTTTACTGTTGTTGCTTGAAGATGGTGAATTACCAAATGATATGATTAATAAGTTTGGTGGTAACTTTCAACCCGATAGTGAAGGCATGACAACTGATGCTTGGGTAAAAAAAGTGATTGATAGTATTCATGTTACCTAGAGGCAATTTTCGATTAGTCTTGAATGATGGTTTATTTCCTTTCCAGGCTTTTTTTAATGCCATACCTGCAATCATCAAGGAACTTTTAACGGGGTCGGACCAAGCCAACCAGCTGAAATAAAACAATAACCACCCATAAACACGCCCATATTTCGCCTTAAAACACCTATTTCGCTATCAAAATGAACGTTTTAAGAATCAAAGCATTAAACCAACGATCAGAACAATAAAAAATACTTGAAAAATCCCCTACACCACATTAACGTATACTGAAATTTAAGGACAAACACATTGGCTACCGGACCACCGGCCAATCGATTTCAACGGAAGAAATATGCAACTCAAATATCGCGATGATATTACTTGGCGGGACATGCCAAGGATAGAACGACCCTTTTTTGCCAGATCCAAACTCAGTGCTGACTTATCCGGGCCTCATCCCCGTATCTCACGCTTTGCTTTTAAAAACCCCTTGAGTGAAGCCTACAAACGCAACTCCAGAGACGTTGATCCTGTAGCCCTGAAAGGCTTATACCAAAAAATAGCAATCGGTCATGTCATGCTAGTCCTGACTCATAAGGATGACGTGTTTTCACCGGCCTTTACCTGGAAAGAAGATCTTAATCATAAAGACAAAGGCCAATGGCAACTTAGTCAGGAAGTGTCATCAGAGGCAGAGTTTAGTTACCAGTTGTTATTGGAAACAGTTAAAAAGCCTGGAAACCGGGGTAGTGTGAAAAAGGCAGAGTCTGACCCCTGGTTTCCGGGTGCTAATTGGCCAGATACCGGACGTGCAGCGGTGAATACAGTCATTGATAATACAAATGCTGTCACCAATAGTCGGGTACAACAGGCACGTGCTGAGAATTCACATTATCCCGGAATAGCGGAAAAGGGGAGTGCGAACCCTTATGAGATTGAGAAGGTACAGTATACAGAGGAGCCTTATGGTGAGTTTGGGGGAGTAGTAGCGGGTGTTCTTTTGGGTACTGTTGGGTCAAAGAAGTTACCTAAGTCCTTGTTTGGTAGTGGTGATATCCCAAAAAAATTTAGTAATAAATTTCCAAGTCATGAAATAGGGATACCAAAGACAATTCCATTAGACAAGCTAAAAGATGTCAATGGTAAATTTAACTATGTAGTTAAAGAAGATGGTAAATTGATTGTTGGTCGAGAATTTAATACACCTGGTGGTGGTCATATAGACTTAGCAGGTGGTGATAATGTTATTAGCGCTGGACAAGTGAAAGTAGTTAATGGTGAAATAAAATATATTGACAATGCGTCAGGACACTATGAGCCAACAGGTGATGGAGCTCAAACAGCAGCAAGTCGTGCATTTAAACAACTAGGATTTGATGTGGATAATAAGTTTATAGAAAAGCAATGGGTGTCTGATCCAAAACTCAAAAATGGTGGTGCTTGGAGGCCTTTAAAAAATGATTAATGTAATTGAATGCTTTCAAGAACTGGGCAAACAAGCAGAAACAGAACTTGACCAGAAATATAGTGTGAGTGAGGTTGAAGGAATATTCCTCGATATGCTTAATCTAATAAAAGAAAATCCTCAGGCTCATGCTGATTTTGTCAGTGTTATTATAGATATGTTGGATGAAGGTAATGTGCCTTATGAAGCGATACAGTTCTGTATGCGAGAGCTGAAGTGGATGGATGTAAAACAAGGTATCATAGAAAGGTTGAAGAAATCAGACGACCCAAGAGTTCATACTGTCATGAATAACTTGTTATCGGTTTATGAAGATAGCTGGGATGATGCAGATTTTTATAAATACTATTCTTGAGGCATGCTGATTAATAGGTGAGGGTTTCGCTCAACTGACTCCAGATAGGTTAATGATTGAAGATAACTATCCCGAAATAACAGAATTCATGGATAAATGCTTGTACCAGGGAGCAGCTTCCTCTATGGAAGAAGCTATATCACTATATAAGCTCAATGGGACGGAGATAGTGAATTCATTACTGTTGGAAGTTGATCAATTACTTGATGCTTCTTTAGGCGAAAATGAATTACTTGAATTCATTGAAAGGCATAGTGATTATGTTGAAAATAATAGTGCCGTAGATACGTTGATGTTAGTCAAAAATGTATTAACTGACGGCAACGATGTTAAATAATATCATTATTTTCAGATAGCATTGATAGCTGGAATCAAGTTGCGGCATCATTGATGCCAGTCTCGATTGATTTCCAGTATTTTCAATCGAATTGATTCCATTAACCTAATTTTTAATTTTTAATTTTTAATCTTTGGTATTGGTAATTGATAGAACGTGGCCTGAGCTAGTTTTTGGCATTTAGCTTCGTATTTATTAATAATATTAATTGCACCTTTAGTAAAGTTCCCTTCTATTTCTCTATCAATTTTATCCATTGATTTCGTGAGTTCTGATTTCATGAAGGTATAAGGATATTGTTTGTGTATTTTATCGTAAAAAAATTCACTTATATGATCGTAGTCATTATTTTTTGTGCCCAGTGTCATATAGAAGTAGTAACCTGTGCAGATGACAAAGTCTAGCGGATTAATATCGTCTTTTTTGATAGGGTTCGGATACTGTCTCATGCGCCTGTTGACTGGAGGTAATTGAATCATTTTTAATACGGTATCAAAACTCATTTTTTCTTGGTTTGGTAAATCAATGGGTTCATATAAATAAATTGAAATGATGTATTGTTCATGCACGTATGTTGCCAGCGTACCGGTTACTTTGTAATCATTGAAGTTGCCCGTCATATTGGCAGTGACTATTAAATGGTCGCGAGTCTCAATGGTAGTGTATTTACTATAACTATCGAGTTGATTGTTTTTTTTGATAGCGAGTAACGAATCATGAAGTGCAGAATTTGCAGCTTGTTTGTGTAAAAAGTATCGTGTCGCAGGTTCAATTCTATAATCAAGTATTTCAGGTAAGGAGTCAGATGCATTATATATGGCAACCATTATTGCAGAATTATATTCTGATGATTCGTGGTATTTTACAAATCCATATATATGATTGCCATTCTTTACTTTTCTGTCGATTATCACATAAATGTTATTAGGTAGGTCAATTTTTCCGATATGTAGCTGATATGGGGCAGCCATATTTGTTTGTAGTGAGAATAGCAATACTAAAAAAATGATGTATCTAATTCTGTCCATGTGCTGTAGCCATCCCAGGGGTACTAATCTTTAACTATGTAGTTTGTAGTTTGTAGTTTGTTGTATATTGTATATTGATTTAACGGGTTGGGCCAAGCCTGTCACTTGAACTAAAACAATAACCGGCTAAAAATACGACCAGATTTCGCTTTAAAACGCTCATTTCGCTATCTAAATGGATGTTTTAAGAAGTTTGAAAAAATTAGCCGGACACCCATAATAAGGAAACAGAGTGATCTGTTGTTATTTATGTATTCCTATGATTATATTAAGATGACTGAGCTTCCCCCAATAAAACGGACGATTTAAATACTGGCATATTTCGCTTCATATTCTACCGGTGTCATGTAGTTTAAAAAAGCATGCCTGCGCTGTCTATTATAAAAAACTTCAATGTATTCAAAAATACTCTGTCGTGCTTCTGTTCTTGTTCTGTAATCTTCATGATAAACAAGTTCGTTCTTTAGCGAACCAAAGAAGCTTTCGGCAACCGCGTTATCCAGGCATTCACCTTTACGACTCATGCTACAGCGAAGCTTGTTATTACTCAGCTGCCGTTGATAACTTCCTGATGCATAGGTACTTCCCTGATCTGAGTGCACGATGACATCGCTGACTTTACCTCGTCGCCAGAGGGACATCGTTAAGGCGTCTTGCACCAGTTCCGTATCGTTTCTGGTGCTCATGGACCAGCCAATCACCTGCCTGGAGAACAGGTCTAATATCACAGCCAGATATAACCAGCCTTCTCTCGTCGCTATAAACGTGGTATCAGATACCCAGGCCTCATTCTGTTGGTCAACCATAAATCGCCTCTCAAGCAAGTCAGGTGCGGGCTGCATCGTGTTTTTTGAGTCAGTTGTCACAATGAACTTACGCGCCATCTTCGATTGGATATCGGCCGCTTTCATTAAGCGTGCAACACGATTCACACTGCAGGTCTCGCCTTCAGCCATGAGGTCTCTATAGACCTTGGGTGAACCATAGATTCCGCGAGACAGTTGATGTGAGCACTTGATCTTCTCTGTTAACATCCTGTTCTCCCGACTTCTGCTGCTTTCTGGACGATCCAGCCAGTCATAAAAACCACTCAGCGATACCTCCAAGGCTTCACAGAGCCGTACGATCTTGTATTCTTTGCGGTGACTTCGAATAAATTCGTATCTCAGCCCAGTTCCTTCGCAAAGAATACTGCGGCCTTTTTTAGAATTTCATTTTCCTCTTTTAGCCGTTTATTCTCTTGTCTCAGCCTGGCTGATTCCGACTGATCTTCCTTCTTTGGTCTGCCTTTCTTGGCTGAAGGCACATCACCTTTTTTAGTCATTTGTTCTTTCCATTTATAGAGTTGGTTGCGCCTGATGCCTAGTTTCATAGCAATCTCGCTAGCTGGACGGTCTGACTCGTCCATCAGGCGTATGGCCTCTAGCTTAAACTCTTTTGTATAAGTATTATAGGGCTTACGTTTTGCTGTCATTGGGACACTCCTTTTAGAGATCTAAATCTCTGATTAAAAGTATCCGTTAAACTGGGGGAGGTTCAGGGTGTCCCTTTTATTCCTTTTATTCCTTTGATTTGACCCTATTCTTTTTTCTTTGAGCCTTTCAGTCTACCCCTTTCTGCAGATTCAATTAAATCTTCTATTGTTAACCTTTTCTTACAGTCTTTTGTACGACTAGTTATTAATCCTTTTAAAAACCCAATTGGTGACATTGACCCTTCATTTCCAAAATAATCTGGAAGAGGAAATCCTGTCACATCGACATTAAATACCTTTGAAAACGCTTCTAGTAATTCTAAAGCATCTTCACCATCTACACCTAAATCGTGATACAAGCTAAGCTCTGGCTTTAATTTTGCCTCGTCGATTCCTATCTCATTGCTAACAAATTCGATTACTTTTGCAACAAGATCATTATTATTAATTTCCACTCTTACACTCTCCATCTTCGCAATTGGCTAAACAACTTGCTAATTGTGCGACATCATAAGCTAGAATGCCCCAACCCATAAATGGAACAAAACGGCCCATAGCTCTTCCTAAGACTGGAGTGCGTGCCTTCATATTCGATATGGTAGGTACAGGTATTCCTCTTGGAAACCGCTGGGGAAAAAGTTTTGAAAGCGTACTAGAAGCTAGAGATGTGGCACCAGTAGAAGAGCCTGCTCCAAATCCTGTGCGAGGATAGGGTATTACAGGTAAACCTGATGCGACAAGACCTGCACCTGCAGCAGTTTCATAACCAAGAACTTTCTCAAAACAACCGCACGGGTCTTTTACTTTAGGCATATTATTTTGCATTATTGTCGGATCCCATCCATCACGACCACTTCCACCATAGATCATTGCCAGTCCTTCAGGATCAATCCAATTAACTGGATTCCCCCCAACATACCCATACGTATTCAACCCACCCTGAAGTCCAATCGGGTCTGAGGTGATATACCTGCCGGTCTGAGGATCATAATAACGGAAGTAGTTATAATGTAACCCCGTCTCTTCATCATAATACTGCCCCGGCAACCGAACATTAAACTCTACCGTATTCCCATCCACATCCTCATTGATGGCGACATTCCCAAACGGATCATAATCCCCCGCCCACACCACACTACCGGTGGTGTTGGTCAGTTTCTGCGGTGTCCCCAAATGATCGTTATGCACGTAATACAACTGCCCCTTGTTGATCACCGCCAGGGGTTGGCCATTAAGGTAGAGGTATTCGTTGATCGCTGTATTGGTTTGATCATACTCCCCCACTAACTGGCCGTCGAGGCTATAGCGGTATGTGACGGTGGTGTTAGTAGTCGGTGCATTGATCAGGTTGTTGACGCAGACCATGTCGAGGACGTTGACCTGGCTGTCCTGGTTGCAGTCGGGGTTGCCGGGTGCGGTGCTGGTGCCGAGTATCTGGTCGAGGATGGGTTGTTGATCGGCGATGGTGATCAGGCCGTCGTTGTTGGCGTCGCCTGCCTGTCCGCTTGTTGTGCTGGTCAGGGTTTTAACGATACGTTGGCCCAGGCCGTTGTACTGATAAGTGGCAGTGCCGTTGTTGACATCGACCAGTCGGTTGTAGCTGTTGTAGGCGAGTGTCATGCCCCTGAGGTGGGTGGTGTTGCCGTTGGCATCAAGTTGGGCGCTGACGCCATTGTATTGGTCCAGGCGATTGCTGTTGGGCGCATAGATCAGGTTGTCGGTGGTGCTGCCGTTGGTGAAGCCGGTGCGGTTGCCATTACGGTCGTAATTATAATCAAGGTTTCCGAACTGGCCGCTGGCGATGTCAAGGCGGTTGAGTGCGTCGTAGGCGTAGTTATTGGTGCTGGCCGCTTGTGTGTCGATGCGGGTTTGCAGGTTGCCATTGGCATCGTATTGGGTGTAATCCAGGGCGAGGACGCCGACGGTGTTTTGTTGGGTGAGTCGGTAGGCCTGGTCGAGGCTTTGGCTCATGGTCTTGCCGTTACCATAGTTCAGGTTACTGATGGGCCCAAATGGGGTGTAGGCGATGTTATCGGCCAATACGGTAAGTTGACCACCCTGGTCGAGCAGGATCTGGGTGATCTGTCCGGCGGTGTCATACTGGTAGGTGATGAGGGCGCCGGAGGGATAGGTCATGCTGTTGACGCGGCCTGCCAGGTCGTAGTTGTACTGCATGCCCTGATGCTGGCTGACTTCTCCAAAACCATTATAGGTGTAGTCGGTGATGGATTGCGGGTTGGTGATGGCGCAGAGTTGGCCGATACCATTGGTGCAGGTGTCATATTGGTAGGTGGTATCGTCTGCGCTGCCGGGGGCGTCGATGGTTGTCAGGCGGTTAAGGCCGTCATAACTGTAGGTGAACAGTTGTCCCTTGGCATCGGTGAGGGTTTTTACGTTGCCCGCTTCATCATAGCTATAGGTTTTGCTGCCGGTATCCGGGCTGGTTTCTGTCAGCAGGTTGCCGAGGTCGTCATAGATGTAGGTGGTGGTGCCGTTGATGGGATCGGTGACGCTGGTGAGGCGATCGGCGATGTCGTAGCCATACTGAGTGAGGACATTTTGGGTATCAGGGTGGGTACCGTTTTGGTCCTGGGTGACGGTGGTGAGGCGTTTGAGTTCGTCGTAGCCGTATTGGCTGATCTTGTTGTTGCCGTCGACCTGACGATCGAGGGTGCCATCGGGGTTGAAGTCATAGTCGCTGATTTCATTGAGCTGAGTGGAGACGTCGAGGCGGTTGTAGGCGTCGAAGGTTTGGCTCAGGGTTTTTTGCAGGACGTTGTTGGCGTCATAGATGGCTTCGTTGGTTTGGTTGCCTTCGGTGTCGAGGGTGTATTGGATAGTGTTACCCAAGCCATCGGTGATGCGGGTCAGGCGACGGGCGTCGTCGTAGCCGAGGGTGATGGTGGTGGCGTCGGGGGTGCTATCGGCGGTGGTGACGGATTCGACTTCGCCGGTGGCCAGGTAGGTCCAACGGGTGGTACGGTTCACACCGCCGGCACTTTCGGTGGTGGTTTGCAGGCGGTCGTTGCCGGGGTAGTAGGTGTTGGTGATGACCAATCCATTCGGCCGGTCTTCGCTCAGCACTTTGCCGGTGGCGGTGTATTGGATGTTGTCACGCAGGATGATGCCTTCGGCAGTGGCGATACTTTTTATGCGCGCGCGGTTGTTGCCTTCGGCCTCGGTGTTGGGGTGGTAATAGAGATCGGTGATGTCATTGACGGGGGTATTGGGGCGTGGGCCGTCGATTTTGGTGAGTTGGTTCAGCGGGCCGAGGTATTGCATGTCGATGGCGCGACTGACGGGGGTGCCGTTGGGTTGGTAGCCGGCGATGTTGATTTGGGTGGTGTTACCGAAGTCATCATAGGTGTAGGTGGTGACTTTGTTGGCGCCAGCAAAGACGGAGGGCTCGGTTTTGGTTTGGACTTTGCTAAAAAAACGCGGGTCGTAGGTGTAGTCGGTTTGGCGGGCCTGGGGGGTGCCGGAGGCTTTGATGATGGTGCCGGGGTTGCCGTTAGCATCATAGTTGCTGTAGGTGGTGGTTAGGCCGTCTTGGGTTTTAGATTTAAGATCGATAGTCGACAAATCGAATTTTTTTATTACATTACCTGCGTCACAACTACTACAACCTGGACCGTTAACACTATCGACTAATGCTCTACCTGATATAACTTTCGTTGTGTAGGTGCTTGACTGATTTGAGCTATCAGTTGTGGTACGAGTTCCCAGATTATCATCATATACAACAGACACACTATTAATATTTTGGGCATCTGAAATATATTGACCTCGCCCTTTTGCATCATATGACCAAGTCTTCGAACGTTGACGATTCTCATTCGTTAAACCAGTAAGATGATGAGGTCTTTGTGTACTGATACCTTCTTCATAGTGATAGGATTTACGCGGGTTATCACTATCATCAGCAGGTGTTGCATCAGGATAGATCACCTCTTGAAGATTGTTAGAAACATATTTATATTTAGTGATTCGCCCCGTATGATCAACAAGTTGTTGAATATGGTTATTTTGGTCATAAGTAAACTGTAAATACTCGCCTGTATTTGTAGATATCTGCTCTAGACGTCCAGTCGCTACATCGTAGCTGAGCGTTTTACTTTTACCTCTGAGAGAGACTATTGACTGAAGCTTCCCCGTTTCACTATAATTTTCGATATTATTATTCTTATCAGTGTAAGCAAATCCGATGCGCGTTCCAGTTCCATCGAATACACTATTTAATGTGCCATGAACATCTTTACTGGGAACCCAATCACTACCGTTTGCTGTATAGTAAAATGTTTTTCCATCTGCACGAACAATGCCAGCGATCTCCAGCAAACTGTTCGATGATGTATGAATGGTAATATTACTGGAATAGCTATGTCTCCAATAATCACCAATTGCACTATCAGCTAAACTATTAGCATTATATGGCTTATTATCACTATTATAAAATCGAGTAAAATCAAGGTTAGTAACCGGGCTATTAATGTTTATATCTTGATCTGAATGATAGACATTACCGCTCCCAAGAGAAATAGAATTATTAACTGTACCTAGACATACTTCTGGTTGGCCGACATTTTTTTCGGGAACTAACTCTTCAGATATCCGTGAACACACATAACCATAAATACTATGTGAAATTAAAGAATAACCAGTGGAACATGTTTTTGGAGGATAGGACACATAAACACCAAGACCATCAGCATCCAAAGGGCAACCGGTTGAGTGAGGTTCCTGACCAGAGTATCGCCCATAACCATAATATCTACTCCAGTGCCTATATTCCCATGGATGTTCTTGACCATAGCACCAGTAGCCAGTGCCGGGGTTGCTCCCTACTGATGCACAAGGCATATTAGTTGCTGAATTGTAATCCTCGAAGCCAGCATTACAGGCTGGCAAACCCCATTCTAACCATGAGCTTGGCCCCGCGGGTAGATATTGCGCTGAAGAAAATGCATTGCTCGACAATAATAGCGCCAAGATAAACACGATAGAATGACTCTTCAGCCCTTTAATCGGGCAAAAGGAAGCAAAACTCTTTAATACATGCTTTGAATTTACAGCTCGAACATCAGATAAATAACACCTTAAAACCCACATACCCACACCCTACCCCAAATCCCCAATTCCATTAAAAGTCAAAACCACCCGACCACTTCCCTCTTTCGAAAACATCATCCACAGACCCGCACACAGCTGATCATTCACTATGCCAAAGGTATTCTGTTTAGAATCTAATAAATCTAAATAAAGCTGCATTGAAGTCTTCCCTAAACTAAACCCATTGATCATTAGTTAATATCAGCAACACTGATATCATCAAAATAACTAAGTGGGACATCCATCTTAATATTTCCAGAATAATAGTTAAATAACAAAAAGTTATTCTATATTCTTAGGATGGGTGTCCTGATAAGCTTTCACTATGCCAAAGATACTCTGTTTAGAATCTAATAAATCTAAATAAAGCTGCATTAAAGTCTTCCCTAAACTAAACCCATTGATCCTTAGTTAATATCAGCAACACTGATATCATCAAAATAACCCACACCATCTGCTTTATTCGCTTTAAGCTGTAGC
>Ga0209633_10005409_pt1 | contig 11200 bp, 20 predicted proteins | sample Cruoilmetagenom1_FD_187290 | JGI IMG/M metagenome (GOLD analysis project Ga0209633, IMG submission 187290) | Oil polluted marine microbial communities from Coal Oil Point, Santa Barbara, California, USA - Sample 1 (SPAdes) (version 2) | ecosystem: Environmental > Aquatic > Marine > Oil seeps ... | reverse complement strand
CGAGCTTCCTGAGGATTCGCCTGCCTCCATAGCAATAAGTGAGATGTGCCAGCGCCTGGTGGGCTGTGCTGCCTGAACCAACTTAACCCAAATGAAATAGCCTGGTAAAGCTGTTGCCTTAGCGCTCGCCCATCAAAAGGGCTACTCCGCAACTCTTAAACTCTCACTCACAAGTATAGCAGAGGTGTATGCTCACTACTACTATTAAAAAATTTTATGGGTCAGCAAAAATTTATTGACAAGCCAAATGAGCTATAGCATAATTAAGGTCGCTGGGAAAGACCTTGTGGACTTTTCAATAAACATCCCTACTCTTAAGATTGAGTATGACTATGGGATAGGGGATATAGGCCAGATCAAGACCAGAATAGAAGCCTTTATCGAGATGATCTCTAACTAAGTTGGCAAGAAATTTAGTGATCTAAGTTGATATGATATATATGGATAATGCTGCTACCTCTTGGCCCAAGCCGGAATCGGTTCGCCAAGCGATGGATGACTTCATGCGCAATGTCGGCGGTAATCCTGGCCGCTCCGGTCACCAACTCTCTATCGAGGCCGGTCGCCTTATTTACGAGGTGCGAGAGGCGCTGGCATGGCTTTTCGGAATAGACGATCCATTACGCATTATCTTCACTAGTAATGCTACCGAGGCCTTGAATTTAGTGATCAATGGCATACTACATCCCGGTGATCATGTTATCACCAGCAGCATGGAGCACAATTCAGTAATGCGTCCCCTACGTGCCCTGGAGGAAAAGGGGGTCGAGCTAACCATAGCGGCTTGTTCCCCCCAAGGTCTTCTCGAGCCCGAAGAGGTTGACAAGGCCATTAGACAAAATACCAAACTCATTATCCTCAACCATGCCTCTAATGTAGTGGGCACCCTTCTGCCTGTGGCTGAAGTTGGTGAACTCGCTCACCGTCAAGGGGTGTTATTTTGTGTAGACGCTGCCCAGACGGCCGGAGCCTATCCCATCGATCTTGAGGCCTTGAGTGTCGACCTATTAGCTTTTAGTGGGCATAAGTCGCTCTATGGGCCTCAAGGAACTGGAGGACTATGTATCCGTAAAGGGGTTGAGTCAGAGCTTGAGCCTCTCACCCGGGGTGGCACCGGCAGCTACTCTGAATACGAGCAGCAGCCGGACTTCCTCCCCGACAAATATGAGAGCGGAACAGCCAATACAGTAGGTCTGGCTGGCCTGGGGGCCGGCGTCCGCTTTGTTTTATCCCAGGGCACAACTTGCCTGCGAGCCAAGGAGGAAGCGCTGATGCGCCTTCTTATAGAAGGGTTAAAGAATATCCCTGGCGTTATTACCTACGGAAGTGGTGATACCCGAAAACAGATAGCGGTGATTTCTTTCAATATCAGGGGGCTTGGTCCATCGGAGATAGCAATGCAGCTTGAAGAGGAGTATCACATTATGTGTCGCGCCGGATTGCACTGTGCCCCTATTACCCACAAAACGATAGTGACTTTCCCCCAAGGCACAGTACGCCTGAGTCCGGGCTACTTCACCAGTCAACAAGACGTAGAAGCCACTGTGGAGGCGATATGGAAGATCGCCAAAGATGTGAGCAAAACTGAGTTTCCGGTGGCCGATTTCAAGTCCTCAGTTAGCCTGTCTGTGGGCACAAACGAGGACAAGAGGTATGCTAATGGCAAAGGTGATTGATGCCAGGGGACTTGCCTGCCCCCAGCCTGTGGTGCTAACAAGTAAGGCTTTAGTGGAGGCAGATGAGGTAATCACTATTGTGGACAATGAGGCGGCTAAAGAGAATGTCTCAAGGGTGGCAACTAGCCGGGGATTCCAGGTATCTGCAGAGGAAAGGGAAGGAGCAATATATCTGCACCTGACCCGAGCAGTGGCAGAACCGCGGAAAGCTAGTTTTACCCCTATCTCAGGGCCAACGGTTTTACTCGTTGCCTCGGATAGCTTGGGGTGGGGCGACGAGGAGTTAGGAAAGAGCATTCTTATGCGCAGCTTCATCCATACCCTAAGTGAAGTCGGCCCCAAACCAAACAAGATCATCTTTATCAATAGTGGTGTCAAGCTGGTGGTTAAGGGATCTGAAGTGGTAACTGACCTGCGCCACTTAGAAAGGCAAGGGATTGAGATCCTCGCCTGTGGCACTTGCTTAGGGTATTATGAACTGAAGGAATTTGTCGAGGCAGGCCAGGTCTCAAATATGTATACTATTGTTGAGGAGTTGTTGCAAGCAGGTAAAATCATCAGCTTTTAGGAAAGCCCCTGGGGGCAATTTATGCCACATAGTGTGGTGCTCTTTTACTCAGCCAGTGGGGCGCTTCGGGCTGAAAAACTGCTTAAAGGCGAGGGTATTGGTGTTAAACTCATCCCTATTCCTCGGCATCTCGGCTCAGACTGTGGGATCTGCCTTCGCTTCGATGACTCTGAGGAGACTCGAGTTAGGAAAGCCCTAGAGGAGGGTGGAGTAGAGATCATGAGGATTTGTGAGATTTGATAAAACTATACCCAAAGCGATAATGCTTCGCCCTAGGTTTTGTTGCCTCCCCTGAAATATGATTTCGTCAGGTAAATAACCTAATGCCAATGCAAAATTAGGTGCATGATAACTGTAGCCAGTAGAGTAAATGCCAGATACTCGTGGATGTCGAGCCAAGTGTGCCTTGCAAATATGAAAGTAGACTCGTCAGCTCCTCTACCCAATCTATTATGGCCTGTAGGCAAAGTGAACCATAGTACAAATCCAGAAATAGCTTGTGCCAGGAAGAGCAAAGCTTGTGTGGCATCAACGACATAGTTTCTGGGGGCTTTTCTCACGAGCCCAGTTCAGTCTATTCTCGGACTTCCTTACCTACCCATTCTAGGTAGTCGGGGTTGCCACCAACAATGGGCAAGGCGATTATCTCAGGGACTTCGTAGCTGTGAACCCCTTTGACCAGATCGATGATCTCAGGAAGTAGCGAGGCTTTGGTTTTGACAATGAGAAGGCTTTCCCGGGCTTTCTCAAGCTTGCCTTGCCACCAGAAGAGCTAGTCTACCCTGGACACGATATTTACGCAGGCAGCCTTTCTCTGACTAATCAATAGCTCAGCTACTCTATGGGCTTCCTCGTTACTACCAGTGGTGATAAGGATGACTATCTCGCTTCGCTCTTTCATTATCAACTACTTATCTTGAGTATCTTATCTATAGATGCTTTTGCCTTGAGGCGAACCTCCTGGGGGCTTTTACCTCAGGTGCCATCTCCCCCAGAGACCACAAAACTTTTTCCAGGGTGATTAGCTTCATTCTGGGGCAGATTGCCTGCTCAGAGGCAGGACAAACCTCTTTCCTGAAGCCTAACTTGGCCGATAAGGGTTAACATGGACCATAACATCCTGCACATGCTCAACCTCGCCCAGGAGTCTACTTTTTACTTCGGAGGCCACTTGATGACCTTGTTCCACAGTAAGTCCGCCATCTACAGCTACTTCTATATCGATGGTAAAGGTAGAACCGCGGCGATGCGCCCTAAGGTTATCGATGGCCCTAACCCCAGAAACCTTCCGCGCTGTGGCCGTAATCTCAGCCAGAATTGCTGTGTCTGGCCTTTCATCCATTAGAATTCCAATATTTGGGCGGAGAAGAGCGATGGACATCTTGACAATCAAAACTGAGACGGCAAGTCCAGCTATGGGATCTAAATACCAGAAAGCCAGCCTAGCCCCAAGTATGCCCACTAGAGCAGCTACTGAAGAGTAGGCATCGGAGCGGTGGTCCCAAGCATTGGCGATAACGGCAGGGCTATTATTCCTCTCTCCAACCTTGAACGTATAGCGAAACATCCCCTCTTTTATGACTATGGAGGCAGCGGCCGCTGCCAGGGCGATCGTGGCCGGGGTCTCGAAGTGTTGATGCACAATGAGACGGACGGCGGAAATACCGACAAATGCTCCAGTTGCGAGTATTATAAGAGCAACTAGAAAGGCAGCGATGGTCTCTGCATTACCATGACCATAGGGATGGCTCTCATCGGCTGGCCTTTCTCCAATTCGTAGCCCTACATAAACCGTACTTGTGGCAAGACAATCGGATACGGAGTGAATGCCGTCGGCGATCATAGCGTAGCTAAAGCCAAATATGCCGGCGAGCAGCTTGAAAATGGCTAAGGCTACATTGGTGACAAGCCCCACCAAGGTGCAGGTTTTAGAATCGAGAAAATTGACTTTCGGCATGGACCCTCATCCTGTCTCCACTCTCCACCCGTTGGTGTAGACATTCATCCTCCTCACCCTGATGAAGCCAACGAGGGTCACTCCCAAACTATCAGCTAGTCTCACCGCCAGGTCGGTGGGAGCGGATATAGAGAGGATTATAGGAATATTTATTTTAACTACCTTGAGCAATATCTCTGAAGACACTCTTCCACTGCTGATCACTATCCTATTATCCGTGGGTATATCCTCCAGAATGCACCTCCCGAAGATCTTGTCTAAGGCATTATGCCTTCCTATATCCTCGTCGTGGATCAATGCTCTCCCCGGGTCACATAGGGCAGCACTATGAACCCCACCTGTTATCCTAAAAAGGGGAGAGAGACATTGGAACTCATCCATCAGGGAGAAGATTTGACTCTCAGGTATCTTTAACTTTGAGTTTATTGGGCTTACCGCATGGGGGTGAAGAAGATTGATCCTCGGGGGAATATCCTGCTTAGTTTCTACCCTAGCTATTCCTCCTTCCGCATCGATAGCCATTTTCTTGATGTCATCTTTGTCTTGAATAAATCCCTTGGAGGATAGGAAACCCACTGCTAAATACTTTAGGTGTTTAGGGGTGCAAAACAAAGTTGCTATTTCCTTTTCGTTGAGTATGATGGTGAGGGGGAATTCTTTAGCTATCATATCCTCGACATTATCCCTGTTTCCTTCGCTAATCCGCAATATGGGAAATCTCTCCATCCCTTCCTTTATTCCTCCCTCTACTTTTATCCTATCCCCAGCCCTAACCCCAAATGCCTAATGCCTCCTCGGCAGGGCAATTCTGTTCGCTGAGATTGATCACCGTGCCCTTTCTAGCCATGAGGATGGCGCCACAGGGCGATATCTTGCCTCACTCGCTTGCCTCTATCCAACCACCGCCAACCACGATGTCGCCATGATAGAAGACCACCGCCTGCCCTGGGGTGATCGCTTTTTGGGGCCGAGCAAATTTAACCTCAGCCTTGCCGTCGGATAAGGGATAAACCCAAGCTTCCGCCTCCTGGTGGCGATATCTTATCTTTGCCCTAAGTTCTATGGGTTTCGTTGGGTCATCAAATGCAATCCAATTTAAATCCCTGGCCAAAAGCCCATCTCGATATAGGTCCTCCTCCTTTCCCACTGTGATGGCGTTTTCGCCCCTGTTGATGGCTATCACATAGAGGGGGAATCCCGTAGCCACCCCTAACCCTTTCCTCTGTCCAATGGTATAAAGGTGAATTCCCTTATGCTCACCAAGGATTCTTCCTCTCAAATCCACTATCGGCCCGGGGCCACCTTTTACTACAGGAGAGAAATCACCAAAATCTTGGCTTTCTTTCTTGCCACAAACCTTCCTCAAGCCCAAATCCCTAGCTTTTCTCTTAATCTCTTCCTTGGCATAGCCCCCCAAGGGGAAAATCAACCTCGAAAGCTTGGCTTGAGATAAGGAGAAGAGAAAATAAGATTGGTCTTTGGAGAAGTCCTTGGCCTTTTTTAGTAGGTATCTCTCCTTCTCTTTATCATATTCAACCTGAGCATAATGCCCGGTAGCCATATAATCTGCTTTGATGCCCGCGGCTTCGATCTTATCTAATAGAGCTCCCAACTTTATCCTCTCATTACATACAACGCATGGGTTGGGGGTTCTCCCCTGAGAATACTCCTGATGAAAATAATCTAAAACTCCATCTTGGTATTCCTTCCTCAAGTCAAAGATATAAAATGGCATCCCCAAAATTTGAGCCACTTCTTTGGCATCCTGGGTGTCCTCTTCCTCCTCCGGGCCGTAGCAGCGATGACGGTATCTTAACGGGGAAATTTTTGAACCTTGCCAAATGTTCATGGTTACCCCAATGACCTCATAGCCTTGTTCCTTGAGCAGAGCAGCAGCCACAGATGAATCCACCCCACCGCTCATGGCTATCACTACCTTCACCATCCTTCTTAATTTACACCCCTATCTATCTCCAACTCGAGGTCTTCGATTAGTTTTAAATCCTCCCGGGAGATCTTCCCTGGGCCGTCAGGAGGCACAAGGGTGAATCTTATTTCAGCGGGGAATCCTCTCAATGGCAATGCACACCTTTTCCAGCTCTCGAGCTGATAAAGATTTTCCACGGTGACAATTGCAAACCTGCGGGCTCCATATAGTATCCCTATCGATCCCACAACCTGCGGAACCACCGCCTCACTGCTCAGCTTCCTCGATAGCAATCCTCTGCTCCAGCTTCACCTTTTAGATACTTCTCGGGATTCTCATCAAAAAATTTCTTACAACCTGGGGCACAGAAGTAATAAGTCTTCCCTTTGTAATCCGACTTGGCTTTCGCCTTGTTCTCATCTACCCCCATCCCACAGACGAGATCTTTAGCCATCTAAATCACCTCCTTCTTTGTTTAATTTTGTCCCAGACTGTCCAGGAGCCGTGCTGGCACGATATTCAGGCCTCTCTCCCCGACATTCGCCCATGGTCGAAATCTCAAGTTACCAATAATTGGGGTGCTCATTATCATAGTGTTCCTCTACAAAGGCAAGGAAACTTTCTAGCAAGGAAGCTGCCTTGCTATTATCACCTTCCCTCACCGTATCTAGAGCCTCGTTGAGAATTCCAATTTCGATTTCTATCTGTGAAGATATGTTGCAGACATTGCCATAGCAAGAGCCCAGATCAGCTCGCCATACATGTGATTGCTTTATACCTATCATCTTTTCTATATCAGCAATACAATCCGCCTTCTTTGAAGGTGAGGCCAACTTCTCTTTAATGGCAGCAATAGTTTCTCTAACCTCCTTTTTGTCTATCATCAACATTTTTCTCTCCTTTCTCACTACTATCGGGCAGCAATCTTGGCTGCCAGTCTCCCCACCCTGCTACCCAAAGCCCGGCATGCTTCAAGTGCTTCTTTGTCAGGCTTTTCTATTGCTACCACTCCATAATGCCCTCCAACTTTTATAGGATCCCCCATCACCATCATTCCATGAATGAGCATCGCTTGAAGTAGGGAGATAAGAGTTGTCTCATTTCCTCCAGATATAGCACCGGATGAGGTGAAGGCAGCCCCTACTTTGCCTTCCAGTCTACCCCTTATCCCCACCGACTCACTTATTAGCTTCTTCATGTTCTCCGACATCGTCCCAAAATGGGTTGGAGAGCCCAGGATTATGCCATCCGCCTTCTCTAAATCCTCCAGGCTAGTATCCGAGGCTTTTTTGACCTCCGCTTCTGTCTCTGCTTCTCTAATACCTTCACCAACCGCTTTCGCCATCTCCTCAGTATTTCCGGTTTTTGAATCGTAGACCACTAACACCTTTGCTATAGCTACCTCCTTCTTAAATCATCTCTACTATGATCTTTTCCCCTTCTTTAACCTCCTTAAACACCTTCGAGTCGAAAGTTAGCTTTCCGAAGATATTCACTGGACTTGCTGCTCGGATCTCCTCCCCCCGGGTTATAGGAGTAGGGCCAAAGAAGATGCAAAGGGCACTTCCCCGAGGCCAATAGCCTAAATCGCCAGGCTCTACTATTTCATGCCCCTCCTCTAACTCCATCTTTACTGGGATGGCAAAGTATATTTCCTCCCCCCAAATATTGGCCCTGCCGCTCAGGGGTAAGGCTTGCCAAATGGCATCGGCGGTCTTTGTAGTATTGAGCTCTGCCAGCGCTGTTACCGAACCCGTTATAATGCGAATTTGCCTTTTCACTTTTTCAATGCTCATAAGTTCAGCTACATTCTCTGCATCCCCTCCTCCACTCCGTTCCAGACCAGGTATCTAAAATCCCTGAGGCTACAGGCTCAGAGCTAAGGCGAAGACTCAGCGCTAAAATGTCGGCATGGTTCCATCTCCTTGCCCCCTCACTCTATCCTCCGTAGTTCCATCTTCAGTAGATTAACCCGATCCATGCACTGTACTTCAAGGACATCTGGGTTCCCGTATTTTTCCGGAAAGTCACCCCCAAACGGAGCATGATAATGTAGGGGAAGCTGTCACGGGGTACTATTATATCATTGAAAAGCAGTAGCCGAAAACCAAGGCCATTACTGAAACTGCTCCTAAGTAGGCGAGTAAGGTCTTGCTGCCGAATTCTTTTCTCAATACTAGAATAGTTCCATAGCTGGTAATTGGCCCCACCAGTAGTAGCGTCATCCCTGCTCCATTGCTTCCGGCGATTATCGCCATCGGTGCTGCATCTTCATAGGAAAGGTGGATAGGCCTAGAGATGAGGTAGGTGAGAGCAAATACCAAAAGGATATTGCAGAATATCCTGATGGCAGTCATGCCCACTGCCGCTGGAAGTTCGGTGATTATACCCCCTTGTAGGCTGAATAATACCACCAGGGTAAGCCCCATATTACCCTCTGCTAGATAGCTCTACATCAAAACCATAGCAGTGCACGGGGCAACCCCGAGGAGGATCATCCCTGCCCTGTACTCCTGTGCAATCTCGGGAGATAAGAAATCTTTGAAAATTACACTTGGTTCTCTTTACCTAGGGCAACGACCTCTTTTCTCAGTGCAAATCATTCCCTCCTGATTTAGTAGAGACATACAGCACTGGGCGGAGAGAAACTCACTGAACCTATCTGAGTTTAATCTGTAGTGAGACCAGGTACCAACTTCCCTGCGCTCGACAAGCCCGCACCTTTCCAAAATTGCCAGGTGGTAAGAAGTTAGTGACTGCCCCTGGTCCAGGGCAGCCTCCAGTTCACAGGCACAAAGCTCCTCATGCTGAGCGAGCAAGCTGATAGTCTTTAACCTGCTTGGACTGGCCAGTGCCTTAAACAGAGCGACATGGGTGTTAAGTTCCTTCCTTTCAGCTTCGCTCATAATCGAAGTTGTATCAAATTTTTTTGATATATTCAATACACAAAACAGCGACAACTATTCGAGAGATTCCAAATCTTACCTCACCCATTCTCCACATGCGGAGGGGGGTTCAGGTGTTGATAGTGATTTGAACACTTCGTGAGCTTTAGGGCCGGTCACGGTATCCCGCAGACGCCATCCACCATCCCTCTTTACATAGACCTCGAGGCTATCCTGGTTGAGGATATATTTGCAATTTCCCCTGACTATTTCTTGACTCATAACTCACCCCCGGTTACTGCCAAATTGTAAACTCAACTTTAGCCATCACGCCCATGGTGCGCGAACGGCCTTATTTTTTTGAACTCGACTATCAGGTCGCACCGGCCTCCGGTCTTATCTTGCCCAGCCTAACACCATACCGAGAAGCTGCCCCCCAGCTCAGCCATCGTTGCTCGCTATGCCTAACTTGGGTGGGTTCTCCTTGGCGCTTTTCACTCCCTGTCTTTCTATCCCTCAGTCATCCTCGTTAGACGGCAACCACCTCCTTGACCTCAGGCACATGCTCTTTAATCACCTGCTCGATCCCACGTCGCAAGGTCATAGTTGACATGGGGCAGCCACTACAAGCACCAGTTAGCCTTACCCTGACCACATTTTCGCTAACATCTACCAGTTCCACATCGCCTCCGTCGGCTAACAAAGCGGGCCTTATGCGGTCCAGGGCTGCTTCCACCTGCTGTCGCATGATTCACCCCCTTATTCATTTATACTTTACCATTCTCCTCTCCAAATGATTTGAGGAATGTCTCGGGAATCCCGGGAACCTGGGCGTCTACCCACCCTTTAAGGCAATTGAGACAACAGAAGCTATACTGCTCGACAGACCTCGGGCCCTTCCACTGAGAAACAATAAGCCAACCGGCGAGTACCTCACAAGGAGGCTCTCCCGAGATGCACTCCACCTTTTTACCACAAGAATGACAAATAAAATACCTCCCTACCATTTTAGCCTCCCACCAGTTTAAACTGCCCTTTTCTCGCCTTTCCATGACTCAATCACCCTGATTAGACAGTGATTACCCGTCGGGCTTCCGTTCATTTTCTTTCCTATAGCTAGAGCTACCTGCTGAAAAACTCCGTTTTTCAGCAGGCCCCAGATTTGCCTTTCTAATTTTCAGGACCCTCATGAAAAGGAGCAAAACGAATTTTCCGTGGGCACTAGCTAACTTCCCCCAGGATGTCTGGGGTCCCCTCTCAGAATAATTCCCAACAGGTACGAAGATATCTGCATTCTTTTGCTTCATACCCTGGTGGTGGCCTCTTTCTCCGCTTGCCATTCGACCAAATCCTGCAGAGTTATGGATCCTAGCACGCCGCTCACAGCTCTTTTCAGCTCTACCCAGACGTCGTGAGTTACACACAGATCTACATGTGAACATACCTCCGGATCATCGACACATTCCGCTGGAGCCATAGACCCTTCCATAACTTGGATGATTTCACTGAGCCTTATTTGGGAAGATGGCTTAGCCAAAGTAAACCCACCACGTGTTCCCCGAGTACTCCTTACCATCCCTGCCACTTTGAGTGAAATGAGTAAATGCTCCAAATATGGCCCAGAAATCTGTTGCCTTCTGGCAATATCCTTTACCAGGACAGATCCCTCCCCATAATGGAGAGCCAAGTCAAGCATTGCCCTTATTCCGTAACGCCCTTTGGTGGAAATTCTCATAATCGCCGATCCTTTATAACCAAGTTTATCATAATGGTGGATACTGTCAAGGGGGCGAATTGCCTCGTAATGATTGTTACCGAAAGTGGTATCGTTGCCTCAAAAGCGGTTTACCCGAAGAGGGCAGTATGACAAGAGGCAGTACGATGGCGATGTCTCCGGCATCAAAGAAGGAAAAGGGGGAAGATTTTGGACGAGTTCCCCAAGGTCATAGGCTGCCGCCGCAAGGCAGCAATCCAGCTACTGGGTCGAGGAAATCAGCCCAGGACGAACAAGAGGCATGGGCATCCTCGGCAATATGATGCCACTGTGGCCGATGCATTAAGGGCAACCTGGGAGGCAACTGACGCTTGCGCCCAAGCGTTTACATCCATCTCTGTCGGAGCTAGTCGAGACTCTAAGGAGGCACGGCGACAGGACTATTGAGATTGAAGCTCAGCTGTGCCGGATGG
>Ga0209633_10005408_pt1 | contig 11202 bp, 8 predicted proteins | sample Cruoilmetagenom1_FD_187290 | JGI IMG/M metagenome (GOLD analysis project Ga0209633, IMG submission 187290) | Oil polluted marine microbial communities from Coal Oil Point, Santa Barbara, California, USA - Sample 1 (SPAdes) (version 2) | ecosystem: Environmental > Aquatic > Marine > Oil seeps ... | reverse complement strand
GGCACACGAATATCGCTCTGGTCCGCTTGCCGTTCAACTTCATCTCGCGCAGATACAAATCAATCCACATCACCGAGCCGATCTGGCTGAGATCGACCATCAGGAATCGTAAGCCTGCGATCCTCGCCAGCCCCACCACAGGCGTCAGCGCCACGGCGTATAGCCACTGGACGATGTTGCGCAATAGCAGCGTGGCGGATACGCCGGGTTTGGCCCCTCGGCGAATATCGTGAAGGAAGGCCTTGTTCTGTGTTGCCAACGAAAGGTTTCGATAAGCCTGAATGGGCGACACCAGTCTGTCGACGATCCTCGGGATACGGGAAATAATTTTCATGGCGCGCCGATTACAGATCCGCGGTCATCGTCAGTGCGCGGAAACTTGGTGATGTAGCTATCAACTCGTCATAGCTTCCCTTGGCCTGAACATTGCCATCGTGAATTTCGTAGACAATGTCGGCGGATTTCACTGTCGACAATCGATGGGCGATCACCACCACGGTCAGATGCGCCGTTAGATCCCGGATCGACTCCATCACGGCGCTCTCCGTTGCGCTGTCGAGAGCGCTGGTGGCCTCGTCGAAGACGATCATCGTCGCAGTATTGTAGAGCGCCCGGGCTATGCCGATGCGTTGACGTTGTCCGCCGCTCAAGCGGATACCCCGCTCGCCGACAAGCTCGTCGTATTGCCGTGGCCGGCTCTCAATAAAATCGGCGATGCGGGCTTGCTGCGCCGCATCGCGCACCCGTACCATTTCGATGTCTTCCGGCGGAATACCAAAGGCAATATTTTCCTTGATGCTCTTGTCGCTAAGAAACACGGTTTGCGGCACATGGGCGATACTCCGGCGCCACGCTGCAAGGGCCTCGGTGTCCATGACTCTATCGTCCAGAGCAATCTCGCCACGCTGCGGCTCAATCAGACCCAGCAGCAAATCCGCAATTGTGCTCTTACCGCAGCCGGTCGTACCGACAAGCGCAACGATCTTATTTGCGGGCACTTCCAGCGAGATACCTCGCAGAACCCAGGCGTCATCCGCCCCGTTCGGTCGAATTCCGTCATATCGAAACCACACATCGTTTAGCGTGATCCTGCCACTCATCTCCAAGCTGCGGCCCGTGTCGGCCAGAGTGATCGGGTCGATAGGACGCCCCAGAGCGGTAAGTGTGCGCCTCAGCGGGATATGAGCTCCGCGCAGTCCGGAAATGGAGGAGAAGACTTGCTGCATCGCTGGCAAAAGTCGATTCCCGGCCAACGCTAGAGCGCCAAGCACGGGCAAGGCGGACTTGGCACCGCCTGGGTCGGCCATGAGAATGATGGCAGCTGCGCTCAGCGCCGCGACCACGACGACCTCAAGGGCGTAGCGGGGCGTGGCCTGAATGAATTGTGAGTCGGCGGCGGCGCGGCGGATCGGTCGATCAAGAGTTCCGAACCGATCAATATAGGTGCTCTGTTTGGCGCCCAGCACGATCTCGCGAATCCCGCCATAACTCTCCTGCAAGGTCTCAACCATCTGCATATAGCGGTCGGAGATGATCCGACTGTTGCGTACGAACCGGCGTCTAGTCAACTTTGAAATGAATATATAGGCCATGGCCGTGACCGTGCCGACGCTGAGCGCGACAGCAGGGTTGTACACGACAAGCGCAGATATGATTGAAATGATCGCGAGACCTTGGGTCGTGAGCATCATCGAGTTCATGACCGTGGCCACAGACACATTGAAGTCATACACGACCTGGCTGACCAATTTACTGCTGTTGGTGTTGGTATGAAATTGATAGGGCTGCAACAGGGAGCGCCGATAGACGTCAGCTACTAGGTCGCTACCGATAGCTGCTGCCAAACGCGTCTGCATCCATAGCGTCAAAACACGGATTGAATTGACGACCAGAATCGTAATCGAAAAACCGACCGCCAGCAGCATTATCAACTCGGTCTCGCTGCCAATTCCGAAGAATGCCCATACCTCGATCAAATCGTCCCGCGCCATCAACGCGCTCGCGTCCGCCAACGCCGCGAACAGGGGAATCGCCGCGCCGAGAGTGAGAACCTCCGAAAATGCCGCCGCCATCTGCATGAACGCGAGCATGATCAATTGCCGACGCCGACGTAACGACAGGCAGCGGTACGTTTCGAAAATGTCTTTGGCGACCGCGCCCAGTCCGCCGATATCGGCGTCTGGGTTTTTGTTGTCCAGCTTGCTCATCTTCGTCAGATACCTTGCGACTGCAAAAACAGGCCGCCGCGCATCGGCGCGCTAGTCAAGCGCACCGCGCCAGAACAATCATGCTGCCATGCCGATACCTGCTAAAACCCGGCACCCAGCCGAACCGCTTAGGCAGTTTGCGCCGGTCGATCGAGACTGGCTCGAACCCATGTCGTTGCAAAATCTCCGTAAACTGCGCGTGCGTCCACGCGTTCCGGCGTTCGAACTGGGCAAAGGCCGGATCCTGTAGCGCCTGCTCGCTGAGGGTTTTGGCGATGCCGTGGGCATCACGAGCCACAATCTGTGCCTCCAACTCCCTCAAAACACTGGTCGGCAGGCTGGGCGGCTCCCCTTGATCCGCAGGCGTCGCGGTGAGCGTGTGGGAGAAAAACAGCGAAGCGATTTCTTCGATCGTCCGTTCCATCAGCATGTGGTCGAAGTCTGGCAACACGACCAGAAGGTCGCCATCTAGGTCAAGTATGCGCCGAGCTTCCTCCAACATCGCAGAAACTGTTTCGTCATCGAGACGATCAAGAAAATGCGGGGAATACACCAATGATACAGAACCAGTCGCCATGGGGATTACGAAATTCGGCGCAATTGCGATCGGGCTATGTACCTGGGAATGGTCCCGGTCGTCGACGTTCTGCCAGCCGGCGTGCCGAAAGTCCGCGCCACCACCCAGCGCGACCCAGGCGCACTTGTTGGCTACCTGGCCGGAGACATAGGGCAGCGGCTCTGGTCCGTAGGCAACATCGTCGTACTTGCCGACAAAACCCAGCCGGGCAAATCTACGATAGACGGCGGCCCTCAACTGGCCTAGGGAACGAATATGGCCAAATCGTTTGGCGATCCGGTTCCTAGCTGTCCGGTGCTGCGTAGTGTCCGCATCAATCGAAAGCTGCCCGGTGTCAGGTTCTAGGCATTTCGCCTTTTGCGCACGCAGCTCGGGTGACAAGGCAGTGTCGTTGACCCTTGGTACCCGCGCAAGGTGGCCTGGGAAGACGGCCCGGGTCATGGTAACGCGGCTCGGCTTCAGCGTGATCTCTATCAGGCCACGTTGATCCCGTTGCGGTGGGTGGCCCCGATGCATCAGGAAAGATGCCTCGAACAAGGCGGCGATTGGCCCGTCGGATTCCAAGACGTGCTTGCGGCCCTTGCGATCAAAGAACTCAAGGGCGCCGAACGCGTCACGCTTCAACGGGCCGGGATAGAGAAGAATTTTCCGCAGGAATCGCGGGCCCCCGTCGGTGTGCCATTGCGACGGACCATAAGCGTTGCTGGATAACAACTCGTCGATCCGGACATTGCAGATCTCGAAAGGAGAACCTAGCTGCGCCTCCAATAGCGCGCGATTGGCGTCGAGAAACGCCTCCAAATGACGCCGAGCTGCCGTATCGGGTGCGCTATAGAAATTGTGCTTGCTGTTGAGTTCGGCAATGATGCCTGGCGCGGTTGCAGCAGAGGGCCAATGGTCGGGTCCGCAATCGCCCTGTTTGAGTTCAATGCGGTTCTTCGGATCAAAACATCTCAGCAGGAGATCGCGGCGCGCGGCATCCATCGGCAGAAGGAAATAACCGTCGGTCAAAAATTTGGACCGATAGGTTCGCTGCCGCTCCGCGCCGATCCATTCTCGATGAATGCTCGCGCCGAGGGCATCCATGATGTATTCGTCAACGGCCGGATTGTCCGCCACGCTCATTTGCAGCCCCCAATCTCATATGTCCGCTGATGCGGGTTCGACCACCCGGTCGGTCATCCGATCAACCGTAACGAAGTTTTTGCACCAGCCGCGTTACCGCCCAACCCGGATCGGCGAGCGCCTTTAACAAACGTGGACCGATGGGCGAGCGCTCATTCGGGAACCGACGACCTGGTATCGCTTCCAATTCGCCGACGAACTTGAAGCCGGGACGCTCCGGCACCGTCTTACGGCCTCGTGCGTGCAGCGGCATCAGCTCATCGACGATGAAGCGATCAAACGCCTCCCGATAAACAGTATGGTCGGGGCGATATTGCCACTGAACGGGCATTTTTTCCCAGGTGGATTCGGAGCCTTTCTCTGCGATCGCCAGCGTTATCAACGCCTTCTTGGGGAAGGTCTTCATTGGAAACAGCCGCGAGGCGTCGCGATAGTTATCCGGCACGTAAAGATCATAGGGCCCGTCCCAAACGTCTTTGGCACCAAATACACAAGAATATATCTTGCAGTACTTGTAATTGTTTATAGCGAAGTAGTCGAAAAACCATGCCTGCGAGTACATGGTGTAGGCATCATAGTGCGGGGTGCCCATTTCCATGCAGATCACCCGACCGCCAGGGCGGAGCATGCGGCCCGTGCTGCGCATTGCCATGGCCGGGTCGAACATGTTGTCCAGGCAACTGCCGTTCCAAATGAAATCAAAATTGTTCTCTAGGCTGTCGGGAACGGGGACATGCATGTCATGGATAATTTCCGCGCCTTCATAGTCTGTGACATCCAGTGTCCGGAATGTGATGTCGCTGAACAGCTCGAAGAAGCTTATGTCCTCGATGAAATCGCGCCCCTTGCCGGCAAATGTCGTGGCGTCCAATCGCGGTATTGTGTCGCGTAGCGCAATTCCCTCCTCCCGCACCATCGCGCGCGCCTCATCTATGGTCAGCGGAATGGTCTGACGCCCGATCAGCAACCCCTGGCCTGTTATCGGCTTGCGCTTGTGCTCTCGTAAAATGGTTCGGGCGACTGGCACCATAATGCCCATAATTTGTTTCTCCTTGTCTGTCCGCGGAACGGCGCGGCGCGAAAACCACCCGTATTCAGATGACCGCCGCTGTATTGGGTTCCCTATGACCGCGTCCGCGTTACGTCGCCTCGGGTATGCTGCTGCAAATGGGCAAGGGCTCTACGATCATATTTTCCAGGAACTCCTCGCGCGGCAGAAACGGCTCTGGATCTTCGATCGGGCGCCCAAATCGACTTTGCGGCAGAACCCGATGCTTTGGTGAAATACGAATGTTGCAGAAGGCCGGTCCAGAGGCTTCCAGCGTCGACCCGATGGCGCCATCGATGTCAACGTTCTTCGATATGCCCGCCACGGTGAAATCGCAGGACCGGGCCAGCATGTCGAAATCCGGAAATCCGAGCCCACCTTCTTCGCTGGTCGCGAAGTAGTTGCCGCCAAGCCATTGCTCTTGCGTTTGTTGGACCATCGAGTAGCCCGAATTGTTCAGCAGAAACAATTTGATCGGGAGGCGATGGTGCTTGACCGTCGCCATCTCCTGCAGGTTCATCATCAAGCTGCCATCACCGCAGACGCAGATGACCCTGCGGCCCTCGCCCAGCGCGAAGGCCGAGCCGATGGCCGCGGGCAGCGAATAACCCATTGGCGTATTGTTGAAGGCGTGCAACAGCCTCTGGCCCTCCTTGAATCGAAAGCCCTGCAGCATCCAAGCGATGGCGCAGCCGGTGTCAACGACGATCACGTCGTCGGCCCGAAGATGCTCGGACAGTCGGTCTACAAAGACATAGGGATTGGTCGCTTCCTCCTTGCGATAGGATGGATGGCAGGCGGGGTAGCGGTTCCGCCACGCCGCAACCCGCGTGCGCCACGCGTTGAATTGCGGCAAATCGGCGTCGCGAACATGATCCAGCAACGCACTGATGAACGTGCCCGCGTCACTGTTGATTGACAGCGCCAAGGGCTTTTCAAACGTCGGGAACTTTCGTAGTTCGGCTGGGTCGATGTCGACGACCACAACCTTGGCCTCCCGGGCCCAGGATTTCAGCGGACTACCGGTCTCACGCGTGCTAAGTCGCGCTCCGATCGCCAGCACGAAATCCGCGTTTTGAACCGAAAAATTACCGGCCCGAACGCCATGCGTGCCGAACGTGCCGCCAAGCAATGGATGGGTCGCCGGTATCATGTCCGCTGCCGCCCAACTCGGGCATACGGGAACGCCGAGCCGATTAACCAGGCGCATTAGCTCGGCAGTGGCACCGGCGCGGCGCACGCCCGCCCCAACCACCAGGACAGGCCGCCCCGCAGCGCGCAACATGTCCAAAACCGACGCAATATCGGCGTCGTCGGGAACCAAGGCGCCTGCTTCATCATTGGTGGAGAAACCCCGCAGCATGGAAGGGTCGACCATCTCACGCTGAAGATCGTCAGGGATATCGACCAGCACCGGTCCGGGACGGCCTGATTTTGCGATATGAACAGCTTTCTCAAGCTCATAGCGCAGGTCGCGCGCCTCGGTCACCAAGACGGCATATTTGGTGATCGGTTTCACCATGCTGACGATATCGGTTTCCTGAAAGCCCATCTGTCGCACGCCCGTATCGCCTTTGAAACGGAACCGGGCGACCTGGCCGGTGAGATACAGGGCCGGTACGGAATCGAACCAGGCGCAGGCGATTCCGGTTATCAAATTGGTGGCGCCAGGACCACTTGTAGCGATGGCACAGCCGAGTTGTTCGGTGACGCGCGCGTAGGCATCCGCAGCCATAGCGCCGGCCTGCTCGTGATGCGGGCAGATATATTGGACGTCAGGGCGCTCCGCGATCGAGTGGATCATATGGATCGAAGCGCCGCCGGTAATGGCGAAGCAATGGCGTATGCCATGTTCTGCCAGAAAACCGGCGACGTAGTCGGAAGCCTTTATCACGTCTGACCCTCCAGAGGTCTAAAGATACTCGGAACGGATTCCGACGCCGAGCGACCAGATATAATGGCACATTGGTGCGTATCCGGTATGTAGCACCTCGTCATTCATTCCAAACATGAAAACATTTCGGCAATACTTCTGCGTCATTTCCTTCAGAGTCTTCATAGACTTCAGATTGATATGCTGAGCCTCGCTGCGTGGGCTGGCATAAGCCGAGGCGGTAATGTTCGGTGTACCGGTGATCAGCACCCCGTCGGGATGCAGGCAACGCACAATGCGGCGCATGAAGCCATCTTCCTGTTCCGGCTCCAGGTGTTCAATCACGTCTACGGTGTAGGCTGCATCGACCTTGAGGTTGATATCGGACTTGTTGAGGTCGAGGCAGAGATGTTCGATATTCTCGATATCCGCCAGCCGGCGTTTGTTACCTTCGACAAGGCGCTCATCCCAGTCGATCGCATAGATTTTTTTCACCGCCTGCGCCATCATCGGCAGCCCGATACCGTCGCCCGGCCCAACCTCCACGGCCGAATCAAGCCCATCGAGCATCTTTGCAACGAACTTGTATCGCCCGAGCACGAACGCCAGATGTTTGGGATCGTGCAGAATGCTGTATGAGGTCCAGGGACCTAGCGTCAATTCTTTGGTCTCGAACTGATAGTCCGTTCCCAATCGATAAGCCTCTTCGGCCGAGAGTTTCTTCTCTTCGGCGTTCATCCTTACACCTTTCATATCTCTGCAAACTCGGAGGTTGAGATCGTCGCGGTCAAATATTGCCAGACCGGCGAAGTTTGAACTTGTCGGGATCAGCGCCAAGTTGCCTAGCCAATGCCAGACCGCCGTCGCGCCAGGGGTCGTGTACGACAGAAAGATTGCGGCCGCCGATCACGGCACGATCCTGCGCCACGCACCATTCGATGCAGGCGTGAATGTCGTCCATCGATGTTCCGTCTGTCTCCAGGAATTTTTCGGTCCTTGCCAGGTTTATCCCGGCAAGGTCGCCGGCCTTGAAGGTTTCGTCATGAATTTTGGTGTTCACATAGCCTGGGCCGAGTATGAACGTCTTAAGATCCGAAGCCTCGTCGTCCAACAATTCACACATCTTGATGAGCGCGATCTTTGATAAACAATAGGCTGAATAGTTGGTGAACGGGTTGTTGGTGCCACCGCCGGCAAAAAACGCGACAGCGTTGGTTCGGCCTAGCCTCCGCAATGGATAGATCGCCTGCAAAAGGCGGCAAGGCAACATGGCGTTGGCGCAGATTGACCGTTGCCATGCCTCGCCGTCCAACGACAAGAACGGCCCGATGGGTTCCATGGTGGCGTTCGAGGCGATGAACAGATCCCACTGCAGACCAAGCGCTGCAACCCGCTCAACCATGCGGGTGATGTCACCGGCTCGTTCGAGGTCCAGTTCGATGAGGTGGGCGCGCTTGTGCCCGGCGAACGTGTCAAGTGCGCCACGGCGCCTATAGGTTCCGATCACGGTGGCGCCTTGATCAAGATAACGGCACATCAGTGCGTGGCCAATGTCGCTGCTGGCGCTAAGGATTAAGACTACTTGGTTCTCTGCCACCTTGGGAACTCGCAACCGGCCTCGTCAGTAGGGGCCGGTGAAGGTGAGGTCGGGTGAATCGTGCCAGCCGCTGGGCGGCGCTGTCTCGTCGGGCAGCTCGTCCGTCGGAACGCCCAACAGCTCGCAGACCGATCGTGCTATATGTATTGACCGAGGGAAAAAGGCCTCCGCCAGGGCCGGCGACGTCGGTGACGGGCTGAACGGCAGTCCGATACGCCGCGGCGGGCGCCTCAACGACGCAAAACCGCGCTCGACAACCTGACTGACAATCTCGCCAGTCACGCCAAAATCAAGCGTGCCGGTATCAGCCACCAAGAGCGCGCCGGTCTTGCGAACCGATGTCAGGATGGTCTCGATGTCGAGCGGCACTAACGAGCGCAGATCGATGACCTCTGCCGAAACCCCGACGGTCTTCAGAATGTCGGCGGCGCGTAGCGACTCCAGCGCCATGTACGATGTCGCCACCAGTGTGATGTCATTGCCCTCGCGCAATAGGTGGGCTCCGTTGAGCGGCGATTCATACATTTCTTCGGGGACATGGTCGTAAATGTCATAGAGCCAGCGGTGTTCGAAAATCACCACCGGCGCATCGTCCCGGATGGCCGCGATCATCATGCCCTTGGCGTCATAGGCCGTCGTCGGCATAACGACCTTGAAACCGGGGATATGGGCGAACCAGGCCTGCAGACTTTGCGAATGCTGCGGCCCCTGCCCCCAGCCGCGCCCGATGATCAATCGGAAGACCATCGGCGCAGTCATCTTGCCGCCGTACATAAAGTGCCATTTGGCAACCTGATTGACCATCTGGTCCATTGCCAGGACGGCGAAATCGACGCGCATATGCACGATGACCGGCCGAAAGCCGACGAGTGTGCTGCCAAGCGCCACTCCGGTCATCGCGGCCTCCGAGGAAGGCATGTCCAATACACGATCGGGAAAACGATCGACCAGAGCCTTGGTGGTGCCGAATATGCCGGTCGGACCGTTGGCTCCGAGCCCTTGGACATAGACGCTCGGATCAGAGTCGAGCGCCTGCCCCAGCGCTTCGTTGATGGCTTGAAAATATTTGAGCTTACGCACGGGGTGTATCTTTCTGGTCTATCGGCGCGGGATAGACGTGATCCATCATACTGTCGGGATCTGGAAACGGGCTCGACTTGGCAAGCGCCAGTGCGGCCTCAATCTCCTCGGCGATCTGCGTCTCCAAAGCGGCAAGCGCCGTTTCGTCAAGCAAACCGTCCCGCCTTAGCGTTGCTTCGGAGCGGACGACTGGGCACCGCTTCTGCCACTCGTCGAACTCACTTTGCGGCCGATAGCCGAGGTCGGTGTCGCCCTTCGGACCACAATGTTCAAGTTGGCGATAGGTCAGGCACTCCAACAAGGTTGGCCCGCCGCCGCCTCTCGCGCGTTCGAAGGCAGTGCCGCCATGCTTCCAGACCTCCGCGACGTCATTGCCGTCCAATGTAGCCGCCGGAACCGCATGGCCCTGCCCAATCCGAGCCACCGAACGACCGGCCGGCTGGCGAACGCTCATGGGCGAATGGACCGAATACAGATTGTTCTCGCAGACAAATATGACGGGAAGCGCGTGGACGGCGGCATAATTCATCGACTCATGGAATACGCCTTCTTCCGTCGCACCGTCGCCGAAGAAGACGATGGATACTCGGTCTTCCCCCTTCTGCCGCATACCCCAGGCTGCGCCCACGGCTATCGAGACCGTGCCGGCGAGGATCGGCGCGGAGGCGACGAAACCGGCTGGAAGATCGATCAAATGCTGGGAACCGCCGCGGCCGAGGGCGCAGCCCGCCTCCCGGCCATAGAGTTCCGCCAGCATCGCCGGCAGGCTGCCCCCTTTGGCAAGAAAGTGCCCATGGCTGCGATGGCCGCTGAACACCAAATCATCAAGCCGCGCGTGGGCCAGAATACCAACAGGGATCGCCTCCTGCCCGATGCACAAATGAGTCGGGCAGCGCATCTCGTAGTCGGGGTAGTGCCGAATGATCGCTTCCTCTACACGGCGAATACGCAACATTTCCCGATGCATGACAACCCGATCACTCGCGTCGGTGGCGATTGCTTGCGCCGTTTCGCTTTTTCCAAATTCCGTCAAACTTCGCGTCCATCCTTGTGGCGGGATATCGCGGGCGCCAGACCACTGTTCCAGAGCCTACTTTGATTGATTGTCTTCACAAGCCGTCTCCCCCGCCAGTCCATCCAACAGCAGTGCCACTATGGTGGTCAGTTGGGAGAACGGACCGGAACCGAACCCCTTCAATGCAGAAGCGCCCACATGTAGAGTCCAAAGTGCCTAGCTTCAGGGTGGCTCGCGCTAGTCAGGCCTCCGCATGACATTACGGCGCCAGGAAAACGGGCCCAGCCTTTCCAAAAATATCTTCGCAAGGCGACGACGGAACATGGCCCGGCCGTCACCGCGATCAAGGATTGCGTTGGCGATAAAGTTAAATTTGCGGGCAGCGGATTCGAATGCATCAAACATTCGATCATAGACGGTGGTCCGCCGCAAACCTAGCAAATCACCGGCTGTTCGGTGCAACTCTGCGTCCAACCGCTGACAGGCCACATCAATGCGTGACCGATCGCCACCTTCTCCGCCAAAGACGACCATCGGTTCCAACAAGGCGCGTCGCTTGATCCAATCATCGACGTTACCAAGATTGCGATGGAGGTGATATCCAATGCTCTTTCTGATTGCAAACCTGTTGTACAAACGTTTTGTCCACGTCTTGCGCTGAATGGCCTGATGTTGCATAG
>Ga0209633_10005407_pt1 | contig 11203 bp, 6 predicted proteins | sample Cruoilmetagenom1_FD_187290 | JGI IMG/M metagenome (GOLD analysis project Ga0209633, IMG submission 187290) | Oil polluted marine microbial communities from Coal Oil Point, Santa Barbara, California, USA - Sample 1 (SPAdes) (version 2) | ecosystem: Environmental > Aquatic > Marine > Oil seeps ... | reverse complement strand
GCTGAGAATCTAAGTGTTTCAGGAGGAATTCCTTTTACAGATCGCCCAACAGGGATTAGTTATTTTTTTAAGTATTTACCGTTAGGTGGTGATACAACTTATATGATTAGCCTTTTAACAAAATGGAATGAGGTGATGCAACAAGCTGATACAGTTGCTATTACAGGATATTTCACCGCAGATGAGTATACTAATTATACAGAATTGAATGTGCCATTTATATATAATTCTTTAGAAACTCCTGATACATTAAATGTTATATTCCTGTCATCAGGTTTTGATGGAGATGTTGAGAGTACTTTGTATGTTGATGATGTTACGCTTTTATATGGTGCAGTTATTTCCCCAACAATTTGTTTTCCTGCTTCAGATACAACATATAATCAGTTTACAACAAAATGTATTACTGTGCCAAATGCAAGTTCTTATAAATTAGATATTTCGGAAAGTAATGATTTTGCAAATTTTGTTTCTGGCTATGAAGATATAGATATTGGTACAGATACTTTTGCTTTTGTTAATGTTCCTACAGGATTATATTTTTACAGAAAAAGAGTTAATTATGGAACAGAAACTAGTATTAATTCAAACACAATTGCAGTTCCTATGCCTACTTTAAATTTTGAAGCAACAGATGCTACATCTGTTTCATTTATCGCAAATTGGCAACCAGCAAATAATGCAACTAATTATTTTATTGATGTTGCAACTGATGCAAATTTTACTAATATTATAAGTGGCTATGATAATCTTCTGCTTGGAAATGTTACAACTTATTTAATTGATAATTTGAATAGTGAAACAGAGTATTTTTATAGAATAAGAGTTGAGTATGGAACTTATTTAAGCAAGAATTCAAATATTATTTCTGTGAATACTAATGTTGGTATTGAAGATGTAGTTTTCAATAATGTTAAAGTTTATTCAAACAATTCTGAAATAATTATTTTATGCGATATTAAATTTGATAATATTCAAGTTTTTGATATAAAGGGAGAGCTAATTTCAGATAACGAAGGTTTGAAGGTTTTAAGAGTAAATAAAAAAGGTCTTTATATTGTTAAAATAAGATTTAATAATTTCGTTGTTATAAAGAAAGTTGTTGTTAAATAACTTAGCCTAACCAATTTTTAAATTTACTAACCTTTTCACGGCTAACAATTATTTCTTTATCCTTATAATTTTGAATGTTAATTTTAAGCCGACTGTTTTAATATGCAATAATATCCTTTACTGCATTAATGTTGATTCTTTATTTTCGGTTTTTCTTAAAAAAAAGTTTTGGATTACAAACTAAATTCCCGATTATTTACATACTGGATATTTTGAAGATTTTAATATAATGTAGTTTCCAATTTAAATAAAATTGTCTTTTAAACCTTTCATAAAACTTATAGTCCTATGAACAGTAAAAAAAAAATAAAATAGAAAAATGAAAAAATATAGTATAATAGCAGTAATAATATTAATGATATTTAATATTTCATTAATTTTTGCCCAAGATAAAAATAGTTCTGTAGGAATATTACAAGGTAAAGTAATTGATGTTGAAACAAAAACTCCTGTAGAATATGCCACAATTGCACTTTATTCAAAAACTGATGAGTTAGTTACAGGAAATATATCCAAAGAAGAAGGAAAGTTCATGCTAAAAGATATTTCATTTGGAACTTATGAACTAATTGTAGATTTTATTGGCTATGAAAAAATGACAATTCCTGATATTGTAATATCAAAACAATCACCAACTGTTAAAATGAAAATACAACTTAAAAAGGTTGAAAATGAAATAGGAGAAGTTACAGTTGTTGCAGAAAAGAACTTAGTTGATTATAAAATTGATAAGAAAGTAATTAATGTAGATAAAAGTATTTCTGCTGCTGGCGGTACTGCTGTGGATGCCTTGCAAAGTGTTCCATCTGTTGATACAGATATTGAGGGGAATGTAACTTTAAGAGGAAGTTCAGAATTTACAGTTTTAATTGATGGGCGACCAACAATATTAGAAGGAAGTGATGCTTTAAATCAGATGCCTTCAAGTTTAATAAAAAACATTGAAATTATTACAAATCCTTCAGCAAAGCACGACCCAGATGGAACTGCAGGTATCATTAATATCATTACAAAAAAAGAAGGAAAAAAAAGTTTTACGGGCTTGATTAATCTTTCTTATGGAACTGGACCTTTATATGCTGGAGATGTTTATCTTAGGTTGGATAGAGAAAAATTTAGCCTTACAGGAAGTGTTGATTATAACGATAGAAGTTTTGATATGGAATATTATACAGAACAGTTTAATACTTTTTCTGATAGAACCTCATTTTTAATTTATGAAGGTGCAAAGACAGTGAGACGAGACAGAGCAAGTATAAATACAGCCCTTGATTATTATCTTACAAAAAATAACACATTAAGCTTGCAAGCAAAATATAGCTTAATGGGAATGTCTTTAAATAGCAATACGTTTAATACTTATCAATTTGAAAAAGATGCTGATAAAGAATATTTTTTAACAAATGACATTATGGATATTGACCCTATGGCTTACCAATTCTCAGTTGGGGATATATATAAATTTAGTAAAAAAGGTCATGAATTAAGTGCTTTGTTTAATTTTAGTTCTACAGAAGCATTAAAAACTGAAAACTTAACTATTAATAATGTAGATTTTAATCAAATGTTTTTATCTAGAGAAGAAGATGCTTTAAGAATTAACAACGATAGCTGGAATAAATACCGTTTTGAATTAGATTATACCTTACCTTTAAGCAAAAACGCAAGAATTGAAGCTGGTTTGCAATATAGATTATACGATTCAAATTCTGATTACTCAGGAAGTTTTTCTTATGACGGATTTGGCGATATTGAGGAGTCAGACATTTCAGACTTTAACAGAAAAATTTATGCAGCTTATGGAACTTATGCAAATTCTTTCGGGAAATTAGATTTAAAAATTGGTTTAAGAACAGAATATACTGACCGAGAATTAAATCAAGAAACAAATAACAATACTTATATTTATGAGAACTTGAACTTTTATCCAAGTACATATTTTACATATAATTTAGATCGCTCTCAAAAAATTCAATTGAATTATAGCAAACGTTTAAATCGTCCTAAAGAGAGAGCTTTAAATCCTTATGTGTTTTTTTCTGATGGCTTTTCTGTAATGAAAGGAAACCCAGAGTTAGAACCAGAATTTGCAGATTTAGTAGAACTTAATTATATGAAGATACACAAGCTTGGAATTGTTTCTTTTGAGGGGTACTATAGGCAAACAACCAATAAAATTGCACGATACGGAGAAATTAATAATGATGGAATTTTGGTATATTCATGGGGCAACATTGATAAAGACAAAGCAATTGGTGCAGAATTAATGAGTAATACAAATTTAACAAAATGGTGGACTTTAGATGTTACAGCTGGTGCATACCATTATCAGTTGGAAGGAGATTATTCTGGAGAAAATGTTACTCGTGAAAGTGTAAATTGGAAGACAAATGTTACAACAGGTTTTAAATTTAAAACAAACACAGTATTGCAAGTTATGGGAATGTACAAAAGTCCTACAGCATCAATTGAGGGAGAAACTGAAGCAATGTATTTTGTTGGAGCAGGAGTAAAACAGGATTTTTTTAAAAAAAAACTTAGCGTAATGCTTAATGTTCAAGATATTTTCCAAACTCGTTATAAAATTTCTACAACAGAAACAGATAATTATTCAATTTATACTGAAAAACATAGACATTCACCAATTGCAACAATTAAATTAAGTTATAAAATTAACAGCTATAAAAAAGATAAATCAAAAAGTAAAGATGAAAGTGGTGATTATGATATCTTTTTGTAGATAAAATATAAATAAATTAAAACTAGTACACTATGATAAATAAAATTTTAAAAAGTACAAGTGTCGTTATTCTAATAGGAATTCTATTTACTTCTTGTAGCCCTAAGGCTGAATATATAAGTGCATTTTACAAACAAGATGTAACAAACTTTGAAAGTAAGTTATCTGCAAAAGGGATGTTATATGATAAGAATAGTGGAATACTATATAAAATTTCCAATAATGATAAATTTTTAGTTGCAGATTTGCAAATTAATAGTGAAGTTACTCAAAAAAAGGTTTTGCTTTTTGGACTTAGCATGTGGATTGATGAAACAGGCAAAAGAAAGAAAAATGTTGGTATAAAGTATCCTTTAGGAAGTAAAGGATTTAGCAAATCATCGATGCAAAAAATGAAAGAAATTAGAGGAAATTTTACTCAAAAAAAAGTTATGCTTGCTGAAGCATCACATGAAATTGCAATTATTGGCAAGAACAAAGAAGATATTGAAGTTTTTGATAAAAGGTATAAGGATGGTGTTAAGGCAAATATTAGTTTTGATGCCTTTGGAATGATGCATTATCAATTAAAAGTTCCTTATGAAAAAATTAAAATGACTTATGAAAGCTTAACTTTATTAAATCCAAGTATTGGTTTTGAAACTGGTAAAGCTGAAATGCAACAATCAGGTCAAGGTGGAGGTATGAGACCGGGTGGAGGTGGTGGTCAAAGAAGAAAGCAAGCTGGTATGAATTCTGGAGGTACACTTGGTAGTAATCCTGAAATGCAAGCAATGATGAAAGCTTCATCTTTTTGGCTTAAGAACATTAAGTTTGCAAGTGTTGAAGATAACAAGTAATATTTTTAAATACTGTTTATCCTAACCATTTTTTAAACTTACTAACCTTTTCACGGCTAACAATTATTTCTTCATCCTTATAATTTTGAATGTTAATTTTAAGCCGACTGTTTGAATATGCAATAATATTTTTTACTGCATTAATGTTTACAATATATTTTCGGTTTACTCTGAAAAAAGTTTTGGGATTAATTAGTGTTTCAAGTTTTTCTAATGAATAATCTAAAAGATAATTTCTTTTTTCATTTGATAAAATATATGTTGCTTTTTGGGAACTATAAAAGCATAAAATTTCTGATGTTGAAATAAGTTTTATATGATCACCAATTTTTACACTAAAGCGTTCTTTATATTTTTTTGAAAGTATATTTAATACTTGCTCAATTTTATTGTTTTGAACTGTATTTTTATTCTGAACTATATTTGTGCGATTTTTAAATTTGTTAATTGCAGTTTCAAGCTCATCAAAATCAAATGGTTTCAGTAAATAATCAATACTATTTACTTTGAATGCTTTTATTGCATATTCATCAAAAGCAGTTGTGAAAATTATAGGGCAATTTATTTTAACCTGTTCAAAAATCTCAAAACTTAAACCATCTCCGAGCTGGATATCCATAAATGCTAAATCGGGTTCTGCATTTTCATTAAACCATTCAACAGCTTTTTTTACTGATTGAATTTTAGCAGACACAGTTATTTCTTCATCGTATTTTTTTATTAAATCTGATAATCTTTTTACTGCAAGATGCTCATCTTCTATTATTATAATGTTCATTTTTTTTGTTTTAAAATGGCTGTTGGCTGTTAGCTATTAGTTGTTGGCGGTTGGCTGATATTGCCAAAAAAACAAAGGCTAAACGGCAACATCTAAAAGAGGTAACTTCACAACAAAACTATTAGTGTTTTTTTTAACAATCACCTCTTTGTCAGTTAAATAGCTATATCTTTTTTTAATGTTTTCCAAACCAATATTTAATGACTTTTCTCTTACATTTTTTATTTGTAAGTTATTTTTCACAATAATATAATTATTCGAATTTGAAATATCAATAGTTAAAGGTTCATCTTCCGAAATGATATTATGCTTTATTGCATTTTCAATTAACATTTGTAAAGATAAAGGAACAATTGAAAAATTCTTGTCAGAAACTTCAATTTTTGTTTTTAAATTTTCCCCAAAACGAATTTTATGTAAATAAATATATGCTTCAGCAAATTTTAATTCTGTTGATAAATTTACAGTTTGTTTATCTTTATTTTCAAGCAAGTATCTGTAAACATCTGATAATTTTTTTATGTATTTTACAGCATCTTCATTATTTCCAACCAAACTTGTTAGCACATTCAAACTATTAAATAAAAAATGCGGATTTACTTGATTTTTTAATGATGCATATTCTAGCTCAAGAATGTTGCGTTTTAATTCTTCTTCTCTTATAATTGCTTTTTTCAATTCTTTAAAAAAACCTATACTATAAAATGAAAATGTTATTACAAAAGTAATTGCTAACATCACTAGAACAAATTTTACTGAAATTGTATAAGTATTTATTGCTTCACCATAATATACTGTATTAATTAAAAAATCGACCAAGATTGTAATAATTGCAGAATATATAAAAGACATTAAAACTCTAATAATAAGTCCTTTTAATGGATTTTTATACCAGAGTGTTTTTTTTGAAAGAAATTTTGCAATATAACCGTTTCCAACAGCCAGAGGTAAACTATATGCAAAAGAAAATAGAATACTTATTATTATGTTGTTTTTCATAATCTGAAAGTTCGAAAAGAACAACCACATTACTAATAGACCTAATACTAATATCAGTAATATATTTTTTGCTGTTTTTATTATAGCTTTTTTGTTCATCTTGTTTATTTTGATAATATCATTCTACGTTTTAAAGTAACACGAATAACTAAAATAATAATTTTCTTATAGTCAGGGCGTGATTTGTTTTTTTTGCCATGAAAATATTTGGCTTAATAAATTGTTCACACCCAGACTTTTATGGACTTTTAATTGTTAATGCAATCTTTAAGTTTTTTTTCATTACTTGTTTTTCCCCAATTTGGCATTAAATCATTTAATGCTGTAAATTTATCATATTTTTCTTTTCCTTTTTTGAAATATGGTAAAGCTGCTTCTTTCCCTCCTCCAAACATTGAAGGCATATTTAATTTATTCATTCCTGCAAGATAATAAATTCTTGGATTTTCTTCATCAATATTTTGTGCATCTTCCAATGAATTATTTGAAAGCGATGAATATTTATAACCTCTAGCCATTGGTGAAACACTTATTCTAGCTTGGTGTAACATTCCTTGTAAAACTAAAATCTCACTTTCTTTTTCTTGTATTTTTAATGCTTTATCTAAAGGTTTTTGTGCTTCGTCTAAAATGGCATCTTTTTTATCTCCGTCTTGCTCCATGTAGCTCATTAAAATTCTAGCAAAACTTTCATAATACAAAGGTAACCATTCTTTTGTTTCTTTATTGGCAATCAAATTAAACTTGTTAGCAACTTTCTGGTAATCAGATGTTTTTTTTGCTGTGTATAGTAAGTCGATGTTTTCTTTCATAGCTTTCTTATACTTTGAATTTTGTGCAAATGTGCTTGTTAATGTCAAGCTTAAGACTAATACTAATGTTAATTTTTTCATTGTTTTAATTTTTAAATTGTTTATAAATATTTAATTGTTGTATTGAAAATGTATTGTAAAATTGTATTCTTATCTATATTTGTCTAAAATCTATTATCTCATTTCTCACATCTAAAACTTTAAAATCACTGCCAATACTACAAACCGCTTTGAAGCTGGCTTAATAGGATGTGCCACATATTCATTATTCTCATTTGTTTGATTCTCATATCTGTATCCGTAAACTTTTTCCAAACCAAGAACATTGCTTACAGAAAGATGTACTATTGCCGAAGCACCCCAAATTTTAGTTAAATAACTTGCATTAAAACTTAAATCGTGGTTTTCTTGCGTTTTGTCTGAAAGAAAGTTTGAATTGTTTGGGTTGTAATATGGTCTTCCACTTGAATATGAGTAAGTTAAACCTAAATATGTTGAAATTTTATCAATCCATTGATTATATACAACAGCCACATTATGCTTTGAGCTGAAAGTAGGACTTGCTAGCTCCATATAGTTTAAATAGTTCCTTTTTGTGTCTAAATATGAATATGAAATTCTGTAAAATGCTTTTTTAAATGTTTGTTTATCTTGCCAAAAGAACTCAAATCCTTTGGCATATCCATGTCCGGAATTATTATAAGAATTTTTATCAGAAGAATTTAAATTTTTATATTTAACAAGGCTTTTGTAATCTTTATAATATACCTCAAATCTTAACATTCTATGAAAGAAAGAATACTGCCAATTTGCAATGTAATGTGTTGCTTTTTCAGATTTTAAATCATTGTTAAATTTTAAGAAATCGTTTTGGCTTGTTTGAAAGAATGTTCCGTAAGCCAAAGAAAACTGACTGTAAGTACCTGCTTTTAAGGCTAATGAAATTCTTGGTGAAATATTGTTTTCATTTGATATTGTTGAATGTTCAAATCTTCCGCCTATGCGTCCTGCAAATTTGCTTGTTAATTTTATTTCTGCTTCTGCGAAAGACGAAGATATTGTATTATTAAATTTAGAATTGAAAGTTTTGCTTAAATTTGCATTAAAATAATCCTGATAATAATTAAAATTGTATATTTCTGTACCAAATTTTATGGCAATATTATCATTATAAAAATATTTTAAATTTAATACAGATTGAACAGAATTTTCTTTTGTTGAAATATTATCATTGTTTAAATCAACATTATCGAGATTATAATTATAAGCAATACCAAATTTTAATTTCATTTTTCCCGAAATCATATCAGTATAAACCGTATTTACGTATGCATTTTTATTTTCTAAATTTATAAGTTGTTTGTTTTCTGTTTCATAATTAGAATATGCAAGACGACTTTCCGAATGACTTCCTGAAATATAGCTTTTTATTAATCCAGTCTTGCTTGTTTTTTGTCTAAAAATGATGTTCCCTCCAAAACTTTCGGGTTTTTTTTTCCAATCCACTTCTTGTTTTATTAAACTATAATAAGGTTCAAGGTTTTGGTAGTTAGCCGATAATGTTAATGATGTGTTTTTATTGGACAAAGTTTGTGAAGCATTTGCTCCAACAGAAAGCAAATTTATTTCTGTTTGATTTTTATCTGCAATTCCTTTGGTGTCAAGAATTAAAATAGATGATAATGCTTGACCGAACTCTGCAGAATATCCACCTGAACTGAAAACAGTTCCTCCAAATAAGAATGGAGAGAACCTACTTCTTGATGGTAAATTAGGCATACTTGCAGAATATGGTTTTTGAACTAACATGCCGTCCATATATGTTTTTGCTTCATAACCGTCGCCACCTCTAACAAATATACCACCTTCTTCTCCTACTTTTTGCGTGCCGGGCATTGTGTTGTAAGCTCCATATAAATCAGCCTCTCCGCTTGCTGTTGTTACAATATCTAGAGAAGTCATTGTTGCTGATTTTTTTATATCACTAGCTTCAAAAGCACCTGCGGAAACAACAACTGCATTTATATTGTTTACACTTTCAGTAAGTTTAATGTTAATGTTTTTTAGATCAGAAAAATAACTCACTTTTTTTTCAAAAGAATTATAACCTATGTAATTAACTGCAAGTGTGTCATTATTATTTTTTTCAAATTCAAAACTAAAATTTCCGAGAGTATCGGTTGAAGTTCCGTAGTATGAATTTTTTATAAAAACGTTAGCACCTATTATTGCATTTCCTTTTTTGTTGGTAATTTTTCCTTTTAAAATTTTTTGTGCATTTATGTTTGTGAAACTTATACTTGCAATAATTATAATTATTAAGTTCTTCATAACAGTATTTGTTTGTAATTTTGATACAAATATCTGCTATGTTCACACCATACAAAAATCTCACTTACCGAGTTGTTGATTTTTAAGGATGAGTTGTTATTTTTTCTTTCCAATTCAAAAATAAATTCCTAAAACGGACATATTATTACTATTTTTACCTTTTGAATTATTATACGATTATTCTTATAGTCAATTTAATTAACAAGTAAGAAATGAATATTGAATTTAACAAAAACGAAGATTTTAATAAGTTATCAGTATCAGAACTTAAACATAAATTAGCGAAAGTTTATTTAGGAGGAGGTAAAAAGAAGATTGAGAAACTCCATGCGAAAGGAAAAATGACTGCTCGGGAACGAATTGAGTATCTTATTGATAAAGGAAGTGAAACTATTGAAATTGCTGCTTTTGCTGGTGAGGATATGTATAAAGAGTATGGAGGTTGTCCATCGGGTGGAGTAGTGGTTGTTTTAGGATATGTTAAAGAACGAATGTGTGTAATTGTTGCAAATGATGCCACAGTTAAGGCTGGAGCATGGTTTCCTATAACGGCAAAGAAAAATTTGCGAGCTCAGGAAATAGCAATGGAAAATAAAATCCCTATTATTTATTTGGTAGATAGTGCAGGCGTTTTTTTGCCTATGCAAGATGAAATTTTTCCTGATAAAGAGCATTTTGGAAGAATTTTTAGGAATAATGCAAAGATGTCAGCCATGGGAATTGTGCAAATTGCAGCAGTAATGGGAAGTTGCGTTGCTGGTGGTGCTTATCTTCCCATTATGAGTGATGAGGCAATAATAGTTAAAAATACAGGAACTATTTTTCTTGCAGGCTCATATTTGGTAAAGTCTGCAATAGGTGAAAGTGTTGATAGTCAGACACTTGGTGGGGCAATGACCCACTCTGAAATATCTGGAGTCGTTGATTATACTGCTGAGGATGATAAAGATGCCCTTCATATAATTCAGAATTTAATTGATAAAACTTGCAAAGGAGAATTAAAATGTTGCTTACAAAGAGTTGAGGCAAAATCTCCAAAGAAAGATGAAAACGAAATATATGGAATTCTTCCTGATACAAGAGAGAAGCAATATGATATGCGTGAAATAATTGAAAGATTAGTTGATGCTTCTGATTTTGAAGAATATAAAAAAGGTTATGGAAAAACACTATTGTGTGGCTATGCCAGAATTGATGGTTGGCCAGTAGGAATTGTTGCTAATCAAAGAACAATTATAAAAAAGAAAGGTGGCGAAATGCAATTTGGAGGTGTAATATATTCTGATTCTGCCGACAAAGGGGCTCATTTTGTTATGAATTGTAACCAAAAGAAAATTCCTTTAGTGTTTTTGCATGATGTTACAGGTTTTATGGTTGGTTCACGTTCAGAGCATGGTGGAATAATAAAAGATGGAGCAAAAATGGTTAATGCTGTTTCAAATTCTATTGTTCCTAAGTTTACTATTATTGTTGGAAATTCTTATGGTGCAGGTAATTATGCTATGAATGGAAAAGCTTATGATCCAAGATTAATTGTTGCTTGGCCATCGGCAAAACTTGCAGTTATGAGTGGGGCAAGTGCTGCAAAAAC
>Ga0209633_10005406_pt1 | contig 11204 bp, 16 predicted proteins | sample Cruoilmetagenom1_FD_187290 | JGI IMG/M metagenome (GOLD analysis project Ga0209633, IMG submission 187290) | Oil polluted marine microbial communities from Coal Oil Point, Santa Barbara, California, USA - Sample 1 (SPAdes) (version 2) | ecosystem: Environmental > Aquatic > Marine > Oil seeps ... | reverse complement strand
AGCAAAATGACCCAAAGAGATATCTTTGGGTTTTTCTAGAACTACGGGTCGTTCTAATACATTTTCAATATATTTTTTAACAATATTTTGCACTTAAATTAATCCTTTAAGTTTACGCAGTAGTTTTTGTGTCAGTAGTTTTAGACTCTTCTGTAGCAGTAGTATTTGTAGTAGCTACTTTTTCATCTTCTATTTTTTTCTCATTTGTTGTCATTGTTTCTGGCTCATCTTCTTTGATTGCACCTTTAAAGTCTTTTATACCTTTACCAAGACCCTTCATCATTTCAGGTATTTTTTTACCTCCAAATAATAACACAACTACTGCAACGATTGCAAATAATTCAAATCCACTAGGCATTCCCATAATAATTTCCTTCTATAATAATTTTTGATGATTATACTAAATAAACTCTTAACCATAGATATAATAAAATACATACATTAAAATAATAGGAATATATGTATGGAATTTACTGCACCATTAAAATCAAATAGTATTAAAATAATGTTACTTGGAAGTGGAGAACTAGGAAAAGAAGTTGTAATTGAAGCTCAAAGATTGGGTATAGAAACAATAGCTGTTGATAGTTATGCAAATGCACCAACACATCTTGTGGCAAATAGATCATATGTAATCAATATGAAAAATGAAGATGAAGTGATGGATATTATTAGAAGAGAAAAACCAAACTTTATTTTACCAGAGGTTGAAGCTATAAGTATCTCGGCACTTTTTAAAGCTGAAGGTGAGGGGTTTCATGTTATACCAAATGCAGAAGCTGTAAATAAAACAATGAACAGAAAAAATATCAGAGTATTTGCTTGTGAAGAGTTACAGCTTCCAGCTAGTAAATATGAGTTTGTTACAACATTTGAAGGGCTAGAAACGGCTGCTAATACTATTGGTTTTCCTTGTGTTATTAAACCTGTTATGAGTAGTAGTGGACATGGACAAAGTATTGCAAAATCACCATCAGATTTACCATCATCATGGGAGTTAGCAAAAGAAGCTAGAGGGGATGCAAGTGAATTGATTGTAGAAGAGTTTATCTCATTTGATTATGAGATTACACTTTTAACTGTGAGAAATGAAACAGGAACTACATTTTGTGCACCAATTGGGCATATTCAAAAAGATGGTGACTATATCTTCTCATGGCAACCAATGAATATGTCTGAAATAGCAAAACAAAAAGCAATCGATGTAGCGCAAAAGATAACTGATGGACTTGGTGGTAGAGGACTATTTGGTGTTGAATTATTTGTAAAAGGTGATGAGGTTTATTTTAGTGAAGTAAGTCCTAGACCACACGATACAGGTATGGTTACTATGATTACTCAATCTCAAACACAATTTGCACTTCATGTAAGAGCAGTGTTAGGTTTACCTCTTGATTATCTTACATATGGAGCAGGTGCAAGTGCAGCGTATAAGTCTACAACTGATACATTCACTCCTAAAATCAATATAGACCCAAGTATCTTTACAGCAAACTCATTTGTAAGAGTATTTGGAAAACCACAAACACATCTTGGAAGAAGGATGGCAGTTGCCCTTACATTTGATAAAGACTCTAGTGAAAAAGCATTAGAAAATGCAAAAGAACTTATCTCTAAGATTTCTGAATAGCTTTTAATGTAATTTGTTGTTTTAGACCTGTAATAAGGTGGTAAACAACATTTTTGATTATTAATAAGTAGTTATATCTAAGATTGATATTTAGAACCAATTTTAAATATGTCTATTTTAATAAAATGACAAATTTAATGAAAGGAGTCTAACATGGGAAAAGGAGTAGTTAATGCACCAAGCACAACTGGTAATCCATCTGGTGGAGGAAGAGGTAATAACCCTTCTAAATAATTTAATTTAAATTATATTTGTAGGTTTAGAAAATCTAAACCTACAATTTAAAAACATAAAGCTCAATAAAAAATTAAACTTTTATAGTTTTTTATTGAACTTTAATGAAAGATATAACAAATCGTTGGAAAGAAAAACAAGGTAATAGTGCGAAATTATCTAGCTTTTATGTATCGCATTAAGATATATTAAATAGCTAATAGTCAAGACGTTTGGATACCTTGTTTTTCAACTCAAACGTTATATGCAAGACTTCAAAATATGACGGCTGATTTACTGTGAATTTGTATTGTTAAATACACTTTTCCTTCAAATCAACTTTAATAAAAAGATTTATTTTTTAGATATTGGCTCAAAACTTTTTAAAAAAGTTTAATCAAAATTTCTAAAAGAATTATCAAATAATCTGAACTTTTGAATATGCCTATTTATTTTTATCACAATTTAAGCCAATATTAATGGGGGGGGTAAAATGAGGTAAATTTAATTGTTTGGAATTTATTGTGAAAAAAAGAAAAATTTGTGTAGTTACTGGAACTCGTGCTGAATATGGTCTCTTGTATTGGCTTATGAAAGAGATAGAAAAAGATGAAGATTTAGAGTTGCAAATTATTGTTACTGGTATGCACCTAAGTCCTGATTTCGGATTAACATACAAAGAGATTGAAAAAGATTTTAAAATTAATAGAAAAATTGAAATGTTATCAAAATTAGATACACCTGTTAGTATCTCTAATTCTATGGGGTTGGCACATATTGGTTTTGGCAATGCTTACGAAGAATTACAACCAAATTTATTAGTAGTCTTAGGAGATAGATACGAAATATTAGTTGCTGTTAGTTCAGCTATGATTGCAAGAATGCCAATCGCACATCTACACGGTGGCGAAGCAACCGAAGGTTTAATTGATGAAGCAATTAGACACTCTATAACTAAAATGAGTCATTTACATTTTACTGCTACTGATGAATATAGAAAAAGGGTTATTCAATTAGGGGAACAACCAAATACAGTTTTTAATGTTGGTGGAGTTGGTATTGACAATATAAAGAAATTAAAATTACTAAATAAAGATGAATTTGAAAAATCAATAAAATTTAAATTAAACAAAAAAAATATTTTAGTTACATTTCATCCTGTAACACTTGAAAATGATACTGCCAAAAATCAATTTAATGAATTATTAAAAGCAATTGATACACTAGAAGATATATCAATAATTTTCACAAAAGCAAATAGCGATACTAATGGAAGAATTATAAATAAAATGATTGATGAATATGTATTAAAAAATATTTTAAAATCTATTGCTTTTACATCTCTTGGTCAATTAAGATATTTGAGTGCATTACAATTTGTTGATGCAATGGTAGGAAATAGTTCTAGTGGTTTAGCCGAAGCACCGACTTTTAAAATAGGTACAATAAATATTGGAAATAGACAAAAAGGCAGAATTAATGCTGATAGTGTCATTGACTGTATCCCACAAGAAAATTCAATAAAAGATAGTTTTGAAAAATTATATTCAAATAAATTTCAAGAAAAATTAAAAGAAGTAGAAAATCCATACGGAAATGGTGGGGCTAGTCAAAAAATAAAAAAAATCATTAAAAATACAATCTTAGATAATATTTTAGAAAAATCTTTTTTTAATATTGATATAAAAGATTTATAATGAGAGTTGTATTTATTGGAACAGTTCAATTTTCATTAAAAGCTTTAGAAAAACTTGTAAGTATTAAAGCAAATATTGTTGGTGTATGTACAAAAAAAGAATCTTCTTTTAATAGTGATTTTACTAATTTAGTACCAATGTGTGAAAATAATAAGATACCATATATTCATACAGAAAATATAAATTCAAATGATAGTATTAAATGGATTAAAGATTTAAAGCCAGACATAATTTTTTGTTTTGGTTGGTCATCTTTAATAAAAGAAGAATTATTAATGTTACCACCAATGGGAATTATAGGTTATCATCCATCAGAACTACCAAAAAATAGAGCTCGTCATCCTTTAATTTGGGCATTAGTACTTGGATTGAAACAAAGTGCCTCAACATTTTTCTTTATGTCAAGAGGTGCAGATGATGGAGATATAATATCACAAGAAATATTCAATATTGAACATGAAGATGATGCTATGAATATTTATAATAAAGTGATAAATATTGCTTTAAAGCAAATAGAAACATTTCTTCCTCAATTAGAACAAAATAAATATTTAAGAACTAAACAAAATCATACTCTAGCCAATACATGGAGAAAAAGAAATATTATTGATGGACAAATTGATTTTAGAATGAATAGTTATACAATTTATAATTTAGTTAGGGCTTTAACCAAACCATATATTGGTACTCATATTAATTATAAAAATCAAAATATTACCATATGGAAAGTTGAAGAAGTAGTATTTAGTCAATCAAATATAGAATATGGAAAAATATTAGAAATAAAAGATAATACAATCCTTATAAAAACTTATGATGGTGCAATAAGAATTTTAAAACATGAGTTTAAAGCACTTCCACAAGTTGGTGATTATCTATGAATAAAGTATTAATTATAGCGGTTCATCCAGATGATGAAACTTTAGGATGTGGAGGAACACTTTTAAAACATAAATCAAATAATGATGAAATTCATTGGCTTATTTGTACTGAAACAAATAAAGAAAATAGCTTTTATAATATTAGAGAAGAAGAGATTAAAAAAGTAAGCAAAGCTTACAGTTTTGATAGTACTACAAATTTAAAATTAAAAACTATGCAAGTAGATGAATACAGTATGAGTGATTTGATTGGAAAAATATCAAAAGTAATAAATGAGATAAAACCAAATATTATTTATCTTCCTTTTAAAGGGGATGTTCATAGTGACCATAGAAAAATATTTGAAGCAAGTTATAGTTGTACTAAATCATTTAGATACCCATTTATAAAAAAGATTTATATGATTGAAACTTTAAGTGAAACAGAATTTGCACCAAGCACAAAAGAAGATAGTTTTATCCCTAATGTTTTTGTAGATATAAGTAATTTTATGGACAAAAAACTAGAAATTATGAAAGTATTTGAAAGTGAAATAGATGGACATCCATTTCCTAGAAGTGAAAGAAATTTAAAAGCATTAGCAACTTTAAGAGGAGCAACTGCTGGATATGAATATGCTGAAAGTTTTATTTTGCTAAAAGAGATAATTTGAGTATTTAAGATAAAATTTTCATATTGCCGTTATATGCTAATTCAATTATAATTTTGATATAATTTAGATAATAAACTACAAGGATAAAATATGCCAACAATATCAATGTTTTATGGAATTATTATCAGAATGTATTGTGCTCCGAAAGAACATAATCCACCACATATTCATGTTTACTATCAAGATGATAAAGCTGTAATAGATATAAAAAAATGCAAACTTACTCAAGGTAAATTGCCAAAAAATAAATTACGATTAATATTGGCATGGGTTGAGTTACGAAAAGAAGAGTTGTTAGCTGATTGGACATTAGCTCAAAATGGTGAAACACCATTTAAAATAGATCCATTAAAGTAATATTATGTATTTATCAATAACAAAAGTTAAACCATTAATTTTACATCATCTTTTATTAACATTTGAAAATAATGAAGAAAAAATATTTGATTTAAATCCATATTTAAATTTAGGAAAATTTAAAGAATTGAAAAATGAAAAATTATTTAATACAGTAAGAATAAGTTTTGACACAATAGAATGGGAAAATGAATTAGACTTAGACCCAGAAATACTATATGGCGAAGCATATAACAAATCAGAGGAGAGGAACAAGGCTATACTTGCGATGATTTAAGCTTTTATCGTATCAATATAGATATATTAAAGACCAAATAAATCTTGCTTAATATCGCCGTGTCCCTCACTTCGACCGTTAGGTGACAGTATCAAGAAAAAGTTTTAGAAAAAAGAAATAATATTAATTCCAAAACAAACAATTCGAAAAGTTATATAAAAGTTATTCAAATATCAATTTGAAAATAAACTTTCATAAATAATAAAAAGATAAAATATTTAAAATAATCAAATATTATAAAAATAAAAACTATTTAAAACTATCGCTAGTAAATAGTCAAGATAATAAAAAACAAAAAAGTCACGGATGCACCTAACAAAGCACTGGAAGAAAACAAGGTTACCCTACGATTGTTTAAGCTTTTATCTTGTAAAGTAACATAGATGAAAATTAAAATAGCCAAGTAAAAATGACACCTTGTTTTTCACCTATGGCGTTATCTTAAAGGAGTAGCAGAATATGCAAGATTTAGATTATATGAAAAAATATACAATAAATAATTTAGAAGAATTATCAAAGCAAATCCAAACGATTCAACTATTAGACAAAAAAATAATTACATTTGATATTCAAAATATTGAAAGTGAAAATATAAAAATTATTAATGAAATTAAAAACTGGGAAAACTCAAATGAAGGAAAATATATTTATATATTTGAAATATCAAATGAAATAAATGCAGAACAAGTCTATAAAAATTTTAAACATTCTAAAGATAATAAAATTGAAGAAAGAGCATATGCTAGAATTAATGATAATATTTCAAGAATATTATATGTTGGAAGTACAACAAAATCTAAATTTTATTCAAGAGTTAAACAACACTTAGGTTTTGGTACTAAAGGTACATTTGCATTACATGTTAATTTTTGGAGAGAAAATTTAAAAGGTAAAATAAATTTAATTTGTTTAAAATTTGACAAAACTACTCATAACAAATTAATACAAACAATAGAAGATAGTTATTGGAGTAAAAATCTACCAATGTTTGGAAGACAAGGTTCTAAATAAAAGATAACAAATCCTTGGAAAAAACAAGTGAAAACTGCGAAAATACCGAGCTTTTAAGTGTCGCATAAAGTTAAATTAAATAACTAATAATTAAGCCGTTATTTCACTTGTCTTTCAAGTCAAGCGTTAGATGATAAGTTTCAATGGAAATTTAAAATGTGACTATTAATTTAGCACAAATTAAATAACTGGAGAAATAAAATGAGCAAAGATAAAGAGATAGTTTTTGAAGATGGACTTTATTCAAGTATAAAATTCTTAGAACATTGTACAAATGAAGAGTTAGCACCACTTGTTAAAATATTAACAGATAGTTCAACATCAGATTTAAGTGATAAGGAACAATACAAAGAACATACACCAAATCATAAAAAATATGTTGATGAAATAATAAGTGATTATGAAAAGTTTGGTGGAAATACATTTGCCAATATGTGGAGAGGCTATGGTTTAGGTTATCCTGAAATATTAAAAGATGTGTGTAAACAAATGAAAGTTAATATGCCAAATGATGCTTCATTAAATACAATGGAATTAGCATTAATAACAAAAATCACAGAAGAAGCAGTTGAAAAAATGACTCCAAAAGAGTTAGAAGAATTTGCAAAAGGTATTGACCCAAAAACAAAAAACTTTTCAAAACAAGCAGTTTTAGTTATTGCACGAACTGCAATTAAACAAGCAGGTTTTACTGCATATAAATTGTTGGCACAATTAATATATGTAATTGGAACAAAAATATTAGGTAAAACTGTTCCTTGGGTAGTTTATCAAACATCAACAAAATGGTTGGGTGCTTTTGCAGGTCCAATAGGATTAGCACTAACAAGTGCTTGGACTATAATTGATTTAGCAGGACCAGCATATAGAATCACAATACCAGCAACTATTTATCTTGCTTCATTAAGACAAGCAAAACAATATGAAGCAATGCACAATAAATGTTCAAAGTGTGAAACATTAAATGAATCAAATGCAAAATTCTGTGTGGAATGTGGAACTTCACTAGTTTAATTTGAACTTTTAAGTAGTGCGACATCTAACAAAACCTTGAAAAAAAACAAGTGTAAACTGCGGAAATTAGAACATTTTTAGCTTCGATTTAAACTGAAAGAACTAATTTTTAAGTAGTTATACCCACTTGTTTTTCAAGTCGGTCGTTATCTTATGCAGTGACTAAAATATTTTAATTAAGTCGAAAATGTAGCAATGGCATTTGGTACGGGAGCACTATCTGGATTTTTATCAGCAATAATTACAGCTTTAATTAATATGTTTGTACGAATAGGAAAAAATATTGTTAGATTAATTAGAGAAGGTTTTATGTCTTTAATGAAAGCAGTTAAAACTTTATTATTTCCCCCAGAAGGTATGAGTAAAAAAGAAGCTGTTCATGAAGCTACAAAAGTATTGGCAACAGGAATAGTAATAACAGGTGGTATTTTAGCTACAGAATCAATATCAACAATGCTAGGGGTATACCATTTGCAGATACAATTTCAGTAATTTTAGGTGGACTAATCACTGGATTAGGTTCATTATTTGTTGTATTTATGTTAGATAAATTAGATATGTTTGGAGTAAATGAAGATGAAAGACATAAATTTATAATGGGTACTCTTGATGCAAGAATAGAATTAAATACAAATGAATGTAATGCTTCATACGAAAGAATTATGTCAATGTAAAAAATAAAACTAAAGTGAATTTCACTTTAGTTTTGATACAATAATATATAAATAAATTATTGGAGTTCATTATGCAAACAATAGCAGTACAAATTCAAGATAATTATGTACAAAACTTTATGAGTTATGTTAATAATCATAGTGAAAATATCACTATAAGTAAAGATAAAAATTTAGAATATGATCCGTATTTTTATGAGAGAAAAAAAGAGTTGGAACAAGTTATTGAAGAATGTGAAAATGGTACAATGGAAATGCTATCACAAGAACAATACGATGATGAGATGAAAATATTTTTTAAAGATTTAAAAGCTAATGCAAATCTTTAAAACTAGGTTATATAAAACTCAATTATTAACTATTTTAAAACATATATCAGAAGATAAAATTAGTGCAAGTGAAAACTTTCATAATAACTTAAATATACAAATAGATAATTTAATAAACTCACCACTTAAATGCAGACAGTCATTTTATTCAGATGATGAAAATGTTAGAGATATGATATTTAAAAAATATACTATTCAATTTAAGATTTATAAACACAAGATAAGTATATTAAAAATATTTAACAAAAATAAACCGTCATAGTAATAGCAGATACAACAAATCACAGGAAGAGAACAAGTGTACAAGCGGCAATTTTGAGCTTTTAAGTGTCGCATTAAGATATTCTAAAATTCACATATAAAAGCCATTATACCCACTTGTCCTTCAGTTCAGTCGCTACCTAAATTTTCCTAAAAATTTAAATTTAAACAAACTCTTAAATTATTATAGTATGATAAAAGTATGAATTAAATATTACAAATATTAAGGAGTTTAATTATGGTAAGAAAAACAGTAGCAATAAGAGATGATTTATTTCATAATTTAGAATTAAATCATATTATAAATCAATATCAATCTTTTTCTGAATTAGTATCAAATGCCTTACAACTTTTGATAGAAAAACAAAAAAAAGAACAATATAAGTTAGCAATGATAGAAGCTTCAAAAGATAAATTATATATTCAAGATATGAAAAGTATTGAAAATGAATTTCAATACTCAGATTTTCTCGAAGAGAGTGCTACGGCACAAGAAAATATCAAATGAATCAATATGATGTATATTTAGCAGATTTAAATCCAACCATAGGAAGAGAACAATTTGGTAGAAGACCAGTTTTAATTATTTCAAATAATTATGAAAATTTACTTGATGTAGTTACAATCATCCCAATAACATCATTAAAAGATGGAAGAAAGATATATCCAAATGAATTATTATTACAAGATGAACTAGAAATTCCATCAATACTACTGTGCCAACAAATTAGAACTATTTCAAAAAGTAGGTTAATTAAAAAATTAATTTCTATTAATAATTATATTACTCAAAAGAAGATAGTAGATATACTTTGTCTTAGATTTGAAGATGTGAGTTAACTACCTATAACAAATACTAGGAGAGGAACAATGACAACAACAATATCACTTTTAGCAAAATCACAATATATCCAACAATACAAAGATGGTTACCCACTTATATCTCAAGAAAGTGTAGAAAATCTTGAAAATATAGAAGAAGGAACAATAGTAAACCTTCTTGATTCAAAGAAAAAGTTTATCTCAAAAGGCTACTTTGGAAAACAAAACAAAGGCTTTGGTTGGGTTTTATCAAATCAAAAAGATGAAAGTTTTGATAAAGATTTTTTTGCTAAACATATAAAGTCAGCGATTGAATATAGAAAAGATTTCTTTTCTGATACGCAAACTACTGCATTTAGACTGTTTAATGGTAATGGTGATGATATTGGTGGTTTAACTATAGATTATTTCGATGGATATTATTTGCTAACTTGGTATAGCTTAGGTATTTATACTTTCAAAGATGAGATTATAGAAGCTTTAAAGCAGTGCATTGAGTACAAAGGTATTTATCAAAAAAGAAGATTTGCTTCAAATGGTCAGTATCTTGATAGTGAAAAAGATTTTATCTGTGGAGAGGTTGCACCTGAACCTCTTATAGTAAAAGAAAACAATGTAAACTTTGCAATATATTTAGATGATGGTCCTATGGTTGGGATATTTTTAGATCAAAGGGAAGTACGAAAAACCATAAGAGATAATTACTCCAAAGGTAAAACTGTTTTAAATACCTTCTCATACACTGGAGCTTTTTCTGTCTATGCAAGGATAGGAGGGGCAACTAAAACTACAAGTGTAGACTTAGCAAATAGAAGTTTCCCTAAAACAAAAGAGCAGTTTAGAGTAAATAATATCAATCCAGACAATGAAAATATCATAGTAAAAGATGTGTTTGAATACTTCAAACTTGCCGTTAAACAAAAACTACTTTTTGATATGGTTGTAGTTGATCCACCTAGTTTTGCAAGATCTAAGAAACACACCTTTAGTGTCTCAAAAGATTATGTGAAACTTTTAAAAGAGATTATCCAAATTACTAACAAAGGTGGAGTAATAGTTGCTTCAACTAATTATGCTAATTTTAATTTAATGAAATTTAGAGACTTTATTGATAAGGCATTTAAAGATTCAAAAACTCAATACAAAATTGAACAAACTTTTTCACTCCCTAAAGATTTTAGGGTAAGTGATAAGTTTAGAGAAGATAATTATTTGAAAGTGGTTTTTATTAGAAAGATTAAGTAGTAAACTACTTTGGTATCTCCTCCCAAGTTCCATACATATTGTCAACATCTTTGATAACATCATTTTTGATATTGTGGTATCGTAAAAATGATATGATATTTTGATAATGGTCTTTATCAAAAGTCATTGTGATATTGTTC
>Ga0209633_10005404_pt1 | contig 11205 bp, 9 predicted proteins | sample Cruoilmetagenom1_FD_187290 | JGI IMG/M metagenome (GOLD analysis project Ga0209633, IMG submission 187290) | Oil polluted marine microbial communities from Coal Oil Point, Santa Barbara, California, USA - Sample 1 (SPAdes) (version 2) | ecosystem: Environmental > Aquatic > Marine > Oil seeps ... | reverse complement strand
CGTTTGCATACTCAAACTAACCTGATGGAAGAACTTAAAAAAGTAAAACGCGTAATGCAAAAAATTGACGTAAATGCACCTCATGAAGTGATGTTGATTGTGGATGCCAGCATAGGTCAAAATGCATTAGCACAGGCGAAAGAGTTTGATAAAGCACTGGGCTTAACAGGAATTACTGTCACGAAGTTAGACGGGACGGCAAAAGGCGGTATCTTATTTGCGATTGCCGAACAAACGGGTATTCCTGTTCGATTTATTGGTGTGGGTGAATCTATTGATGATTTGCAGGTATTTGATGCTTATGAATTTACAGGTGCACTATTGGCAGAAGAAGTTTGATTCTAAAGACAGAATAACAACAAGCAACGATCATAATATAAAAAAAGTACATTTCAATTAATCAGTGCACCTCTAGTACAATACGATCATAAAATAATAATAACCGAGACCTTTGCATGAGACTATGCAGCATAAAAATAGGTTGAATAGCACATTTAATTAACGATAGTTCACATAGTCTTGGTGTGATTACCGGATTAAAAGTGGTGTTTTATAATTAACCTAAGTTAGTATGTGGTTATTTGATCTATGTTAATTTTGTCTCGAACTAGGTTGAAAATAAATTAAATATCAATAACTTATTCTTATATATAAGAACAAATTATTGAAATTTTAGTCACTTATTTCCAAATTTCAAACCCTCATTAAGCAGGTTATTCAGAGCCTCCTTAAAAATCATTAATTAATAATCACTAAAGGAAATTAGAATGAAATTAAAAATTGCAATATTCACCGCATTGGTTACTTTAACAGGAACAACTTCCGCGAACTGGTGGGATGGATTCAATAATGGAAATGGATCAGGTCAAGGCTATGGAAATGCTCAAGGTAACTCACAAGGAGCAGGGAATGTTGCTGGAAATACGAAAGGTTCTGGACAAGGCTGGGGAACAGGTAAAGGAGATGCTGACGGCGAAGTTGACTTTAATATTAAGTTTAAAGGTAAAGGAAAAACTGATATGGATACTGCCGGTAACGTAACCGGTAAAGGTCAAGGAGCAGGTAATTCAGCTGGTAACATGGCTGGTAGTGGAAATTCGGCAGGTAATGTTACTGGAAACGGTCAGGGAACTAATAACGGTTCTGGTAGTGGGTCTAATATGCCTTGGGGTAATAACAACATGCCTTGGAATGGAAACAACAATATGAATATGCCATGGAACGGTAATAATAACATGCCATGGAATGGTAACAATAATATGAAAATGCCTTGGAATAGTAATAATAACATGCCCTGGAATGGTAATAACATGCCATGGGGTAACAACAATAATAACCAGGGAGGTCAGGTTCCTAATATGAGGGCACCTCAAAATAATGCACCTTCTTATCAGCAAATGCAGGCTCAGATGGAAATGCGTAAAAAACAATATGAAGCTTATGCTCAACAAATAGCTCAACAACAAAAAGCAGCGATGGAAGCACATCAAAAAATGCAAACTCAGCAGGCAGGAACGCCTAGTGCAAAATAAAAACTATAGTATCTAAAGCTATTTAAAATGAGGACTTTCTAGTCCTCATTTTTTTGGTTGTTATTTACTACTTCCCGTTAATTGGTGGTATTCAAGTAACAAATAATTAGCGGGTCTATTTTTATTAACATCACCATTATCACTGATCAGTAGTACCCTTGGTTCTCCATTGATGGTGACGGGAGCTATACCTTCAACATTGTTCATATTAATTAGGCTAGGAAGGTTGATGGGGGTGGGTTTATGAGTCGCTCTGCCTTCCCAAAAAGAGACTTGTGAGTGTTTAATATTATTGTTGCCAGTACCATATATCTCATTGGTGATGAGATAGCCCTTGAGTTTAGGATCGTAACTCATGGCGCGAATACCACCACCATGTAAGTCTAACAAAATGGGTTGTTTTGCAATAATGGGCTTTGCTTTTTTGTCAAAAATTTCTGCTGGGTTTTCTAAAATAAGAATAATGGATTTTCCGTTAATTGTTGGATTGCGCAGGCAAATCATTAGTCTGTTTTGTCTATCAAAACTGAGTGCTTCGATATTGAGATTGTATATTCCACCTTTGCCTTGTTTACCAGTTTTTCCTAAGATATTAGATTTGCTAATTGCATCCAGTAGATTGGTTACGATTCCCGTATCAATAATTTTATTGCCTTTTATTTTAAAGCGAATGAGTTGCTCTCTCTCTTTTTGACGCTCGCCAGATTTGTTACGTTTATGTGATGTAGTGGCATAAATATAGCCATCGGGTCCTGTGGTTATCGCTTCAAGATCATCTAACTTTCTGCTAAAGGCAATGCGTAGCAGCATATTGAGTGATTTGTTTTCGGACATTTGACCATTCTTTTTAAGTTTAAGAATGTGTAATGGTCGATTAGGTTCGTCTTCTATTACGATAAGACGACCATCGGCTAATTGCTGGACGCCTGATGGCTCATAAATATTATTAAATTTTAAAATACTACTGTTATTTGATTCTAATATTAGGGATTTTTTATGATCGTGTGGAAAATATATTTGGACGGTTTTTATAAACAAAAAAACCAAAATAGATAAAATTAACCCCCAGCGAAATACAGTATAAGAACGGCGTAAGTTCTTGAATTTTTGATCTGCCATTGTTCCTAACCAGTAAAGTTGATCACTCATCTTTTCGTAGGTTTTTTCTGGGTTTTTCACCAGTTTTGACATTTCTTTTAAGTAGGTTTCTTTAGGTAGTTGTGCAAAGTCTTCAAAAATCAGTATGTTGGAAGTGTCTTCATTAAAGCGTTTTTCAGGTACTTTTACGTAATCTTTTAAATCACTGAGTGTTGCTTTACGTCTGAGCATATCGCGAAAACAACAAAAAACCCGTGTATGAGCAGGTGCTGGCGAAGGCGATGCGGCAGAAAGTGCAAAATAGATAGATATAGCAGATGAAATTAAAAATAGAATGGCGGGTAGCAAAAAAGCAGGGGAGTTAGCATATATAAAACCACCGGTAACCATCAAAATGGACACAATGACACCGTTGAGTGAAATCATGATGTTTGCTTTTGTTGCGGCCAATGCGATCATATCAAGTTGCGCCCGATAGGCGTTGCGAAACATAGTTTCGATACTTTTAGATGAAGCCGCTGTTTTTTTCTTTTTTTTCTTCTTTTTTGGTTTTAGTAATGAGTCCGCTACAGCATTAGAAGATGATGTCCCTACAGAATTTTTTTCCTCATCATTTTGTGATTGCTTATCAATTTCTATCATAATTTAAGGGCATTCTATTGATTTAACTACTATTATTTTTTTTCTTTCTCTTTAGACGATTCAACTTTAGATGTTGAATCGTAAGGTAGTTTTACATGTCCGTAACGAACAATTAAAACGGCTATGGTTAGAATCATAACAGTTAATCCAATTTCTAGTAACTGCCATTGTGCGAAAGATTTAGAATCAAGAATGATATATCGTGCTAATGCGACAATGGCGATATAGATTGGGAAACGAATCGGTAGGCGATGTTGCTCGTAATAGATTTGGATCATCGCAATAATTTCAAGGTAGATAAACAGTAGCAATAGATCTTTTAGATCAACTCTTTTGTGTTCTATCATTATCATCACTTCTTGTCCAACAGCCACAACAGTTGCGATAAAAATGATAAATAAACCTAATTGTTCGGTGTAATGTAAAGCACTATTTACAGCCTTGTTTTTATTCATATTTTAATCCTTAGATGATACTGATGTTAATTGTAACAATTAAATGCAGGGATCAATAGAGTATACCGGAGAAGCAAACAGACTAAAAAAGACCCCTGCCAAAATAGGAGGGGTCAAGTTAGGAGGGACGAAACAAGAATCTCTCGTCTCTATATTGAATACTAATCAAGTTTACAAATCTTTGTATTAATATAGGTTAGTTTTTACCCAATGACATAATAGTTGCTCTCGTAAAAATGTCGCTTATTTACTATAGGTATTCTCTACCAACGGCTTTGCACCTGATTGTGGAACATGACATTGGGTACAGGTATAACGCGATCCCGATACTTCTTCTTTATCACCTTTACCTTTAAAACCACCGTAATGGTTTTCGGGCATAGGGATTTTTTTACCCGTTCTATGTTCAGTTTTACCTATTTTATTTTGTCTATCGTGACAGTCAGTGCAATCATTTTTTTCTGTTGTAATCGGTAGGTACTCTTCTATGGTATGTGAAATTAGGGGTGGCACGGTAGAATAGGCAAGAGGAATCATCGTGCTTTTTCCTGCTTTAATTTCGGGGTAAGCGAAGGCAGTCGGGGTTGCATCGGAGAAAACGTTGTCTTCTCCAATGCCCATATTGACTTGATCAATCGCGTCGGCGAAAAGGGAGGTACTAGCGATGACAGCGCTTGCGCAAAGTGATATGAGTCCTGCGGATAATAGTTTTTTGATGTTCATGTTGGTTCTCCTTGGGTAGCGGTATGTGTCTCTATTTAATGTATATTTGTTAATGCGGATTGATCGGTTTTTATTTTTTGTGCTGAATTAGTTTTGTAACGGAGCTGAAATTTCAAGGTGTCTTCTGGGCAGACGGTAATACAACGCCCGCAGTTTGTGCATTCGCTAGAATTGATTAAGCCACGTTCGCCCGCCTGTTTAAAATTAAGTACCTGTGGTTCTGGGCAAACATGCACACATTCAAGACAATGAGTGCAAGTCGGGGTATCGAAGCTGATTCGTAAGGGTGTGGTGACTTTCCCAAGTAACGAATAAAAAGCACCAAGCGGACATAAATGCCCACACCAGCCGTGTTTTAAAACAAATAAATCGAATAAGAAGATCGCCACTATCGCCATCCAACCAGTGCCGATACCAAAAATAAGTTCACGGTGGAAGATACTAATAGGGCTGATCCATTCAAATGCTGCAACCCCCATCAATAAAGTAACGATTAAGCTTAACGCTAAAATGGCATAGCGTAATGTACGTCTGAGTTTAAAGGTATCTTTGATGTGGAGTTTTTTTCTAATCCAGCCTGCTAAGTCTGTCACCATATTGATCGGGCAGACCCATGAGCACCAAACACGCGCACCGAGTAATAGGTAAATTACGGCAACAATCGCCGCGCCAATTAACACTTCTTTATATAATGCGTGACCGCTGAGAAATATTTGTAAGGTAGCAAACGGATCAGCGAGCGGAATAAAGCCTAAAAATTCAGATGAGCTTAAATTGCCTCGTAAAATTGGTGCATCAAATAATTTCCAGCCCCAGTGAGCAGATCCGAAAAACAATAATAAAGTACCTAATTGCATGATGCGTCTATAAATTATAAAACGCCAGACTTTAAGTTTTCCCCAAAAGCTAGTGGGCATAACAAAAGGTCGAATGGGTTTTCCATTAGGGCCAAGTTTTACTTGGACTGTAGAAGAGGAATGTTGAATGGCATCATTACTCATTCGCCTTCTCCTTGATTAAAATAATCTAAACCACCTGCAGGTTTATCTTCACTAGTTTCTTTTCTTTTTGGGGCTTTAAAATCTTGGGTGATTTTGCCATCATTTTCCCAACCTAAACGATAATGCTCGCCTACTTTCCCTTGTACCATATCAGCTCGTACGACTTTTATGGCGGGTTCGTCCGTAGGGCAGGCTTCTACACATACGCCGCAACCAGTACAGTCAGAACTGTGCACAATGGGGATAAACATCGCGTGTTTAGATTTATTCCGAGGGTGATGTTCAATAGTAATGGCACTGTTTTGTACCGGACAAACACGGTGGCAAATTTCACAGCGCAAGCCTAAATAGGAAATACAACTTTCCTGATCAATAACTGCCAACCCCATCCTTGAATCTTCGATGTTTTTAAGATCATGTGACAATGCGCCCGTTGGGCAAGCTTCCATGCAAGGAATATCTTTACACATATAACAAGGGATTTTACGTGGTTCGTAAAATGGTGTGCCAATAGGCACTGTGTCACTGGCGGTTGCAAGTTTTAAGGTATCGTATGGGCATGCACGAACGCATTGCCCGCATTTGATGCAAGCTGCGTTAAACTCTTTTTCTGGTAAAGCACCAGGAGGGCGAATGATCAGATGATTAGCGTGTGCCTGTTGTTGCAATAAATATCCCCAAAGAGAACCACCTGCGGCTGCAAGCGATACATTTCTAGCCATCTTGACTAGAAAATCTCTTCGGGATGTTTTGGGCTTTGCCATTTTTATTTACAAGGTCAGTTTGATTTAAGCAACTTTGTAAACTTTAACCGCAGACTTTTTGTAGTCTGTTTCTTTAGACATTGGACAGGTTGCATCCAAACACAACTTATTGATAAAGACAGATTCATCAAAGAATGGCACAAAAGTATAGCCCAGTGGCGTTCTGTTTCGACCTTCGGTTTCAACGACTGCTTTTACCTTGCCACGACGAGACTCAATCCAGCAAATATCATCACGTTTTAAGCCGCGCTTCTTGGCATCTTCAGGGTGCATGAATATCTGAGCAGTAGGTACAGCGCGATGCAGTTCAGGCACGCGTCTTGTCATTGTGCCTGTATGCCAATGCTCAATTACACGACCGGTCGACATCCATAGATCGTAGTTCTTATCTGGCTGTTCAACGGGTGCAGCATAGGGGCGGAAGAATATTTTAGCCTTACCTTTTAAGGAGACTTTTTCTTTACTGGTAATGCCATCTAAATCGCCAGTGGGTCTGGCTTTTAGAGCAGGACCATAAAAGTCGAAACCTGAGCCTTTTTTTGCATAGCTGTCGTATTTTTCGTTAAAGCGCCATTGGGTTTCTTTTCCGTCGATAACTGGCCATTTAAGACCACGTACATTGTCATCCATATAGGTATCGAAGTCTGCAAGATCGTGCGCATGTCCCACACCAAATTGGCGATATTCATTAAATAATGCTTTTTCTGGGAACCAGCCTTCGCCCATTTTTTCTGCAATGTGATTACCATGACCTTTAGATACGGCTTTGTCTGGCCATTTAACTTTTTTACTTTCTTTTGTAGCGAAAAGTACATCGTACAAACTATCGTCAGGTGAATATCCCATTTCTTTAGCCGCTGCTAATACATCGGGTAACAAACCATCTTTAAAACCTTTGGACTTAAGTCCTGGAATTTTTTGTTCTCCCCAAACCTCGCTTAATTTAAAACGTTTAGAAAACTCTAATAATTGCCATACATCACCCATTGATTCACCGGGTGGATTCACCTGTTGACGCCAACCTTGGGTGCGACGTTCTGCATTTCCGTATAAACCCCATTTCTCGTAGATCATGGCAGTAGGTAAAATCAAATCAGCAACTTTGCCAGAGATAGTCGGGTAAGGGTCAGAACAGACAATAAAGTTGTCCATTTCACGGGCTGCTTTAACCCAATGATTAGCATTCGCAGAGGCTTGGAAAGGGTTGTTGACCTGTATCCATGAGAATTTTACGTTACCATCTTCGAGACCACGCAAGATTTTCATAATATGCGTTCCCACTTTAGGGTTAAGAGTTCCTGCGGGTAACTTCCAGATTTTTTCACTAAAGGCGCGGTGTTTAGGGTTAGCTACTACTAAATCAGCAGGTAGACGATGCGCAAATGTGCCAACTTCACGTGCGGTACCGCAGGCTGAGGGTTGCCCCGTTAATGAGAATGCACCTTCACCAGGTTTGGCTTGTTTGCCAAGCAATAAATGCGCCATGTAGGCTTGCTCATTTACCCAGCTACCACGATGATGTTGATTCATTCCCATGGTCCAGAAACTCACCACTTTACGTCCTTTTTCACAGTAGGCATCCGCTAATGAAACCAATTTCTTTTTGTAATCTTCCATGGATTCTTTTACATCGCCCTTGCTTAGCTCTGCTACGAAATCTAAATCATATGGTTTAACACCTTTCTTGAAATCTTCAAATTCAATTAACCAGTGGTTCATCGCTTTATTACGATTTTTTTGTTCAACTTTCTCGCCTGCTTTACGTCGCTGTCCGATGGCTTCGTATTTATCCAAAGTTACCAATAACTCTTTAGCTTGAGTATCTTTTTCTGCATCATAGGCAAATTTATCTGTACCTCGCATACCGTAACCAATATCGTAAGGACCGGTTGCAAACACACAGTGTTTTTTAACAAAATCATGGTCTACAACGTCGCGTTTGATAATTTCATGGGCGATATAATTCCAAATTGCTAAATCAGTACCGGGTTTGAATACAATTTCGGTATCGGCAATATCGGAAGTTTGGTTTGAGTTGGTGGTCAAGTTAATCAGTTTAACTTTGTCATCCGCCATTTTACGATCAGACACACGCGCCCATAAAATAGGATGACATTCCGCCATATTAGCACCCCATGTTACGACGGTATCGGTGTATTCAATATCATCATAATTGCCTGATGGCTCGTCGATACCAAATGTCTGGATAAAGCCAACCACTGCTGATGCCATACAATGACGTGCATTCGGATCGATATTATTACTACGGAAACCCGCTTTCATTAGTTTTGCGGCGGCATAACCTTCAGGAATGGTGTATTGACCAGAACCCATGATGGAAATACCTGTAGGTCCCATCTCTTTGTAGGTTTTTTTGAATTGGCTAGTCATTTCATCAAAGGCTTGATCCCATGTTACCTCTTGGAATTTCCCTTTCTTGCTGAACTTGCCATCCTTCATGCGCATTAACGGTTTTGTTAAACGGTCTTTACCGTACATGATCTTGCCGTTGAAATAGCCTTTGATACAGTTTAAACCACGATTAACCGGCGCATCTGGATCCCCTTTTGTTGCAACGATTTTGTCGTCTTTAGTTGCAACCATGATGCCACAGCCTGTCCCACAGAAACGACACACTGATTTATCCCACTGCCAGTCTTTTTCGGCTTCGTTTGATTTTGCTAAAGCACTTTGGCTAATAGGTAGTCCAATTGTTGCTGCAGTGGTTGCCGCGATGCTGGTTTTTATAAAGTCTCTTCTTTTTTGGTCTGTATTTTGCTTATCCGTGGGGGTGCTCATTGTGTGTCTCCATTTATTTTTACTCAATGATGCATTCTTGCTTGTTTTGAATAATAGCGGCGAAAGAATGATGCAATAAAGTAATTAGCGGTTTGGTTTGATCTTTCTTTGTTATTTAAAATTTGGTTTTAAGAGTTCTGTTGTAATTAATTATGATGTTGTTAATAAGAATGAATTAACTATTTAATTTTTTAAGCGTCTCATCTAGGTTTGATGAGTCAATATCATCGGGTGGCATTTCTCCGGGGTTTTGATCTTCAGCTACATAGTGATAAACCATTTCTGCATAAGTCACCATTGGCAATGCTTTGATTTTTTTAAGGCTATCGATCTCTTGATTAACACTGTCTGCTTCTTGAACAACCACAATTTGACCTGTAGATAGGTCGGTTTGGTGTACTTCTAAATTATTAATGGCTTTAAGTGCTGCAATACCATCATCAAACTTGTGCGGGGGAACTGCTACTACAATACCGGATAGATTCATGCGCTTCCTTTCTATACTGTTAAATCTGTTTACGAGGCTTGATCAATATTGAGGTTTTTTAATTTCCTAAATATTATGTGGGAATTGCTTTCAGACTAACTAATAGTCTAAAAATAAACACTAATGTAAGTTAGGATGTTTAAAAAACTCTATTGATTAATTGAATATAGAATAGATTTTTAGGAAGTAAAGGTAGATCGTGATTAATTTTTAAATCAATTTTAGATTTAGAGAATGTTAGAAGTTGTCATTGCCACGAAGATATTGCGCAGTTCACTTGAATATTAAAGAGATCTTTGCACGAGAGATATGACGGATTAAAATGGCTTAAATTTCCCCTGTTCTCCCTAAAAATGCGGTCAATAGCCTTGCTCACTAAAGTATAAGCTCTGCAAGCAGTCGCTAAATTACCCTTATTTTTAAGAAAAGCAGGAAAAATCACGCTGATTTTAGCAAGCTTGCCGTTTTGTTCTTTAAAACGGACAACTTGATTATTAGAGCTTTAGCCGTTTCTCTCGCCATGCTCTCGTGCAAAAATCTCAAAGGAACTTTTTTAAAAACTTAAAATTTAGCAAAAATAAGTTTGTAATTTAAGTCCCGTAAGCACCAACCATTAATGTTTTGAGGGAGGGCAAGTTGACTTTAGCGACTTTAGCCATGGCTTCTTCGTCAGGAATTGTTAAACATTTATTTTTGCATTCAATAAGGCTTTGCTTTCGTAAGTTTTGAAAAACGCGGTTGACATGTATGGCAGTAAGCCCGAGTGCGTCACCAATATCTTCTTGGGTAATGGGAAAAGACACACAAGTTTTACTATTTCCTAAATTCATAATAAGTGAGCGTTGCCTGATGTATAAACTTAATAGCAGGTAAGCTACCTTTGCTTCTGCAGGATGGCTAGCTATCGTGGTCAGCGATGAATGACAACGCTCTGTCGTGATGTCAGAGATAGAGCTAATCGCAATAGCAAGGTCGGGTAATTGCGCAATCGTGTCGCGGAAACGTTCGATAGGAAAAGCACAGAGAGTGACATCCGAAACTGCGATAGCAGAGTGATCCATTGTTCTATTTTTGCCGATTTTATAACAGAGAAAATCGCCCGGTAAGGCAAAACGCAAGATTTGTCGATTACCATTCTCTAGGTTTTTAAATAAAATTACCCAGCCGTCATAGAGAGTGTACGCTTTTTGTGCTGTATCACCTTCATAATAGAGATATTCACCTGCAGAATACATGTTTTGACATGAGCGAAGAGCGCGGGCTTTGTCTAATTGATTTGTTTCAAGTTCACCAAATAATGCGGCAGAACGAATCGCACATTGCTGACATTTTGGGAGGTTTTGAGTAACAGATTTCATGGACAGGCAAGACAACTCTGCTGGCAGTTAAAAGTTAACATAGATTATAGTGCAAATTCTTACACAAGCGGGGTTACCCTATAGATAGAAGGGGTAACCCGACAGATAATTAAATTAAAATTATTATTTTGGAGGATCAAGCGTGATCATTTTATCCATTTGTGGCGCAAGTTTAGTGGTGATTTCTTTGACAACATCGCCAAATACTGTGCCGAGCAAGCCCATATTCATGATTGAAATATAGGTTTTGCCATCACTTTTTTCGTAAAATGCGATGCTACAGGGCATCATGACAGATAATTGCTTGAGTTTGTCGTGTATAAGAATATCCGCCGCCGCTTGAGGG
>Ga0209633_10005403_pt1 | contig 11207 bp, 8 predicted proteins | sample Cruoilmetagenom1_FD_187290 | JGI IMG/M metagenome (GOLD analysis project Ga0209633, IMG submission 187290) | Oil polluted marine microbial communities from Coal Oil Point, Santa Barbara, California, USA - Sample 1 (SPAdes) (version 2) | ecosystem: Environmental > Aquatic > Marine > Oil seeps ... | reverse complement strand
CCCTCTTTGAATTTGTAGTTTCTATTGATGAAATTGAAGCTTTAACAGGAATAGATTTTTTTCCTGCATTGCCTGATGATTTAGAAAATAATTTAGAAAGCTCATCGGATTATAAAAATTGGAGTTTCCGGTAGAGAGTCATAATTTTTCTTTTTTAACTACTTTATCAATCTTTATCGTTCATGATAATAATCAATGTTTAAACATTTAATCTACACTACTTTAGCAATACAAACGGATAATAAGCGTTTTTACTGTTATAAATGAAAAATAAACTCCTCTCTATATTACTCCATCCTATTTTTATTGCAGTGGTTATTTCTCTTGTTATTATCTATTTCTTACCAGATTATTTTACCAAATACAAAATTGAACTCGTAAATCAAGAATTGTTTAATCGAGATCATAGGGTTTACTTTGAAGATTTAAATAATGACAACATTAGTGAAGAAATAATTTGCTATCAAAATTCTCTTGGTAATGCAGGTTTTGAAATTCATAGTCCCAATGGTGAACTGATAGATCAATGGAATTTTCCTAATAAACATTCTAATTTCAATAATTTATGGTTTTATGATGTAAATAATAATGGTTTTAAAGAGATATACCTTATCACTCAAAAAAGGGATTCCTTATTTCTAAATATTGAAGAGCCCTTTGTAGAAAATGGAATTCATAAAAAAAATATTCTTATTGAAATTATCAATGAACACAATAATAAATTCAAAATAGATTCCCAAATATTTGGTGCTTTTGATATCAATTCAGACGGAGAAAATGAGATTTTCATGACTTTAAAACGTGGGTTCTCAGGTAACCCTAGAGGGGTTTACAAATATAATTTAATAGAAAATAAAATTTATAAATCTCCTCATTTGACAAATCTATCTAGTATTTCTCAAATTATTGATCTTAACAATGATGGTTCAAAAGAAATTCTTTTAAGAAATTACGCAGCATGTAATAAAATTGATTCTTCTTATACCAAACGTTCTGATCATAGTTTGTGGTTTAGTGTCTTAGGGGAGAATTTAAAATTTCTATTTGACCCGATCGAATTTAGAATTCCTTTTTCTTCAATACGCACAATTCCCTTGAAGAAGGATAATGGAGAACATCAATTATTGTGTCTCTTAAAGTCGAAACAAGAAAAAATATCATTAAATAAATTATTGATTTATTCAAATACTGGAAAACTTATCAATGAAAAATTATTGCCTTTTGGAGATTATAATATTTTAGGATCGAATAAAGATGAATTCATGCTGATTAATAAACCTATTGGTCAGATTATAACTTACAATTTTGATTTTGAAGAATTGAATTCTGTTTTTGTTAAACCAAAATCAGAAATCTACCCTTTAGATATAGATAAAAACGGCATATCAGAGTGGCTGGAAAAATCACAAGATCAAAATAAAATAACGATTTATCAAAATAACTTTAAGGATCCAATCGAGTTTCAAATTCCAAGCAATGATGATGGCGACTTACGTCATGGCTTAAAACAGATAGGCAAAAAAGAATACGAGATTTATTTTCAAAGAGGAAACTACCATTTTGTATACCAATATGGAGAAAACCCATTATATATTTTTAGATATTTAATTTATTTGGGAATATTTTTATTAATTTTTAGTTTAGTCTGGATATCAAGAAAAGGCCAACAAATTCAAACGAAAAAACAAAGAGCTATAGAAAATCAAATTTCTGAGTTACAAATAAAAACCATAAAAAATCAGGTAGATCCGCATTTTGTATTTAATGCTGTAAATACAATAAGTGAAATGATGCTTACAGATGATAAAATGGAAGCAGACAGATTTATTAGCAAATTTTCAAAATTAATGCGAGAAACATTGCAAAAATCTGATAAAATATCTACTACTTTGCAAGAAGAAATGGACTATGTTGAAAACTATATTCAGTTACAACAAATAAGATTTAGCAATAGTTTTGATTATAAAATAAAAAAGGATATCCATATTGATTACCAAACATTAGTACCAAAACATGTATTGTATTCGTATGTAGAAAACGCCATAAAACACGGTTTATCAGATATGTCAAAAAATGGCATGCTATTGATTTCTGCCAATCAAAAAAATAAAAATATACTTTTAATTATAGAAGATAATGGAGGTGGAATAGATAAATCAAAAAATAATAAGCAAAATTCAACAGGTAATGGTGTAAAGATTATGGAAGAGATGTTTACTTTATATGAAAAGTTATACAAGAAAAAAGTTACGCATAAGATGGTTGAATTGTTTGATAAAGATAATCATAAAGTAGGTATTAGAGTTGAAATAATTATTTCAAAGTAAATTTGCATACCTTAATCAGGGTATAAAAATACCTTGATTAGGGTATATGATTTTCTAAAATATCTTTATATTTTATAGCTTGAAAATTAACCCCCTGAGAACCTTTTAAAATGGAAAATCTGAAACTTAAAACCGTAATCGTAGATGATGAAGTAAGAGCTTTGAACCGTATGAAAATATTGCTTCAAAAATTTGATGAGATCGAGATCTTAGAACAGTTTTATGATGCTGATCAAGCCATTAATTACATCCTTGAAATTGAACCCGATATAGCTTTTTTAGATATTGAAATGCCAGGAAAAACCGGATTAGAAATTGCAAATGAGATCAATAAAAGTAACCTGCATACCAAAATTATTTTTGTTTCTTCTCATGATCATTATGCCATTAAAGCAATTAAAAATAATGCTTTTGATTATTTGTTAAAACCTGTATGTTTAGACGACTTAAAAGTCTCTATTGCAAGGTATAAAGCTGAGTTTCAATCTAATTTAACCAAACGTGAAAGTGAAATCATCCACTTAATAGCAAAGGGATATAACAGTAAAAAAATTGGCGAAAAACTTTATATCAGCCATCATACAGTAGATACCCATAGAAAAAAAATACTTGAAAAAACTGAATGTAAAAATGCTGTTGAATTAACCTTGTTTGCCACAAATAATAATTTAATTTAGTTGGCACTTTAAAGAGATTCATCTGATGACTAACCCACACAACGATTATTAGTCATCTGAGAAATAAAAATCATTGAAATTCTAAAATAAGGACTTAACTTATGACCTTATAAATTAGCCAAGATCCAACAAAACCTCTCTACTTTTCCATTATATACCTTAAATTAAGTATAAAAATACCCTACAGGGAGTAGTACAATTTAATTGTATTCATATAGCTTTATATGTAATTATCAGTTCATTTAACTATTTGCTAATCCTCTTACGCTATGAAATAAAAATACTCTTCACAAAACTTTGTTTATTCCCCTTTATCATTCATTATATGTGAATAATTTATTTAACTACAAGAGTATTATTAAAGTAAATGGTTGTTTGACTGATGATTTATTAATTTAAATCATAAACGCCCCTTGTTATGAAAAAAAATATTACTTGCCTCATCCTTAGCTTACTTTTTACCTTTACTTTTTTAGGACAAAATTCTCAAGAAAAACGTCACTCTATTATACATCAAATTAATAATAGAGAATTTAACAAAATAAATAAAAGTGAAAATATTTCACATTATCGAGCTAACATTAGGCAATCACAATTTAAAAAATACAGAGACGATAAAAAGAAAAAATTAGATAGTATTATTTCGATTGGTGCTGATGGATATGACCATGGATCTACATTTATGTACAACAACAACGGTTACTTAACAATAGAAACTAAATTTGATAGAGAGAATTCTAATCAATGGGATGTTTACCGTAAAGGCGAATATGAATATGATAATCAAGGAAATATAACATCTATTGTTGATTCTGAATGGAATAAATATACCAATCAGTGGTATTTTTCTGAAAAAGAGGAATTATTATATAATCATGATGGAAACGTGACTTCAATAGTTAATTATGATTGGAATACGAGTCAATGGAATGAAAGTTCTAAAAATGAGTACACCTATAATGCCCAAGGAAATTTAACAGAAAAACTTAATTATTATTGGAATCAAAATGACAATCAATGGGAATATTCTTCTAAAATAGAATACTCATACGATTCTCAAGGGAATTTAACAGAAAAACTTAATTATTATTGGAATCAAAATGACAATCAATGGGAATATTCTTCTAAAATAGAATACTCATACGATTCTCAAGGGAATTTTACTTCAATGGTATACTATGATTGGAATTCGAATAGTAATCAATGGGAGTATGATTTTAAAGAAGAATACAGCTATGATACTGAGGGGAATATAATTTTATTAATAGTTTATCATTGGTATAACAACCAATGGGAAAATTATTTTAAAGAAGAATACAACTATGATGTCAACTATAATAATTCAGAATTGATTTTACCTTACTGGTTTACTTACTGGTTTGATGATGATATAGAATCCAAAATAAAGAATATGATGACCAATTCTATAGATTATGATTATAAAAATCAGAATTGGGTAGAGGGTGGAAAAGACACATTGTATTATTCAGATGTTTCAACTTCAAATATCATTTGCGAAAACTTATCCATTACAAATGGAACTTATCCTGAAACGGATGATTTAAACCAAAAAGCAAAAGATGAATTTGGAGATTCATATGTAATAGCAGATTGGAATGATTTAAAAAACATGACAAATCTTGATGATTGGATATCATGTATGAATTTAAAGCATGATGATACTTTCTTTACTACAAGAGATGGCAATTATATATACAGTAGTAACAGACAATATTTTGTTCATTATTCAACTGATGGTGTTCCTTATTCTGGATTTGCTGTACATGATCAAGTTGGAGATTTTTACCTTGGTTCATGGTATGGTATTTCTATGAATATTCTTGCTAAAAATAATGGTGCTTTGGCAATAGAAGATTTTGATCAAGATTATAGTCTAAAAATTTTCCCTAACCCAATGTCTAATTATTTAACTATTGATTCAAAATTCCCAATCAAAAAAGTTGAATTGTATTCCCTTTTAGGCAAAAAAGTGAAAGAAATAAATTCAGATTTTAATTCCATTCACTTAAGTAATTTAAAAAATGGTATTTATTTAGTAAGAATAGAATCAGAAAATGGTTTTGCTGTTAAAAAACTAATTAAACAGTGATGAAAAACTCTAAAAAAGATTTTATAGTTATTGTAGCTTTTATTTTATTGAACGTGATAGCTGTTTGGAAAGGATAAGAAAATCAGTATAATAATTAAAACCCCCTATTATGAAAAAAAATTACTTTCTACTCATTCTTAGCCTCATACTATCATTTCCTTTATTAGGGCAAAATTCTCAAGTTAATCATAAAAGGCATCACTCTTTCTTAAAAACTAAAAATGACAGAAAGTTCAATAAAACAAATAAACTTTCACACTTTCATACTAAAAAAAAGCAAATAAATTTAAAATCTTCTCAAGATATTAAAAAACAAAGGCTAGATAGTGTAATTCAAGAAGATTGGGATGAGATCACTAGTCAGTGGCAAATAGATTACAAAGATGAATTCACCTACGATGTCAATGAAAATTTAACACAATATCTTGAATATTATTGGGAGCAAGACACCAATCATTGGAGTTTAGGTTACAAAGAAGAATACACCTATAATACTAATGGGGGTTTAGTTCTATGGCTTCAATATGAAGGGTGGAACACAAGCACTAGTCAATGGGGATACAGCGGCAAAAAAGAATACACCTATGATAACAATGAAAATTTAACACAAATGCTTGATTATTATTTGGATAGTAACACCAATCAGTGGAGTTTAGAAGGTAAGGAAGAATACACCTATGATATCAATGGCAATCTAACAGAAATACTTTATTATCAATGGGATTATAGCACTTATCCTTTAAATTTAAATTACAAAGAAGAATACACCTATGATAACAGTGGTTATTTAACAGAAGTACTTGAATATTATTGGGATCAAAATACTAATCAGTGGCAAATAGATTACAAAGATGAATACACCTACGATGATAATGAAAATTTAATACGATATCAGGTTTATTATTGGGATCAAAATACTAATCAGTGGGAAATAGATTTTAAAGAAGAATACATCTATGAAAACAATGGAAATTTAATAGAAAGCCTTTATTATGAATGGGATCAATACACCAATCAGTTAAGTTTAAAATACAAATTTGAAGACACATATGATAACACCTATTCTTTTTCAGATTTAATTATACCATTTTTATATACAGAAGATAATTTTGGCGGAAAATATTTTAATCATATGCTCATAAGTTCAATGATATATAAATTTGATGAAACATCAAATGAATTTGTAAAAGAAGAAAAGTGGAATTTTTATTATTCAGAGCAAACTATCCTTTCTGTTTCTGAAATTAACGATTCAGAATTTAATATTTACCCTAACCCTGTTATTAATACTTTAACAATCAACTCAAAATTACCAATCACAAAAGTCGGAATCTATTCTATTTTAGGTCAAAAAGTAAAAGAAATTGATGCCAATTTTAATTCTATATCCACTCATGATCTGTCAAACGGTATTTATTTACTAAGAATAGAATCAGAAAATGGTAATGCAATAAAAAAGCTCGTTAAGCAGTGATGAAAGACTCTAAAAAAGATTATATAGTTATTGCAGCTTTTTTTTTATTGATTGTGATAGCTGTTTGGAAAGGATAAGAAAATCAAATAATAATTAAAACCCCTATTATGAAAAAAAATTACTTTCTACTCATTCTTAGCCTTATAGTATCATTTACTGTTTTAGCACAAAATTCTCGAGAAAAGCGAGAAAGAAATGATTCTTTCTCAAAACAATTAAAACACAGAAAGTTTAATAGAATAAATAAAGGTAAAACGTTTTCAAACTTTCATATCAATAATAAGCAAAAAAGCTCTCTAAAATATCAAGCTGAAAAAAACAAAAACACTTTAAAAGACTTAAGCTTAAAATCTACACAAAGCAATATTAAACAAAGACTTGATAGCGTAATATACAAAGACTGGGATATAATCACAAATCAGTGGAGAGGTGATGATAATGCAAAAACTGAATACGTCTATGATAACAAAGGAAATTTAATAAAAGAATTTGAATTTGATTGGAACCCAACTACTAATCAGTGGGAATTAGATGATTGGAAAGGAGAATACACATATGATTCCAACGAAAATTTAATTCAAGAGATCTATTATGAAGAACGGAATGAAACCACAAATCAGTGGAATTATATTTGGAAATATGATTGGACGTATAATATCAACAATTACGTTGTTCAAGTAATTTCATCTGATTGGAACTCATCAACAAGTCAATGGGTAATTGATTTTAAATATGAATACACTTACGATACCAATGATAATATAACACTAATTGTTAAATATGATTTAGGTCAATCGACTAACCAATGGGTAATACATGGTAAAGAAGAATACTCCTATGACCCAAATGGAAACTTGATACAATTTATTGAATATGGTTGGAATTCAACTACTAACCAATGGTATCATGAATATTCTGATAAAGAAGAATACTCCTATGACGCAAATGGAAACTTGATACAAGTTATTAGATATAATTGGAATAGTACTGTTAACCAATTTGAATATTCTTATAAGGATGAAATTATCTACGATAGCAATGGAAACGTAATACAGAAATTTGATTATTATTGGAGAGATACTACTTGGGTTTCTGAAGATAAAGATGAATATATATATGATAATAACTATTCTTTCTCTGATTTAATTATTCCATTTTATCTCACAGAGTATACTTATGATTATGGCTTTTCTTTTATATTATTTAATCATCAATTAAAAACAATAAATGAATATGAATGGAATGAAACTTCAAATGAATGGATAAATGAAGAATTAGGTGAATTTTATTATTCAGAACAAAATACTCTTTCTGTTTCTGAAATTGACAATTCAGAATTTAATATTTACCCTAACCCTGTTATTAATACTTTAACAATCAACACAAAATTACCAATCACAAAAGTCGGAATCTATTCTATTTTAGGTCAAAAAGTAAAAGAAATTGATGCCAATTTTAATTCTATATCTACTCATGATCTGTCAAACGGTATTTATTTACTAAGAATAGAATCAGAAAATGGTAATGCAATAAAAAAGCTCGTTAAGCAGTGATGAAAGACACTAAAAAAGATTATATAGTTATAGCAGCTTTTATTTTATTAATTGTGATAGCTGTTGGAAAGGATAAAAAATCAAAATGTTAATTTAAAACCCCCTTTATTATGAAAAAGTTTATTTATTTATTATTTTTTATTCCTCTTTTATATACAAGTTGTAAAGATGAAGGAGAACCTGAACCAATTTTAAACAATGAAAAAGTTTCATTTATTGATTTAAGCCAAGATACTGAATGGGACATTATGGCTGTTGATAATGAGAATGGAGATTATTTAACTGTTAGAAAAGAAACTACGAATAAAACTACCGCTTATGTTAAACCAAATAATGTTGATAAAGGATATATAGTAAATCTTGATGCAAAGGGATATCCAGAAACTTTAATTGCAAATAATCATATTTTTATTTTTACAAATTTTGAAGGAACAAAGGTTGATGTTTCTATCATAACACCAGATGACAATATCATAAAGGTTCGCGATATTGAAAGTGAGTTTAATTGGGATGATTTTAAAGGTTTAGCAAAGGCAGGACAAAAAACAGCTGTTTGGAAAGAAGATTTAGATAAAATATTAAAAGTTATTCATGTTGCGACTTGTGTTGGAACAATTGCTGCAGCAATAGGTACTGCAGGCATAGCTTTGCCAGCAGTTATAGCTAGTTGCAGTGGAGTTTTTTTCGATGTTCTTTTAGAAGTTCTTCCAATGTATTCAGATTTATTGGAAATTAGCGAAGTAACCACAGCTACTTTGCATGCAATTGGACATTGTAGTGATTTTGAGCCCATTAGTTGTATAATCAGTATGGCTGAATTGGCTGGAGTAATTGTATTACAAAGTGATGAAGTAATTGAAAATAGTGAACTTATTATTGATGATTTACCAGTTCGTTTAAGTTCATTTATGTCTGCTGAAACTATTCTGCTTTTATCTAGTCAAGGATTGCCAATTTATGCTGGATCAACCCCCCAAAATATTGATGGAAATTATTATTGCGACAATCTTGAAAATTTCAATAATAATAGTCACTATAAAAATGCCTCTTTTAGCTTTGATGAGCCATTGTTTAATTTTATTGAAAGTAGTATAAGGGTTCGTCTTACAGATGAATCATCCTTTTCGGAAGATAATAAAGGTTATATTGTAGGACAATCTAATAAATTCACCGTTTTTGTTGAACAATTAATTCAAGCTAATGATTCTAATAATAACGTTGTAAAAATTGTAACCTCATCAATATATTCAGGAGAAAAAACTCAAACCGGTCTAGAAGGTTTTATGTGGGGCTTCATTGTGTTAGAAAAAGAAAATGATATAAATGGTGAATATGTAAGTGTTGGACAATCACGGATTATTCATGAATCGGATAATTTAGCTGATAAAGTATCTACATATCCATACACCTCTAATAAAAGGTCTATTGGAAAATCTAATCTTTCTAATTATTTAAAAAAATAATTATTGAATTTAGATTTTTGTTAGTTAAAAACACCTGAAAAACAGGTGTTTTTCTTTTATTCACAGGCACCTTTTAATCATGTAGCTAATCTTTTCTTAGCAGATCTTTGCGTATAACTAAGCGATCTTTGCGATACAAGCAATTATTTAATTTCTAAAAACCCACAACTATTTTACATATTATCCAAACCAAAAAAATCTCTTTACTCTGTTTTTGTAGGTGAATTAACTCTTATTGATTAAATATAGCATTCAAAATCAAGAATTTGTATTCATACTAATTGTATCACCTGTTGAATATTTTTTACTGCCAAAATTGATATTGAATTTTACCATAGTTGGAAAATCTACACAATGCATTGGTAAAATATATTTTACATTTTCAGATTTAAAATATGCTATAGTATTATTTACTGCGTTTCTATCTTCTTCAAATAAATGAAACCCTCCAATAACAGCATACAAATCTTGTCCACTTACTTTTTTGGCATACTCACAAATATTACAAATTCCAGAATGTGAACAACCTGTAATCACAACAGCGCCTTTTTTGGTTCTTATTACAATTGCCGAATCATCCAGCATTCTATCTTCTTTATAATTACCGGCTTCAAAATTATTTTCTCGTGGTATTTCACCTAAATAAAAAATATCCTTTGAAAACTCTAAAGGCTCTTTGGATCTAATGATCTTAAAATCTTTAATTAATTTTTTAGATTGATTTTTTGGTAGTTTTTCAATAACTTCAGGGTGTGCTATTAGTTGCTTTTTCTCACTAAAATCATGAAATCTCAATCCGCCCGTATGATCCCAATGATGGTGCGATAAAACAATGAAATCTGTTTTATCAAGGTCAATATTTAAATTCTTAGCATTTTTTTTGTAAACATTTGTATGCCCCGTATCAAAAAGTAGATTTACACCTTTAGTCTGGATATATGCAGAAAATCCCCATTCAGCCAAACAAACTTTAGCTCCTAAATGCCCTGCTACATTTTCACAAAGTATTGTTATTTTCATAATAAATTATTAGTGTATTCACAAATTATCCAAACTATAAAAGGCTCCTTTATTCTCTTTTCTTTCCATAGATTTTTTTACAATCAAATAGGCAATTGCATTTAAATTTCTAAGTTCACAGATTTGAGGTGATAATTTAGATTTGAAATAAGCTTTTTCGGTATCCTGATATAAATAATCCAAATGATCTAATGCTTTTTCTAAACGTTCGTTTGATCGAACAATCGCAACTAGATCTGTCATAATATTTTGAATTGTTTTTCTATTATGCGATATCAATACTTTTTCTTTAGGAACCGTAGTTCCTTCTTCATCCCATTCAGGAATATTTATATTCTCATCAAAGTTTAGGTCCTTTCTATTTTTTGAAATTTCATTGGCTATTACATTTCCAAAAACCAATGCCTCAAGCAATGAATTTGAAGCCAAACGATTTGCCCCGTGTAAACCAGACCTTGAACATTCGCCACAGGCAAATAAATTATTTATTGAAGTATAACCTTTTTTGTCAACTACAACTCCACCCATCATATAATGAGCTGCTGGAACCACAGGAATATATTGTGTTGCAATATCAATTCCT
>Ga0209633_10005402_pt1 | contig 11207 bp, 10 predicted proteins | sample Cruoilmetagenom1_FD_187290 | JGI IMG/M metagenome (GOLD analysis project Ga0209633, IMG submission 187290) | Oil polluted marine microbial communities from Coal Oil Point, Santa Barbara, California, USA - Sample 1 (SPAdes) (version 2) | ecosystem: Environmental > Aquatic > Marine > Oil seeps ... | reverse complement strand
GTCTGGTCTAGCCGGCGGTGGCGGCACCTCGGGGACCTGCGCAATCTCAGGCTTGACGATAGGTAACGGCGGCGGCGGCTCCACCTGAACGGGCTCCAGTTCCGGCTCTGGCTCTGGCTCTGGCTCTGGCTCAGGTTCTGGCTCGGGCTCTGGTTCTGGCTCCGGCTCAGGCTCAGGTTCCGGCTCGGGCCCTGGCTCTGGCTCAGGTTCGGGCCCTGGCTCTGGCTCAGGTTCGGGCTCAGGCTCAGGCTCGGGCCCTGGCTCTGGCTCGGGCTCAGGTTCGGGCTCAGGCTCAGGCTCGGGCCCTGGCTCTGGCTCAGGTTCGGGCTCGGGCTCGGGCTCGGGCTCGGGCTCGGGCTCTGGCTCTGCGGCAGCGATCACGATCAATTCGACCGGAATGGCGGGTGGCGGTACTTCCCGGTTTGGTAACTTCGGCACCAACAGAAAAAGGAAAAAGATACCTATGTGTACCAGTCCGGAAAGAAAGATGCTGCGTCCCATCGTCGCTCACCGATGCCACGGACGGATATCGATGAACAGGCGGGGTTTCTCCATTGGCTTCGAGCGGGTAATGCCGGTCGATTCCAGAAGCTCCTCGACGGTCATGCCTTTTTCCGCGGCGAATAACTTGTCACCTTGAGCGAAATCTCGCTCTACATAGGCCTGAAAAATATCGGCGCTGGTCCGATCCAATGGCAATCCATGCTTGGCCGCGAAATCACGCCAAGGTTGAATTGCCCACGCGCAAGGATAGTCGGCGAAATAGTTGTAAGTGCATTTTTCCTGACATGCCGGGCAGCGCCGATCTATGCCGCCGTAGCCGAATTGATTTGCCTCATCGCCAATCGGGCTGTGCGGCTCCTCGACTCCAAGCATGGTCGTGCGCCCCGTTGTCGATGTATAGAGCCGGTCGCCACGCTTAAAATCTTGCTGCGCATACGCCTCGAAGATCTCGCCGCTTTTCCGGTCGAGTGGAAGGCTATGTTTTTCCGCGAAATCGCGCCATATGGAAATCGCGTGTAAACACGGGTAGTCGGAAAACGGATTGAGGGAGCATTTTTCCTGGCATGCCGGGCAGCGGCGGTCGGCAACAATGCCTAGGTCGGCAAGTTCGGATCCCGGGCCCTCGTACCCGCCGTAGGGCGGCAGCTCGTAGCCCTTCGCTTGCGCGTACAAGCGGTCAGCTTTGCGGTAGTCACGACCGATGTATGCCTGAAACATGTCGGCGCTACGCCGATTCTCCCCCAATTCGTGGCGGGCGGCAAAGTCCCGCCACAAGGGAAGCATATCCAGGCAGGGGTTGCCGGCATAGAAATTCGGCGTGCACCCTCGATCGGACCCGTCCCACGTCGTGAGGCCAAGCCGCGCCACGTCGTTCGCAATCTCCGGGTATTGGGAGACTTCGTAGAGCGGGTTCTCTTTCTTGTACCCCGCCGATCCGGGCCAGGCCAAAACCACGGCAACCACCGCGACCACAAGCGCAATGAAGAGTGGCGTAACGGACGTTGAAGCCCGAAACCTCCCTTTGCACCACGCACTACCCATCGGCTGGCACACTCTCTCCTCTCCCAGATGTGTCCAGATAGTACATAGATGGCAATGGAATGGCTACCGTGGGGCGGTTCCGTTTCCGGGTTTTCCACCGGCCTACTAGGCCTGTTCTAAAAGGGATCGCTCGGCTTCAGACCACTCGGGAAATCTGCCTAGCGTCGATTTGGCGCATACGGCCGTGCTCCATGAAAACAATTCGATCGGCGGCAGCCAATGTGTCCGGTCGGTGCGCAATGACTATGCGCGTGATGTCCAATGTCTTGAGGTTTTTGTTAACCAATTGCTCGGTGCCCACATCGAGATGAGCGGTGCCCTCGTCCACAAGCAACACCGCAGGCTGGCGGTAAAGTGCGCGCGCCAAGAGAATCCGTTGTTTCTGACCACCAGAAAGCATTGTCCCCATGTCGCCGATCATGCTGTCGTAAGCCATGGGCATAGCAACTATATCGCTATGAATACAGGCGGACATGGCGCTTTCGTGGATGCGGTCCGGGTCAGGCGTAGTGTCAAAAAACGAAATATTGTCCGCAATAGTTCCAGACAGTAGCTGGTCATCCTGCATCACTGCCGCGATCTGTCGCCTATGCGAGCTTAATCCAAAAGTATGTAGCGGTAGTCCGTCAATTAGTACGTCGCCCTCTTGTGGCTCTATGAGGCCTAATAGGATCTTGAATATCGTCGTTTTGCCGCAGCCAGAGGCTCCAGCTATGGCCACAAATTCGCCCGGTTCTACCTCGAGATCAATCTGCGATAGCAACAACGGTTCATCGTCGGAGTATTTGAAAGATACCCCGCGTAGCTCAAGATGACCCTCAAGGACGCGCTGTGAACCATGTGCAGCCGTACTGCTCAGCTCGACCGGTGTATGAACAATGTCGGCGAGGCGGTCGAGATGCAGCGATAACAGTTTGAAGTCGGCCAATTGCTGGATAAAGGCTGTGCTTCGCCCCTGAAACTCCAGGCTGTAGGCAATGAATGCCAGCAGCATACCAATCGACAGTTGACCGGAGATAACCATCGTTGACCCCGCGTATAATAGCGCGACACCTTGGAAGCCCATGATTAAGCGTTTGCATGCTTCTTGCACTATCTCTATGTCGGCCACCCGCACTCGCGCACGCACTCGATCGGCAAATTGATTTCGCCAAGTTGTCTCTCGAAACGGCTCGGCACAGAACAGCCTGATACTTTGAATCGCACGCACAGTCTCAATGAACGTCGTCTGTTCGCGTGCACCAAACGAGATTTCCTCGAGCGTAAGGCGCCGCAATAGAATGAGAAGTGAGAATCTAAAAGTCGCATACAAGGCGGTGAATGTGAGCGCGATCAGAGCCAGCCGGACATCGTAAACGAACATGATTGTCACGGTGGCAATCGAAACTAGACCGTCTAGCACAACGGCAGTGAGTTTATGCGAGAACACCTCATTGATCCGCTCGGTCGAGCGAAACCGCGATATAACATCTCCGATGTGGCGCCGTTCGAAGAAGCGAAAAGGAAGGCGGAGCAAGTGATGAAACAAATTTCCTGAAAGTTGCAGCTGCAATTGTGCGCCAAAGAAAGACAGCATTCGTGCGCGCAAAGCTTCTGTCAGGCCATGGATGAGCACCACTCCCACAAAGGAAAGAGCCACTACCAGCAGAAGATCGGTGTCATGGATCGTTAACGCCTCATCAACCACAAGTTGGATCTGTAGCGGCAACGTGAGCGCAAAGAGTTGGAGTATGATCGAGATGAAGAACACTTGACCAAGTGCCCGACCCATTCCGCGAACGTTTGTCCAAAGATCAGTTATGCGCAGTCGACGCACATCCCTCTTCACCTGGAAACTTGGGGAAGGCGTCAGTTCCAGTGCAACACCAGTGAAGTGTTTCGAAACCTCGGCATACGAAATGCGTCGCACGCCGTATGCCGGGTCATGAATGACGACGCCGCGGCGGTTAGCTAGGCGCAGCACGACAAAATGGTTCAAGTTCCAATGTAAGATCGCAGGGCACTGCATGTGCCGCAGGGCCGATATCTCCAAGCGAACGGCACGGCTGGATAGGCCCATCTGGTCGGAAAGTCCGATCATGTCCTTGAGGCGAGCGCCGCGCAGAGAGATCGGATAGCGCCGTCGCAACGTATTCATATCGACTTCGAATCCATGGTAACCCGCAACCATGGCGATGCACGCTAGGCTGCACTCGGCAGACTCGGCTTGCAGGACTAATGGCAACCTGTGGCGCCCAAGCGCACCAGCCGGATTGGTGGCGGCGAACATATTTGGACTACCTTGGCATAACGAGAGAGCCAAATACGACACGCCACAACGGTTCCCGTTCAAGAACGATATCGGCTTCGAGAACCATGCCCGCGCGCAGTGGCAACGTTCCCTCGCGCCATTCAACAGTCTGTCGGTCAAGCTTGACGCTGACCGGGTAAACGGAGATTTCTGGTTCGACTGGCGCAACAAGGTCGTTCGTGTCAACCGGGCTATGCGCAATGGTCGATAAACGGCCGGTGTAGACACCATAACGCCGGTGCGGGAATGGCTTGTAGCGCAACTTGACCTCTAGGCCAGGTTGCAGACGACCAACCGATTGAGATGGTACGAGCAGTTCGGCTTCCAAAGGTTCGCCGTTAGGTAGGATCGCCAGCAACGTCTGGCCTTTCGACACTGTTTGGCCGGGCGTGGCGCGCAACGCCGTTATCTGTCCGGTCACGGGCGCTTTCAAGACGAATGAAGAATCTCTAGAAACCTCAGTACGTCGCTGTGCAACTTCCGACATCAGCAACTCAATCTCCTTACGCTCCTGTGCCAAATCCAACTGCGTACTGGCCGCCGCTGTCGAAAGTTCGTCAATCTCTGCAGTTGTCTGCGAGATGAGAGAATCGATCTCCGCTTGCATCTGCATTGCTGCGAGCATGTGAGATTTATGTTCACGCAATTGAGTAACAGAGTAGTATCCCTGCTCGCGCAGGCTCTCGAACGTTTCGACCTGTGCCCGCGCCATGGAGGTGATTTTATTTTGCAGCGCGCTCCGCGACTTGAGGTTGTGGAGATGCGATTCCAACTGCGTTCGTTTTCGAGCGATCCTCTCGACTTCAACATCGCTGCGCTGCAAATTGATGAGGCGTCTTGCTTCAAGATCGCCGTGCTGTTTATCTAATTCACCAAGTTGTATCGTGGCGAGAGTGTCTCCGGATGAGAGATACGCCTCTGTTGCTACAGTCAACAGGGGCTGCCCGGTGTCGATGTTTTCCCCGTCAGAAACACCGACAGAAAGGACTGTTCCAGCCTCTGCGGCGACGACCCAGATGAATCCTCCGGTGGGCCGTAGATATCCTTGCACACGCTCTGTGCGTGAATAGCTACCAATTGCCAAAGCAAGCGCAGCGCACAGGACAGCACCAACAATGAGAAACGTTACGGCCGCGTGCAGCGGTGGTTGAGTCAGAACGATATCGCCCAGCAATCGCTGCCGGCGATGTTCTATAGCCTCAGGGCGGAAGAGTTGCTGGGTCATTGCCTAGAAGACTCAAGACCTGGAAGGGTTTGCTGGACGTCGTGCCTTCGTCATGCCGCGGCAGTTGAGGATGTGCCGAGTATTCGGCAGGTCTGGCATACGCCACAGGGTCGATATCCCGCTTCAGTATGAATTGGGCGGCGGCAACCCCAGGTCAGGGCGACGAGCTCCGATGGCATCGCGGCAATTTCTTCCTGCTTGGTGACCACCGGTAGACTGAAGACCTCCGGGGCCGGATGAGGGAAACAATTGGCGACGCACCCCGCTTGGGCATGCTGAAACCGGCTATGCCAATTGCCTTCTTCTGCGCAGCTACCAACAACCCATCGATCAACCAAGGTGTTTGTGCGCAGTAAGTGTGAATGAGCCACCAAGCCCGCCTCGAATCCGACAGAAATCATATCGTATCCAAAGAAAGCTAATTGTCGGCGGTCCAGCGTAGATTCGCTGTATTCGAACTCGCGGGTCGCTTGCCGTAAATAGTTTACAATCTTCCGGCAGCGCTCGGCTTCGATGACGTGCCGCCGTTCCGGATTCGCAAAGTTAATGTGATGGACAACTATGTTATCGTCCGTTTTCGCTAGCAGTGCCCACAACGTGTAAACGCTGTCAACGCCACCGCTGAGCATAACCAACGTCGTCTTTTTCTTCGTCGGTAGGATCGGGGCAGGCACAGCTGGGCCTGTTGTCCGTCGCCTCGCCACAGTGAAGATGGCCTGTCCAAACTCGCCACGATCGATCGCTTCCAGGCAGACTGACATCTTGCGCGCAGCCTGCTGGCCACCGGTGTGCTTGGCATAAGAGCGCTCGATTGCCCGCATTACCTGCTGGTATGTTTGGCGTTGGCGCTCGGTACAATCCTCCACCGTGGTGACGTCGAATCCTGCGGTAGACAATGCATCTTCCCACTCGTTGATCGATAGTAGGGAACGCGCGCCGATCGCCTTCATTAATGTGTCGGATTTGCCTTGTTGCTTGGCGGTGAGTTCGGTGATTACGAGGCGTCCGCCGGGCTTCAGAACACGGGCGCACTCGGCTAGCGCTGCTGGGACGTCTTGCGAATAGCTCAACACTTCTCGAGCAAGCGCACTGTCGAAGGTTTGCGGCTTGTAGGGAAGCGCGCTGAGGTCGGCTTGTTGAAATGTGAGATGAGGCGTGTCCTGGGCAATCTCACATGCCCGGTTTATGCGGTGGGTGGCGACGTCGATACCGGAAGCATGACAACCGTATTTTTCGGCGATAAGGCGTGTGGCATATCCAGTGCCGCAACCGATATCCAATACCTTGGCGCCCTTTTCTGGAGACAAGCGAGTTATGATTTGACGGTCCGCTTCAGTCACGGCGTCACTGATCAAACGTGTATTCTTGGTGAAACAGCCCGTACGGGCGTTCTCGCCCCATACCTCATCAAACACTCGACGTTCATCAAGCATTGACCCCGTCGATTGTTGGAGCAAACTGGGCCGCCACCGGGCGATACGTCGAATTGCGCCATTGGTAGCGTACCGAACCCATTTCCCGTCCTTAACATCGGGAAATACGTTGTTGCGCAACTCACGAATGACACCGCGGGCTCCGCCGAATGGTGCCAGGAAATGCAAAATCCATAGCCGGTTCCCCGAGCACCATTCTTCCGGTGCAAGCGCGATCTCTCTTTTCTGCAAAGCGAGGTCGGTTTTGTCGTCAACCCATGCCCAGGCAGCAAAAGCAATTGGAGATCCCGCGCTGTCGCAATAAAGCCGAAGCTGTTGGGATCGCAGCGCTGGCAAAAGCATCTCCATGATGCGATCCGCACTCCAACTACGGTATGGCGCTGCACGCGACATCAAGTAGGTGATATAGCCAATGTCTGTCGATGAGCTAACAACCAGAGGGCTATCTGGGTTCACGCTTGATTGCATTTTCTGTGTTCCACCCTTTGCTGCTTACGCGGAAGCGTTTTGCGACTCACACAGATGTGGGGTTGTCACAAACTTCCGGGATACAGACCGACGATTTCGCAACGGCGTATGGACCTACGTCTTCTCGAATAGGCACATCTGGACCAAATCCCATCCGTGCGTCTCGGGGTCGCATTGAAAGAACTCCTCTTCGCATAATCGGAAGCCGGCGCGCTCGAATCCGGCGACTAACTCCTCCGGCGATGGCTCAATTGTGCTGTCATATCGGTACTGCAGCTTCCGAGCTGTCTCCTCCGGTGACCGATGGGGCCGATGCCAAGAAACTTTGAGTAGTCGCCCACCGTCACATAGGGCGTCGCGTAACACGCTCGTCAATTGTTCGAACCTTTGCCCATAGAATGTGGCAAAGACCCCAATACCCATCACGACATCGAAACGGCGTGCCATCATCGCGTCACACTCCAAGACATCGCCGCAGACGAACTCTATGTGTGTTCCCATGTCGTGGGCACGTGCTCTTGCCCGCACTAGGCTTTGGCAGCGTGACCGGTGAAGGAACTCGAAAGTGTTCCGATTGACGTCCAGACCAACATATTCACGAGGCGCCGTGCCCAGATTCAGCAGATGATCGTAGGCTTGCGGCCCGCAACCTACGTTAAGAACGTTTTTCCCATGAACCCTGCGCAAGCTTGATCGCAGAAAGGAAGCCATATCCGGTAGGCGCTCCAGCTTTCGGTGTGCGTGCTGATAGTATTCATGGATGTAGTGATACGGAGCTTCGACCTGCATCATGCTCGTGATGTCCTTTCTGGCGCGCTATCACAATGGCGGAGCGGTATGGGCGACTTTGATCCATCGGTGGAACGAGGCGCAGGACATTAATGTGCTGCGACCCAGACAAGTTCATTTGTGGATAAAGCAACCGGCCCAAGCCATGCGGATCTCGATAGACAAGACGTGTACCTGGGCGCATGCGATTAAGCAGGCCGCCGACGATCACCAGTTTCCGATTATATGTGCTGCCTTGCGAATTGACCCCCAGGAGCACCGTCCCGACGACCGCGTCATAGGCGTCCAGTTCCTGCACATCGGTGATTTCTGCTCTTACGCACTCAGTTCTGTCGGCGTACCCGAAACATGCAATCACTTGTCGCGCCAGGCGCACTGCCTCGTCCATTCTCTCGATACATGTCACTCGTGCGCCAAGGACCGAAGCGATCGCCAGCGCCGTGAGGGGCATTGGGCCCGAGCCTGCGACCGCTATATTTCGGCAACCGGCAAGGGCTCTATGAAGGTCCGAGCCAACGGCCCAATAGGACTCTTGCTGCACATGGCGTGTGATCCGCGAACTGCTATCCTCGCTGTCAAGAATGGCAACAGCCTCAGCAAGCTCTTTGTCGTACTCATAGGCGGCGCGAAGTTGATGTAGAGCGGGTAACGCTGACCGGACGCGTGGGCTCGAGAGAACGAGTTTGTGATCGGACCGTGGGGCCAGACCAATTAAATTTTGCAGCTCCGTAAATTCATCGTCGACCTCACAATACCAGCGGGTCGACCGGTCCGGTTTTGTGGAAACTGCGCCGCCCGGCGACAAGCTCTGTGGGTCATGCTGGCTCCCGCGTCGCTCAGCGTAGTCCGACAATATGCCGCACAGTTCGACAATGCGCGCGCCAATAGTACTCATGACGCGAGGGCGATCCGGTGCGCCAATATCATCGTGACTGTCTTTTGCGGCGGGTCCTTCAAAACGCGGTAATCGAATCCATCTAGTCGACTCAAGTCGACGGAAGGATACATGATCCGGCCAGCGCCACAGGCTGTGCGTAACGCGAGAAGGGTTTGCGCGGAAGACCGTGAAATAACATGCTGAACAATATCGTCTTTTTCGATATCGTGCACACCGGCGACACAAGCCAGGATGATGCAATCGTATTGCGCGAGGTCGTGCAGATCGAGGATGTCTGACCAGATCACTCGCAACCTGTCGACGCCACAGATCAGGGACAATTCGATTGAAAGTTGGCAGGCAAGCCCGTCCCGGTCGATGCAAGTCACTTTGACATTGGGATCGGCCCGCAATAGCGAGAATGCGGTGGTCGGATAGGACCCGCTACCAACCAGCAGAATGTTCTTCGGATGGTAAGGTGCCAGGGCCTGTATTTCGTAGTTGTGAATTAGGTCGTACCAGTCGCCAGCCCTGAATTCCTTTATAGGGGAGTCGTCACCAACGGCTGTTACTTGCCGCGCTAAAACCAATTCTCGTTCATACTCGTACTGTGCACGGACCAATCGAAGTCGGCGGCGAATCGCTTGGAATCGGCGATCCTCCATAACGGTCCGCACCAATTCGTTGTCCGCATCCATTAGAAGATCTTCTAGTTCAGCGAACAGCGGTTCCTGTTCGGCGTATGACGGGGTTGGGGCGCTGCCTAGCAAAAAGCAAAGCCCAAGCAAGCGTTCTGATTGCCGGACGTCTACATCAATAAGAGCTACCATCTTCCTCACCGCTTGAGACAAAGGCGGGGCCGTGCCCGCACCATCATGAGTGCGGGAATTCGGCACCTGCGAAACTCGCAAAGTGTCATTGCAACGAATGGTATCAGGGAGGTGGGACGCCGCATTTAGGACGACCCACCGTCCCCTTTGGCGTAGCGCCACTGCTATTTAGACACCAACAGTAGACGCCTGGTGGTGGCTCGGATTAGCCTTCGCCACCCCCGGTACCACCTTCACCGCCGCCAGTCCCGGTCTCACCGCCCGACACTACCTTGAGTTCGTCGTCGGTAAGTTCGCGGATCGCTGTGCTGCGGTCGGTGAGGCTATCGCCGAGCCCCATTTTCTTATGAACATTCATCGTACATTTCCCTTTCCTATGATGAAGATGAAGACGGCACCAAAAACACCGCCTCCATCCCAATCAGGATGCACGGGTCCCCACGATGTGCGTGTGATAAAGGAGAGACAAAATAAGAGAGCTTAGTATAGTTTCATAGAACAAGCGTTTCTAAATAAAGTGCAAATAGCTATTTCAATTGAAATGTGTCACAAAGTTGTGACCAAGAAATATTTTGTACCATTATTTCGAACGCAGACATACTAAATGATCGCCGAAAATTCCATCAGGATCAGCTTTTGGCTCATTGTGGTTGGGAGAACCGTGACAGTGTTGTCAAGCACTGCGCACGGTGCTGTCAGATTAAGGCGACCTTGTTTCCAAATTTCCTCCTATACGCGCATTAAGCCGCAAGTTGACACCACTCTGTCAATGCGACAGATCGGTTGAGCTTGAAGTTTTCGCGGTTGTAGAGATAACGTTCCTGGTTGACGTAATTGTGGGTTGAAGAATGGATCGAGGCGAATTTCTGAAGCGACTTTACGTTCCTGAATTTCGCGATTGCTCATTTTAGTTTCTCCAGACATTGCCAATCTAGATTTTGATCAACATTTTGGATAAGGTTTTTTTGCGTATACCCCCTCAACAAAAAAGCGCACCCCTTCTCTCGCGAAATTTCGCCAATATCAATGTGAGCCGACGACGGGCTATCGGCACTGTCAGACAAACCTGGACCGACACCCTTCGCAGGGCGGCCTTGGTTTGGCTGACAGGACCTTCGCCATCGCATAATCGCGGACGATGCTTCGGGTGTGCCGCATATTGCGGCCATAATGGTGATCAGTAGTGGGATACTAGGTTAGATAGATTTGAAATTGTCTGATTATCAGATGACACCGCTTAGAAGGTTGGTAGACTTTTTTTGGTTGGTGATTCGCGGAATCCGGTGCACGGCAGGCTCCGCGCTCGCTAGCGTCGCAGGCGGTGCGTAGATACCTCACCATGCTCCGGCGGCAGTCCAGGACTAAGATTGCGACTTTAAGAGTTGGCTCTCGGTAGTTACAGACCCAGCATTTGAGTCTGCTCCCATTCATTCCAAGTCCATCTGATCCGTCGGAAGATACCCTGTTCTGAGTCACATATTCCCTGTTCAGCCAAAGGAATTCCCTGTTCCGTAGCGTAGGGAATCTGATAAAATAAACTAGGAGTATCCAAGGGGTATGCCGTGTGCCAGGGCCTCGATTCGCTGTGATTCGCTAAAATTCCCCGTATTTTCCTTGTTAAGTAGGGAATTCTAGCAGAGACAGGTTCGCTGCAGACTGCCTGCACCGCCAAACTTTTCGCGGCCAATGCGGACCACGTGACGGCATGGTGTGATCGGGAGGCGGTATCCTACCCAGGGAACGCGCGTCA
>Ga0209633_10005401_pt1 | contig 11208 bp, 10 predicted proteins | sample Cruoilmetagenom1_FD_187290 | JGI IMG/M metagenome (GOLD analysis project Ga0209633, IMG submission 187290) | Oil polluted marine microbial communities from Coal Oil Point, Santa Barbara, California, USA - Sample 1 (SPAdes) (version 2) | ecosystem: Environmental > Aquatic > Marine > Oil seeps ... | reverse complement strand
AGCTTGTCCATCATACCAGATAAATCTCCAAACATAATTTTTTAACATTTTGTTAAGAGCAAATTTAGTATTTTAGATACTTATAAATCTTAATAAAATGAAAAAAATAATTCTTTTTTTAATAATTGTTTCACTTACTTTTGCAACTTCGTGTAAACAAGATAAAATGAAAAATGACGATATAAAACCGCCAATAGCAGATAAAGTTCCTAAAGAACTAGAAAAGCATGGTGATATTAGAATTGACAATTATTATTGGATGCGATTGACCGATGAGCAGAGAAGTGACGAGACTCCTGACGAGCATACACAAAAGGTAAAAGATTACCTAAATGCAGAAAATGATTATTTCGATAAAAAAATGGCGCATACTGTGCAATTTAGAGAAGATCTATTTGAAGAAATGAAGTCGCGTATTAAAGAAGATGATGAATCTGTACCCTATAAAGATAATAGTTATTTTTATATTACCAGATATGAAATAGGAGGGCAATATCCCATCCATTCGCGTAAAAAAGAGACCTTAGAAGCTGAAGAAGAGATTCTATTTGATGTCAATAAAATGGCAAAAGATCATGATTATTATGCCTTAAGAGGGGTTAATGTGAGTCCGAATAATAAATTGGTTTCTTTTGCTGTAGATACGGTAAGTCGTCGCCAATATACCTTACAATTTAAAGACCTAGAAACGGGTAAGGTTTTTCCTGATAAAATAGATAACACTACCGGTAGTGCTACTTGGGCAAATGATAATAAAACCGTTTTTTACACTAAAAAAGACCCAATTACTCTACGGAGTGATAAAATTTACAAGCATATATTAGGTACAGATGCATCTAAGGATGTTGAAGTATATTATGAAAAAGATGATACTTATGGAACATTTGTTTATAAGACAAAGTCAAAAAAATATATTGTAATTGGCTCGTATAGTACTTTAACAAATGAATATCAAGTGTTAGATGCTAATAAGCCTGATGGAAAATTGAGAATGATCCAATCTCGAATTCATGGGTTGGAATATGGAATTTCACATTATAAAGATCATTTTTATATCTTGACCAATAAAGATAAGGCGACCAACTTTAAATTAATGCGAACGCCCGAAGATAAGACTACAGTTGAAAACTGGGTTGATGTAATTCCACATAGAGAAGATGTACTACTCGAAGATATTTCCATTTTTAAAGACTATTTGGTCTTAGAAGAACGTACAAATGGATTGAACAAGATTAGAGTAAAACATTGGGATAATTCAGATGATTATTACTTGCCTTTTGACGAAGAAACCTATTCTGTTGGTGTTTATGGTAATCCTGAATTTGATACAGATATTATCCGTTATGGATATCAATCGTTTACAACGCCATCTTCTGTAATCGATTTTAATATGAAAGATAAATCTAAAGATATTAAAAAAGAGCAGGAAGTTCTGGGTGGGAAATTTGATAAGAATAATTATACAAGCGAAAGAGTTTGGATAAAAGGCAGAGATGGTAAGGAAGTGGCAGTATCTATTGTGCGTAGAAAAGATACTAAACTTTGTGAAAATACCCCTTTATTGTTATATGCCTATGGCTCTTATGGTTATACAGTTTCTGACGGTTTTAGTACAACTAGGTTAAGTTTATTAGATAGAGGTTTTGTGTATGCTTTGGCACATATTCGTGGTAGCCAATATTTAGGTAGACCTTGGTATGAAGACGGTAAATTATTGCATAAAAAGAATACATTTACTGATTTTATTGATTGTGGTAAAGGATTGATTGAAAAAGGATATACTTCAGAAGATCATTTATATGCTATGGGTGGATCAGCGGGAGGTTTATTAATGGGAGCTATAGTAAATATGAATCCCGAGTTATTTAATGGGGTCGTAGCAGCAGTACCATTTGTCGATATTATAACAACGATGTTAGATGATACTATTCCATTGACTACCTCTGAGTATGACGAATGGGGAAATCCGAATGAAAAAGAGTATTATGACTATATGTTATCTTATTCTCCTTATGACAATGTTAAAAAAAAGGAATATCCTAATATGTTGATAACAACAGGATTACACGATTCTCAGGTTCAATATTATGAACCGGCAAAGTGGGTAGCAAAATTAAGAGAATATAAAATAGATAATAACGTTTTAATGCTGCATACCAATATGGAAGCTGGTCATGGCGGGGCATCAGGAAGGTTTAATGCATTAAAAGAAACGGCTATAGATTATGCTTTTATGTTAGATTTAGAAGGAATTGAAAAATAATTTAAAAAAAAGTATTAAATTTGCCCGTTATTTAAGATTAATCGTAATTAATTTTTATGAAACGAGCATATTAAAATTTTTCTTTCTTAAGTGAATGATTAATATTGAACAGCATGTGCCCGTTAAAAAAGAATAAATATAAACACATGAAGCATAATTTAGGTGTTAACCAAAATGTGTTAGAACTCATTGGAAATACTCCAATGATTAAATTGAATAAAATCACCCAAAATTTAGAAGGGGAGTTCTATACAAAATTTGAAGGTTTCAACCCAGGCCATTCAACCAAAGATAGAATAGCACTGCATATTATAGAGCAAGCAGAAGAGCAAGGTATTCTTAAAAAAGGGACAACCATTATTGAAACAACCTCTGGTAATACTGGTTTTAGTATTGCTATGGTAAGTATCATTAAAGGATATGATTGTGTACTAGCTGTAAGCTCTAAATCTTCTAACGACAAGATTGATATGTTGAAGGCTATGGGCGCGAAAGTATATGTGTGTCCTGCACATGTAAGTGCTGATGATCCACGTTCTTATTATAATGTTGCTAAGAAATTACATTCTGAAATTGCAGATTCAGTATATATTAATCAGTATTTTAATCAATTAAATATTGATGCTCATTATAATTCTACGGGTCCTGAAATTTGGGAGCAAACTAAAGGTAAAATTACACATTTAGTAGCGGCAAGTGGTACAGGTGGTACTATTTCAGGAACGGCAAAATATTTAAAAGAACAATCCCGAAAAGTTGGTACAGATATTAAGATTATTGGTGTAGATGCATTTGGTTCAGTATTGAAGAAATTTCATGAAACAGGTGAGTTAGATCCTAAAGAAAGCTATCCGTACCGGATTGAAGGATTAGGAAAAAATTTAATTCCTACTGCTACAAATTTTGACCTTATAGATACTTTTGAAAAGGTAAACGATGAAGACAGTGCACATAGAGCTCGTGAAATTGCATTGACAGAAGGTCTTTTTGCTGGTTATACAAGTGGTGCAGCTATGCAAGCTGTTTTTCAATTGGCAGAAAAAGGAGAATTTGACAAGAACAGTAAAGTTGTCGTAATCTTCCCAGATCATGGATCAAGATATATGAGTAAGGTATTTAGTGATGTTTGGATGCGTGAGCAAGGCTTTTTTGATACACAAAAACATGCACATGCCGCTGTTGAATTTATAAAATAGACTAATTTATACAATGATTAAAGAGACTTTTAGAAATAAAAGTCTCTTTTTTTATGAACCACTTTATTGGAGATATCATAAATTATGGTATATTTAACTCAGTAATTTATACAAAAACATGTTGAAAAAGAGTTGCTTACAGTCTTGAAAAATAGTAGAAAAAGTGATTACTTTGTACCCGTCTAAAATTTATATGTGTGAAAGACTTATTTGAAAGAATAATAAAAGATAAAGGTCCATTAGGTAAATGGGCTAAACAAGCTGAAGGCTATTATGTATTTCCTAAATTAGAAGGACCTATTTCTAACAGAATGGGGTTTAATGGTAAAAAGGTAATTACTTGGAGTATCAATGATTATTTAGGCTTAGCAAATCACCCTGAGGTAATAAAAGTTGATGGAGAAGCGGCAGCTGAACATGGTATGGCATATCCTATGGGTGCTAGAATGATGTCAGGTCATACACCTTTTCACGAACAATTAGAGCAAGAATGTGCTGCTTTTGTTGATAAAGAAGCTGCTTATTTAGTAAATTTCGGATACCAAGGCATGGTATCTGCCATTGACGCTTTAGTGACAAAACATGATGTGATTGTGTATGATATGGATACACATGCCTGTATTATTGATGGTGTTCGTTTACATGCAGGTAAGCGTTTTGTTTATAAACACAATGATGTTGCAAGTTTAGAAAAGAACTTACAACGTGCCACAAAAATGGCAACTGAAAACAATGGAGGAATTTTAGTAATTTCTGAAGGTGTTTTTGGTATGCGTGGAGAGCAAGGTAGGCTAAAAGAGATAGTTGCACTTAAGGAAAAATATAACTTCAGATTCTTAGTAGATGATGCACATGGTTTTGGAACGCTAGGTGAAGGTGGTAGAGGTACAGGTTTTGAACAAGGCGTACAAGATGGTATAGATGTGTATTTTGCAACTTTTGCTAAGTCTATGGCTGGTATAGGCGCTTTTTTTGCAGCTGATAAAGGCATTATTCAATATTTACAGTATAATATGCGTTCGCAGATGTTTGCTAAATCATTACCAATGGCAATGGTTAAAGGAGCATTAAAGCGTTTAGATATGTTGCGTACGATGCCTGAGTTGAAAGAAAAATTATGGCAGAATGTAAATGCATTGCAAAGCGGATTGAGAGCTGCAGGTTTTGATCTAGGGACTACACAAACATGTATTACACCCGTTTTCTTAAAAGGAGATATACCTGAAGCAATGGCAATGGTGCAAGATCTAAGAGAAAACTATGGTATATTTTGTTCGATAGTTGTTTATCCTGTAATTCCAAAAGGCTTGATCATTTTACGAATGATTCCTACAGCTACACATACATTGGAAGATGTTAAAGAAACCATTGAAGCATTTTCGGGTATGAGAAGCAAACTTGAAAAAGGGATCTATAAGCGTATTGCTGCTGCTATGATGTAAGCAGAATGCCATTGAATCGAGACATAGTCGATGATGAAATGTGCATATCGCTTATCCCGAACGACCTGAGGGAGTTTCGGGATCTTTTGAAATTTAGTTCTGAATACAGAAAACCAAATTAAAAAAATAGAGTTTCGTTTTTTTATGTCTATTTTTTACTAAAAAATTTTAACTTACATATATAAGAGATATATAGTTACTAGTAACTATATCCTTACGTTAGCAGCAAAGTCGAATATCAATGTGGGAACAAACAATTTTTTCTGAATTAACCGACATTCTCAAAAATTCCCCGATTCTATATAAGTTCGTTGGGTCACCAGAAGTTGCGAAAAAAATTCTAAGTAATTCTCAATTACAATTTAGTAATCCAAAAAATTTCAACGACCCGTTTGATTGCTATCCAAACCTAATGACCTTCGATAAAATTTCAAGATCTAATCTCGAAGAGTTGAAATTAAAATATAGCAATCAGTTTCCCGAAGCAATTGAAAAAATTAATGTAGCATTGACCAATTCGAACACCGACAGTATCTCAAACGCCTATAAACAAGTTGCTCTTCAGAAGACCATCTCGACAATAGGAATAACTTGCTTCAGTAGAGAGTTTAGTCACAATTTGATGTGGTCGCATTACGGAAAATCTCATTCGGGAATTTGTTTAGGTTTCGATATAGCAAAAATGTATCAATCTTTAGAAAACATAAATGAAGGTAATAAAGCCCTTCTTAAAATTGATTATGAATCAGTTTTTGAGAGTAAGGATTTTTTCAAAGACGGTATGGAATCAATCATATATTGGCTAAAAACTAAATCAATTCATTGGAAGTACGAAAATGAAGTAAGGTTAATATTTACAAGACTTGATTTAGATGAAGATGGAAAAAGATTAATAAAAATTGGACAGGAATCATTTAAAGAAATAATTTTTGGTTATAATTTTTCACTGAAAGATAATTTAAACCTAATTAATTACATCAAAGGGAACTATCCTAATGTTGACATATATAAAATGCTACCAATAAAAAATAGTTTTGAATTAACAAAAAAACTAATTAAACATTAAGACTCAGCTGCTAACAACGGCTATAATTCATTGCGGCGGAATTTCCTACCGGAAATTCTTATCTTGCAATGATGGCTTGGTTTTCTCGGAATGGTCCTAGCGGACGATTCCGCAACGAAACCATAGCCAAACCGTTGGCTGTAATTAAAATCAACATTAATGAACATAGATGCAATTCTTTGGGACTACGACGGAACTTTATGGACGGAATATCAATTAAAAAATACAACTCCAGTAGAATTATTCTCTAAAATTAAGCAAACTATAAATCAAATCCATGTACCACAAGGTATATGTTCTCAAAATTCATCAAAAAACATTAGTCGTGTTTTAGAGCAAAATAGTTTAATTCATAAGTTTCAAGCAATTGTTGGCTATGATGATATTCCAAGTAATGCTCAAAAACCAAATCCATTTGGTGGATTAAAATGTTTGAAACAAATATTCGGAAATACTGCTGATAAAACTATTTTTTACATCGGAGACCACGAAGGAGATGTGGAATTCGCAAGAAATATAGATAAGGAATTAAATGGACAAAGTAAAGTAATTGCAATAGTAGCAAAATATAGTGGAGCAAACACAAGATTATGGACTTATAAACCTGATTTTGAGATTGAGAATCCTTCTGATATAATTAAAATAATAAATAACTACAGGTAACAAAGACATGTATAATTAATTGCTAGTACCAGTTCGCTGCGTTTATGTCACTTGAATTAATTAACTTCAAAGTACGTCGGAAAATCAGTTATGATTTTCCACAAATAATCATTCACAAACCATTGTGATAAAGCACATTTAACCAAAGTTCTAAAAATGATAAATTGAGAGTAATTATTTTTCTTATATTTGAAGTTTTATAGTTAATATTAACTATACCCTTATGTTGGCGTTCATTGAGTGTAAAGAGACAATGTGCTTTTTCCGCCTTTGTAAGGTCAATTGATTTTTTTATTCAAAAAAAAAGGGGGCAATAATTGCTAAATTCAGTTTTTAAATAAATATTTTTTAAAGGTTATGATATGATAATACTAGGCATTCATGAGGGACACGACTCAAGTGCTGCCATCATTAAGGATGGACAAATAATTGCAGACGTTCAAGAAGAACGATTTTCAAGGGTTAAACATTCAGCAAATACTCCAATTAAATCTATTGAATTTTGCTTAAAAAAAGCAGGGATAAGTGATATCAACGATATTGATGCAGTTAGCTTGTCTTGGTCAAACACTCCAAAACGCTTACAAGCTTTATTTGGGTTTGAAAATAAAGAAAGTGTAAAGAAAAAATTTGCTAAAAGTGTAGCAAAAACATTTTTTAATATTAGAACATCAAACAGTAAATTAAAACTACCAATTTATTTTCCAGATTATTCTTCTTACAACAATAAGATAATAAATAATGATCATCATTTAGTTCATGCAGCTAGTGCATATTTCACTCAATCTGATAATGATAAACAGTTAATTTTTACTATTGATGGAGCTGGGGATGAAACATGTACTGCGATTTGGTTAGCTGAAAAAAATAGGATTACATTATTGAAAAGATACTTTAAAGAGGCATCGATTGGCTGGGCATATAGTGTTGTGACAGAAGGTCTGCATTGGATACATGGTGACGGAGAAGGTAAAACTATGGGATTAGCACCATATGGAGATTTCAACAAATGTAAAGGGGTGCTAGATAAGTATTTTCCATTATTTGATAAAGATATTTTGGTAAAACCGTCAGAGTTGGGTAACGCTTACTCATGGTCAGAGAGTGGCTCAAATCAATTTCATTTTGAAGAAGCAAAAGAAGTAGATAAATTGGTTATAAAATATGGGAAAGAGAATCTAGCCGCTGAAGCACAACGAAAGATTGAAGATGTTGTAATGAATCTTGTTGAAGGTTGGGTTAAAAAGACAGGTATTAAGAAAGTTTGTTTTGCAGGGGGTGTCATGCTAAATGTAAAACTCAATCAACGTATTTGGGCTAATAGAAAAAAAATCGGAATAGAAAAACAGTATGTATTTCCAAATCCTGGAGATTCTGGATTAGCGATCGGTGCAGCTTTATTAGAATATTACCGTCATAATGAGTTTGAAGGATCAAAACTGGAAAATTTATATCTCGGACCAGATTATACAAATGACGAAATTAAAAAAGTATTAGATATCAGAAAATTGAAATATGAATTTGTTGACAATCCATCAAAAGTAGCTGCAAAGTTACTGGCTGAAAATAAAATTATCGCATGGTTTCAAGGAAGAATGGAATGTGGTCCGAGAGCATTGGGAAATAGATCAATAATAATGAGCCCTTTGCATCCTGATAATAAAAATACCATAAATTCATGGGTAAAATTTAGAGAAGGTTTTAGACCATTTTGTCCTTCATTGACATACGAAAGTAAAGATATATATTTAAAAGATAATAGGGATGAGTTTTTTATGATAACATCGTTTGATGTGACAGATGAGAAAAGAGATAATATCCCAGCAGTTGTGCACGTTGATGGTACTGTTAGGCCTCAAATGGTGAGGAAAAAAGATAACAAAAGATATTGGGAATTAATAAATGAATTTGGTAAATTGACAGGAGAGTCGATTATTTTAAATACTTCTTTTAATGTTATGGGTGAACCGATCATAAATAATCCAAAAGAAGCAATTAGATGTTTTTTTGATTCTGGGATTGATTCCATTTTCTTAGGAAATTATTATATTGATAAAGAGAAACTATAATTTTATTGGTTGATTTTTTTTCAGAAGAAAGCGTTTCAGTAAAAGATGAAGATGCTGGCAGAAAATTAGCTAGAATAGAAGGAGTATTTGGAGGAGTTACTTCAGGCTCTAACGTTTGGGCTGCATTGCAAAGAGCCAAAATAATTGGAAAAAAACTGGAAAAATAATAGTAACCGTTATTTGTGATTCAGGATTAAAATACTTGAACGGAGATTTATATAAATAAAAACGTGTTATAACGTGTATAATTAACTGCTAATAGTGGTAAAGAGTATCACGGAAATCCTAGCAAATTTCCTTAGTGCTGTCCTTTTTTGCTATCTTAGTCGCTTATACAACTAACCATACACAAACCGTGGCCATTCATTTTGAAAAACTGAATTAATGTTAGAATTACAACCTGAATACCTAAACAAAATCGCTAATCAATTAATAATGATAAGTTCATTATTAAGTGGATTTTCTATTGCTGTAATGGCTAATCTATTGGTAACGAAATTTGAAAGGAAAATTTCTAATAGTATTTTAAAAGTTACTACTGTAGCTGCAGCTTGTTTTTTAATAACAGTTTTTGCAATGACTAAAATTGTGATGATGACAACAGATGGTTATCCTATAAAATTCGAAAATAGTGATTTAGATTTCCCTAAAATTGTTGGATTTGTAGCTTTTGTGCTTGGGATTATTACTTTATCTATTTTGATAGCCTTATCGGGTTGGACTAAATCAAAAAGGACAGGAATATTTACAACAATAATTGGAATATTGACATTGATAACGATTTTATTGAATTTATAAATAGCGTATACACAAGAACGGCTATAATTTATTGTGGCAGAATTCTGCAGGAAATTGTTATCTTTAATCCAGCACTTGGTTCTCACGGACAATTTCCCATCGAAATCATCACCAAACCACTAGTAGCCATAAAAAAAAGAAATGACGAAATCTGGAACAATACCAACTGAAAGGTTAAAGCTTTACAATAAGTTAGTAGAAATTAATCCGAAAATAGAAAGAAAAGGAAAAACAACACCTTATACTTCTGTGAACGGACATATGTTTACTTTTTTATCAAAAGATGGAATAATGGGATTAAGGCTATCTGAAATTGATAGAGAACATTTTATTTCAAAATTTAACAGTCATTTAATGGAACAACACGGACGAATAATGAAAGAATATGTTTCTGTTCCAAATACTTTGTTGAACGATATAGATCAATTATCGGAGTACTTTCAGAAAAGTTTCAATTATGTTTCAGAATTAAAACCTAAGCCGACGAAAAAGAAAAAATAAACCAATGACGTATACTTGTACTATTGACATTAATCTAATTAAAGTCGGGTAAAGAATAAATTCTAACTTATTGAATTTTTTTTTGGTGCATTCGAAGTTAAAACCTCATTCTCGGTTGCGCAGTAACAGAAACTTCTTCAAACGCTCTATCTAAAAATTTATAATAACCTACTATACCGATCATCGCCGCATTATCGGTAGTATATTCAAATTCAGGAATATAGGTTTTCCAGCCAAATTGTTTTTCAGCATCCAGCAATGCACTTCTAATTCCGGAATTCGCCGATACGCCACCGGCAATAGCAATATGCTGTATGCTCGTTTGTTTTGAAGCTTCTTTTAATTTATTCATTAAAATAGTAACGATGGTATACTGAATAGATGCACAGATGTCATTCAAGTTTTCTTTAATAAAATTTGCGTTTTCTCTTACATTCTTTTGAATAAAGCGCAGTATACCGGTTTTTAATCCGCTAAAGCTAAAATCTAATTTGTTTTTTGTTTTGGGATGTGTAAATTCAAAAGCTTTCGGGTTTCCTAATTGCGCATATTTATCGATTAATGGACCTCCAGGATAAGATAAGCCCAATATTTTAGCTGATTTATCAAAAGCTTCTCCTACGGCATCATCCAATGTTTCTCCAATAATTTCCATCGAAAAATAATTAGTCACTTTAACTATTTGTGTATGTCCGCCACTTATGGTAAGGCATAAAAACGGAAAAGGAGGTTTGTTTTGATTTTCGCTATCAATAAAATGTGCCAATATATGAGCCTGCATATGGTTTGCTGAGATCAACGGAATATCTAATGCCAATGCCATAGATTTGGCAAATGAAGTACCAACTAGCAATGAACCCATCAATCCCGGACCCTTTGTAAAAGCTATAGCATCTAGATCTTTTTTATCAATATTCGCTTTTGCCAATGCTTGATGTACAACCGGAACAATATTTTGCTGATGTGCTCTTGAAGCAAGTTCAGGCACTACACCACCATATTGCGAATGAATCTCTTGATTTGCCACAACATTAGAGAGCACTTGGTCGTTGTGTAGTACAGCGACACTAGTGTCATCGCAAGACGATTCAATAGCTAAAATATATGTTGACTTTTTATTTGACATTTATTAGTTAGGCACAAAAATTGTACCTATAAATTATGTAATTTTAGACAGGCAAATTTAAAACAATAAAAACTATCAAACGAG
>Ga0209633_10005400_pt1 | contig 11208 bp, 8 predicted proteins | sample Cruoilmetagenom1_FD_187290 | JGI IMG/M metagenome (GOLD analysis project Ga0209633, IMG submission 187290) | Oil polluted marine microbial communities from Coal Oil Point, Santa Barbara, California, USA - Sample 1 (SPAdes) (version 2) | ecosystem: Environmental > Aquatic > Marine > Oil seeps ... | reverse complement strand
CTTCGACCGTGAGGGTAATTTCCTTCTTGGCATCGGCAAGAAGGGGCAGCTCGAAAGACCGGTCGGCGTCGCCGTCGATGAAAAACTGGGGCGGGTCTATGTCGTTGACGTCAAGAAGCACCACATCGCAGTGTTCGATATGAAAGGTAACCGGGTCTCGACCCTCGGCAGGCGTGGTGCCAAGCCCGGCCAGTTCAATTTCCCGACTAATGTTGCGATCGACCGGCAGGGGAAGCTCTACGTCGTGGACTCCATGAATTTCCGGGTACAGATTATCGACCCTGATGGCAGGGTCTTGAGGACCTTCGGCGAAATCGGCGACGGCCTCGGGAAGTTCAGCCGTCCGAAAGGCATCGGTGTCGATTCCGAAGGCCATATCTACGTGGTCGACGCGGCATTCAACAACTTTCAGATCTTCGATCAACGGGGCAGGTTGATGCTGTTCGTCGGTTCCATCGGCCGGGAACCCGGTCAGTTCTGGCTGCCGGGCGGCGCCTATGTCGACGATCAGAATCGGATCTACGTAGCTGACCAGTACAACTTCCGGGTCCAGGTCTTCCAGTATCTCGGTGAGCGAGGTACGGGCAAGAATCGGGCCGGGACGGCCGGGCCGAGCTCGGCCATAGAAGAACCACAGAATAAAACAGGATGAGGTACGAATAGTGTACGGAAACCGTTTTACTTTTTGCGGGGTTGCGGCTTTTTACGGCAACAGTCTTTAATGGCGCTTAGGAGTCAAGAGATGAAGAAACTTTTATCAGCAGTCTTGTCGTTGGCCCTGTTGGGCCTTGGCGGTACGGCGCTCGCGGCTGAGGACATTGTGAATACATTACACAACCTGTCCAGCAGCGCGCCGGTCGGCAATTTTTACCAAACCACCTCGACGGCCTCGGTTTGCGTGTTCTGTCACTCGCCCCATACCACCACCGCCGCGCCCAAGCCGCTGTGGAACCGGGGCGCAAGTGCCGCCACGTACACGATGTATAACGACACCGTGAGCTCGACCATCGACATGACAGTCGAGGCGCAGCCGGTCGGCGTGTCGCTGGCCTGCCTGTCCTGCCATGACGGTACGGTCGCGTTCGACGTGCTCATCAACGGCGCGGGCTCCGGCGGCTTCAATCCAGCCGGCGCCGATCAGGGCTGGGCCTGGGGCGCCAATGGTGACCTCATTGCTAACACCCGAGTGACCCATCTCGGTAACGATCTGACAGGCGACCATCCGATCTCGATCACCTACGACAACGTCGCGGATACCGCGTTTAACGCGGCCGTGGCTGGGAAGGTCGGTACCCTGCCACTGTACACCAACCGGGTCGAGTGCGGCAGCTGCCACAACCCGCACGAGGCGGACAACGCGACCTTCCTGCGTGTCGCCAACGCGGCCAGCGTGTTGTGCACCACGTGTCATATTAAATAATGAGGTGGCCCATGGGGAGGAAGGCAGTGCATCGTCTGATCTGCTTGCTGCTCCTTCCTCCCCTGCTTTTTTCCGTTTCCTGTAACCAGCGGACGCTGTCACTGTTTTTTGACGTTCCCCCTCCTAGCGAGGGCAAGCCGGCTGCGGCCGCGAAGAAGACAGCCGCCAGCGCGCCTGAGTTGGTTCCTATCAACCAGCAGAAAGGCCGGCCGCCGATCGAGAAGGCCGCCACCTGGCCCGAGGCCAGGAAGCTGCTGCCCAAGGACGCGATGGGCAACCCTGACTGGATGCAGGCGCTGAATCAGGGCGTGGTCAGGCCCAGGACCGCGATCCCCGGCACCGAGAAGCGCGCCGACGCGCTGCTGTTCGGATTCGATTTTTTCCTGCCGGGCCCGGACGCGATGTTCGATGCCTATTTCCCCCACTCTGCGCACACCGAGTGGCTCGCCTGCGACAGCTGCCACCCCCGGATCTTCCCCAGGCGCGGCGCGAAAATCAGCATGGAAAGCATCAACCAGGGCAAATACTGCGGTGTGTGTCATAACGGGCAGTATGCGTTCAGCGCGGATAACTGCGCTCGCTGCCACACGAAGATGGGTGGGTGAACACAGTGGGGGCGAGAGCATAGGTGAAAGCGAGGACCGGTTTGACCGCGTTGCTTCTCATCGGCTTGCTCGTACTCGGCGCGATCTTGGTCATGCGTATGGGGTCGAACCAGAAGCCCGTCGAACAACCGGCTGTCGCCGGTGAACCGGCACCCGAGGCCGTTCCACCGGCTGTGAAACCGCCTGTGGCGGTACTAGCGAAGCAGCCTGCGCGGGTTGCGGCCCAGGTGCCTCCGGTCCAGGCCAGATCTGAAGCGACAGCCCTTGTGGAGGTAACGGCAGCGGTTCCGGCGACCCGGCCGCCCGCCAACGGGCCGGCGGCTGAGGCGGCGACGAGCGCTGAACCGAAGCCGGTGATTCGGGCGACGGTGGGGGTGAGCAAGCCCGGGCCGCCGCAATCTGTCGCCGCGCCCCCGATTGAAGCGCCGGCCGTCTTGGTCGAGCGAGTTGAAGCCGTCGAAGTGCCCGTTGAGGCGGTGTCTGCGGAAATGCCGGCCATGGTTGCGGCTAGCGCAACTCCACCCGCCGGCGATACATCGGGTGGCGAGAACCCGACTGCTACTGGTCGGCAGGGCGACGAGCGCGCCCCCGGGGACCTGATCCTGGACAGGAAAACGCGGGCGACGGGATTTGATCCCGTGGTGTTCCCGCACTGGCGACACCGGATCCATTTCCGTTGTTACGTGTGTCATTCGCAAGTCTTCGAGATGAAGCGGGGCGCCAGCGAAATCACGATGGCGACGATTGATCAGGGGAAATTCTGCGGCAAGTGCCACAACGGTGAGGTCGCCTTCAATGTGGAATTTCAGAACTGCGCCCGCTGCCACATGCCGTCGGTAGCGAGGGCGCCATGAGGAACGGCAATGCGAAGACTTGGATATGGGGAACCCAGCCAGCCGAGGCATGTTGCGTGATGATGCGCCGGTTCTCCGCCAACAAGTACAGAAAAAGGATGGCTGATCCGGGGGCGGTTTGCCAGGCCGCATGTGCAGTGAGTGCACGTATGAAAACGGCGATGAATATGGCCCTGGTTTTAATGATCGGCCTTTTCGCTGTAGTGGCGACCGCATGGGCCGCCCCTGGGGACCTTGTCCTGGACAAGAAGACGCGGGCGACGGGATTTGACCCCGTGGTGTTCCCGCACTGGGTGCACCGGATCCATTTTCGTTGCTCGGTCTGCCACGAGCAGATCTTCGAGATGAAGAAGGGGGCCAACGAGATCACGATGGAAAAGATCAACCAAAGGGAGTCGTGCGGCAAGTGCCACAACGGAGAGACAGCTTTCGAAGCGGGATTTCAGGCTTGCTCGCGCTGCCACCAGGCGGCGGCGAAAAAGCGGCGTTGAGACGAATGGCAGTGGAAGCCGTTTTGAAAAGTGGAATTATTTTATGGCCTTTGCAGAAATGGTATGCCGTTTCTACCGCAGGCCCGGGCGTCGAACGGGCCGCTGTGCGCTATTGGCTGCGCATCAGGCGCCGTGGGGAGCCGCATGAAAGCAACGGCATGGCAGAGATGCTTGATCGTGCCGATGGCGCTCCTCGGCATCATGAGCGACGCAAAGGCCCAGGAATGGTTCGTACTGGACCCGTTGGACTGGGCGCTGGTCTTGGACTTCGACGGTTATTGGCGGGATTATAAGGATTCGGCGGATACCCAGCAGACCAAGTTTGAAGAAGGGGTTCGCCTGCGGCAGCGCGGGCACAGCGTGGACCCGCGGATCGCCAGTTTTTTTCTCGATCTTCACCCCAGACTGGCACAAGTCGATTTTGAGAACGGCGGTGATGACGAGGATTTCGAGAACAGCTTCCTGGACTACAACGCGAGTCTGAGTCTGTTGCACGGCACACCTGCCCCGTTCAGCTTGGAGGCGCGAGCCGGGCAAAACACCGGGACGATCGATGGTGATCTGGGCAGCCGCACCGATCTTAAAACCTCGAATGAAGCCATAACCTTGAGCGCAAGGAACGAATTTTTTCCTTCCACCATCACCTTCTCGCAGCGCGACCTGGACCAGAAGTTTCGCTCAGGTATCAGCGGCGCCACGACCGACCGCGAGGAGGCTGTGGATACGGTAACCTTCAGAGGCCATAGCAGCAAAATGGACCTGTTGCTCGAGCAGATCGATTTCGACGACCGGCTGCCGAAGGATAATGATTACAATGCGGACATTGGCCGTCTCAACCACTCCCTCCGTTGGGGCAAGGGTAGTAATCTGAATTCCCTGTTGGACTATTACAAGCGGGAAGATTTTTTGCCTTACGAAAGGCTCTCGATCGACGAAAGCGCGCGCCTGCAGCACACCAGAAATCTTTATAGTTCATACGATTATAACTACTCATCTGTCAAAAACGGGGCGGACACGAAACGCAATTACGCGCGCGCGGGCCTCACCCATCAGTTCTACCGGAACCTGACCACCAGCGTCTATCTCAAGGGATCCGACAACGAATTTGAGAGTGGTGCGGTCCAGCTCGGCGAGGAGAAGGAACGCGAGGCAAGGCTGGACCTCAGCTACACCAAGAAAATCCCGCACGGTGGGCGGCTTTCGGCGGGCCTGGGCGTTGCCGAGGGTACCATTGATCGCGATGTCGAAGAACTCGTCGTGCTTCAGGTCTTCGATGAGCCCCATATCGTTGACGCGACTTACATAATAATACTGAATGAGCGTTTTATCGATACGAGCACCATTGTGGTCACCGCGCCGGGGTGTTCCCCCTGTATACAAGGCACGGGTCCGGGTACAGACTATGAGGTGGTGCCGGTCGCCAACGATCTCACGGAACTCCATATCAATCCCGCAGGGACAATCAACGTAGGGGACACGATTTTAGTGACCTACGATTACGAGCCTGTGCCCAGCGTGGAATACGACACCAGCACTGTGGAGTATCGCTTAGGCCTCGATTACGGTTGGGTCAATGTGTTTCATCGTACCTACGATCAGGACCAGGACCTCGTTTCCGAGCAAGGCGAAAGCTTCCTGTCGGACAGGCGGGACGCCACGACAGGGTTACGGTTCACATGGAATCCCAAACAGGCGACCCGCCTGACAGTCGGCGCGGAAACGCGTTCTTACCGTTATGGGGATTTCGATTCCGACACCGATACCTTTCGGCTGTCGGCGATCCACCGCTGGTCCCCCAGGGCCTCACTGACCCTGACCGCCACCCGGGATTCCACTGACAATGACGGCAGAAAATCCGACACCCACAATGCGGATCTGGCCATGCGGTGGTTGGCGCGGCGGAATCTGATTGTCGAGCCACGAATTGGAACCTGGCGAAGGCAAGAGCGGCGAATGTCGGACGACCGCTTCAAGACCGTGGGAGTGGATCTGCGCTGGTTTGTACGCAAGCTTGTGACCGAGGTCAGCGTGCAACATAATGAATGGAGTGGAACCACCAATAATCTGGATGAAAACCGCTTGATGTTCACCTTCACCAGGAGGTCTCGATGAACCGTGTCTGGCTAGTTTTGCTCTTCGCGCTCGTAGGCGCCTGCGCACCGGCCGGACAAGGTCCGACGGAGCGTGGCAGCAAGGATCCGCTGGTGTGGCCGCAGCCGCCCGAGCAGGCCAGGATCCAATATCTGTACGACTTCCGCGAGCCGCGGGACCTGGGGCTCAAGGAGTCCTTCTTGAAGCGGGTCTGGGGCGTGATCGCGGGCAAGGAAGATCGCCGTATGATCAAGCCCTACGCCATTGCTGTGCAGGGGCAGCGGATCGCGGTGGCCGATCCCGGGGCCCGTGCGCTGCACGTGTTCGACATGGCGAGCAACAAGTATTGGCGCATCAGTAAGGCGGGCAAGACGTATTTGCGCTCGCCAGTGGGCGTGAGTCTTGCCGGGGACAGGATTTATCTTTCGGATTCTTTTCTGGGGAAGGTGTTCGTGTTCGATCCCGAGGGCAAGCATCTGTCGACGATTAAGGGTCTGGCGCGACCCACTGGCCTTGCGTATGACCAGAAGGGCAAACGGTTGTTTGTCGCCGAAACCCTGGGCCACCGTATCGCGGTGTTCGATCCCCGGGGAAAGAAGCAGTTTGCATTCGGCAAACGGGGCGATAAAAACGGCCGGTTTAATTTTCCCTCGCACCTGTTCATCCGCGGGGATACCTTATACGTCAACGACACCATGAATTTCCGCCTGCAGGCCTTCGATCTGCAGGGCAAATACCGGTCTTCTTTCGGCAAGCACGGGGACGGTTCCGGGCACTTCGCCCAGCCCAAAGGCGTGGGGGTGGATGCCAAGGGGCACATCTATGTGGTCGACGCCCTGTTCGACCGGGTGCAGATCTTCGACCCCAAGGGCAGGTACCTGCTGACCTTTGGCGGGCAGGGCGGCAAGGCGGGGAATTTCTGGCTGCCTTCCGGGCTTTTTATCGCGCAGGACCGTATCTATGTCGCCGATTCCTACAATCAGCGGGTGCAGGTGTTTCAGTTTCTTGGCGGAGGCTAGCATGCAACGTTTCGGGTTATTCCTGTTGGCCCTGCTCTTTCCCACGGCGTCGTGGGGCGTACAGGACGTGGTCAATACCGTGCACAACCTCTCCACCTCCGGCCCGGGGGCTTTCAAGAGCCTGACCGTCAACCAGGTGTGTGTGTTCTGTCACACGCCCCACGGCGAGACCGCCGACGCCCCGTTGTGGAACCATCAAATGTCAGGACAAACGTATCAGCTCTACGGCAGCGGCGGCAGTACGACTCTGAATGCGACGCCCGGTCAGCCCACCGGTAAATCCCGGCTCTGTCTGGCCTGCCACGACGGCACCGTGGCGCTCGGCGCGCTGGTCAATCCGCCCACAGGTGTCACCATGGACCTGGGGGCGACCCTGCTGACCGGCCGGGCCAACCTGACCACCGACCTGGCTAACGATCATCCGATCTCTTTTGTCTATGACAATACGCTGGCGATCGCCGATGGCGAGCTGGCCAATCCGGCGACCATCAGTCTTCCGCTGGACAACGGCGAGCTCCAGTGCACCTCCTGTCATGATCCGCATGAAGCGACCAATAAGCCTTTCCTGCACATGAGCTCCCTGAACGCCGCGATCTGTACCACTTGCCATCTGCGCGGACAGGGCTTTGCCTGGGACTGGGCGAGTTCCAGCCACGCCACCTCGACGGCGCTGCCCGGGGCCGCGGACCCGTGGGCGGAGCGCAAAGTTGAATGGCGTGGGGCCAATGTTGCCGAGAACGCCTGCTTCAATTGCCATACCCCACACACCGCGGTTACGCCCAAGGCGCTGGTCAAGGGGTCGGAAGAAAATACCTGTTACCTCTGCCACAACGGCATCGTCGCCTCGGACATCCAGACCGACTTTCTCAAGGCCAATAACCATCCGGTCGATACCACGCCCAATGCGGACCACGACGCCGCCATGACCGAGGATCCCTTGACGATGCCGCTGCATGCCGAATGCGCCGACTGCCACAACCCGCACGCGGTGCAGGCCGACGACCCGATGATCTCCTTTAATCCGGCGAGCCCGGCCTCGCCGCACGCCACCCCGCCGCTGGCCAATGCCCGCATTAAGGGCGTCTCCGGGGTCGATATCAACGGCAGTGTCGTCTCCGACATCACCAACCAGTATGAGCTGTGTTTCAAATGCCATGGTCTGTCGGGCAAAGGCCCCTGCGGCGGCGCGCCGACGGAGCGCTGCTCGACCCTGGGTTCCACCGGCTATGACAACATCCGGGTGGATGCGGTCTACAACATCCGGGAGAAGGTCAACCCAGGGGCCCCGGGGCTGGTCTCCTACCATCCGCTGGTCGCCAACGACGCCAGCAACAATGCCGAAGTGCCCAGCCTCAGATCCGATATCCCCATGAACCGGACCACCAGTCTGATGTATTGCACCGATTGCCATAACAGCGACACCTCGCTGGCCGCCGGCGCCGCCGGTCCCACCGGCCCCCACGGTTCCATCTATGAAGGGTTGTTCGCCCAGAACTACCTGCTCAACCCCATCGGCGGTGGCACCCCGGGCGATCAGTACGCGCTTTGTTTCAGGTGTCATGACGAGGCCGCGCTCATCACCGACGAGCTCAGCGGGTTCTCGCACGGCCGTCATATCAACTCGAGATCCAAGTCGTGCATCAATTGCCACGATCCCCATGGCTCCCATAGGTTTCAGCACCTGCTCAATTTTCTGACATTTTCCAACTACCCCGGCGGCCCGTATGAGATCCTGCCCATGACTTTTGCCGAGGCGACGTGGGTGGATAACGGCTTGTATTCGGGAGACTGCTATATGCGATGTCACGGAACCGGGCATAACCCACGAGGCTATTGATTATGCGAATGGTGAAAGCATCAATTGGGATCTTTGTCTTTTGTCTCGGTGCTACGCTGACTTTGGGCAGCCCGTCAACACAGCGCGACTTTGCCGTTTCCAAGGCCGATTCGGTGCAGAGCCGGCCGACCGTGGCCTACGATGCCAATCATGACCGTTTCCTGGTGACCTGGACCGATGCCCGGAACCACCCCGGCAACAGCGTGGACATCTACGGGCGCATCATCGACGCCCGGGGGACGCCCGTGACGGGTGATTTCCCCATCGCCCGGAACAAAGGCGGACAGGGCACGTCCTCGGTCGCCTTCGATCCCCTCAACAATCGCTACCTCGTGGCGTGGGCCGACTGGCGCGACGCCCTCAGCATCGACTCCGATATCTATGGCCGCCTGGTGAATGCCGATGGCACGATGCACGGCAAGGAATTCGTCATCGCCAACCGCCGGGTCTCGCAAAAGCAGCCGGCCGTGGCCTTCGATCCGGCGCGCCGCCGTTTCCTGGTGGTGTGGAAGGACGACCGCGGCAAGGGCGCGGAACAGCTCTATGGGCGTTTCATCGATACCCGCGGCCGTCTGCTGGCGGAAGAATTCAAAGTGGCCGAGGGGGCGGGCAGGCAGGACCGGCCGTCGCTGCATTACGATCCGAAACGCAAGCGCTTTATGGTGGTCTGGCGCGACATCGTCGATGAGCACCAATACCTGAACACGCCGCTGAACGGCAAGGGTATCTTCGCCGCCTTGATCGATCCCGACAGCGGGCCGCGGGGGCCGGGTAATTTGATCGATACCGAGGAGGACGCCTGCCTGCCGCCCTCGCTCTATGCCGCGGCCTACGCGCCCGGTGAGGATCTGTTTCTGGTGGTCTGGACGACGGCACGCCAATATCTGAAAACCGCGCCCGACGGTAAACGGACCATGGGCCTGGATGTGCACGGCGCCTTTGTCCGGGCCGATAACGGCAAGCGCCAGGGCCGGGCGTTTCCCATTGCGGTCGGCGCCGATTACCAGGAGTTCCCTTCGGTGGTCTATGACCCCAACAAGGACCGGTTTCTGGTGATCTGGTACGACCTGCGCCGCGATCCGAGCGCCCGGAACCAGGACGTCTACGGCCGGTATATCACCCCCAAAGGTAAGCGCTTGGAGGAATTCCTGATCTCCGACTCCAAAATGCCCGGTATCCGCCGATACCCCGCCGTCGCCTTCAGTCCCAAGAGCAACACCTGGCTGGTGCTGTGGGAGGACTCGCGGCACAAGACCAGCACCACGCATTCGCAGCGCATTTACGGACGGGTGCGCTGACGAGACTGGTCATAGCGTCGGGCCGGTATTTCCTCGGGGAAGGCGAGTTGCCTCGATTCTCGGCCCGGGCCCGGCGTAACAAATGTCTGCGCTGAGATGTCGCGTGTAGCTGTGCGTCTTACCCTGATCCAATTGCGAAGACCATAGAGAAAGCGCCTGCGTCGATGATGTCACCCATGCGCCAGTCCCTCACCGCCGCGGCGGTGTTGCGGGTGACCGTTGCCGGCGCCTACCATGCCGCGGACCGTGTTCTAACTCGATGATTTCACCACTATCACGGATCACGTGCCGATCCGCATGGAGCAGTATAGTTACGTCGCGTTGCACAAGGCTGTGCGTGATGCGTTGCAGCCATGGCAGGCCTAGCTCGGGCTTGAAAAGGACGAGGCCAAGCGGGCCAAAGTCCGCCGGCACCTCGAGAAAAACTTCGAAACCCCGGGGGCGGATTGTTTCCTTGCGTCGGCCTCATGAAGGGCCGGCGGCGTTGCTTTCAGGGCGTTACGAACTCTGTCGTTATGAGAAATCAGTGGAGGGAATATCAGAATACTCTTATAAGCAGACGATTCCGGTAGTTGTAAGAATCGTTTCTGCAACAGTGCGGGCCCTGGATTTCATTGATATACCGCAATATGCCGACTATGTTGGTAGTACAGGTTGAGATACCTAATTTATTGGTTTGGTGAAAGGAGTACAGCAGAAAGACAGAAGAACCCCTAAACGACACGGAGAACAACGATGAAAATCATTTCGAAGTTGTCGGTTGTACCATCATTTTGGAGTTGTAAAGGACGACACCCCACGGGAGCATGGCTGTTTGCGTTGCTGGTATTTCCCATCATTATGCTCATCCCCTCCGGCGATGCCCTGGCCTTGTCTCAATTCGCCAAGAAATACGGCATGTCCTGTAATACCTGCCACACCGCGTTTCCCCGCCTGACCTATATGGGCGAGAAATTCATGCGCGACGGCTATCAGTTCAATCAGGACGGTAATAGCAAAAAACAGAAGGTCAACGACAGGCTGGTGCTCGACGATTTAGATAATCTCTTTGGTATCCGCCTCAATCTGCGGCCCGTGGAATACACGACCAACGGTATCGATGAAGACGGTGACAGGGAAGACCATCTGACGTTCGGCAAAACCAATTGGGTGCAATTCTTTGTCGGCGGCACCATCTACAAAAACACGTCCATTTTTATCGAATACGAGGTCAACGACGAGGACGAGTCGCATTTCAGCTGGTACAAGCTGATCTTCACCAACCTCTTTGGTCCGCAGGGATCGGCCAACCTCGTGCTCGGCCAGCAGGCGCCGATGGAGTGGATGCCGGCCTCTGGACGCCTGCGGGTGATGCCGGACCGGGAGGGCCTGGCCTGGGGACCGAAGTCATCGGCCGGTGCAACCGCTATTGGGACTGATGACCCGGAGGATGAAGTCGGGATCACCGGTGCACGCCCGGCCATTTCCTTTTACGGCTACCAGGGCCCGTTGGTGTATTTCGCCGGTGTCAGCCCCGGGGATGAGGCGGGGGGCAACGACCTCAACAACGAGATCAGCACCTGGCTGGGGGCCCGCTTCGACCTGACCGGCGGT
>Ga0209633_10005398_pt1 | contig 11214 bp, 15 predicted proteins | sample Cruoilmetagenom1_FD_187290 | JGI IMG/M metagenome (GOLD analysis project Ga0209633, IMG submission 187290) | Oil polluted marine microbial communities from Coal Oil Point, Santa Barbara, California, USA - Sample 1 (SPAdes) (version 2) | ecosystem: Environmental > Aquatic > Marine > Oil seeps ... | reverse complement strand
GGTCTCACGCTGGGTTAGCTCTTCAATTACAGACCTGTTGCCATGGTTCAAAAATGACAAGGCCAGCTTTTGGGCAACATCGGGCGTTATATACTGCTTGCCCTTGTGCACAGACTGAATTGCACAAATAATCTCCTCGACACCACAACCCTTGGTGATATAACCGGCGGCACCGGCTTCCAGAAGCCTCGCCGGGAATGGATCATCGCTGTGCACCGTGACTGCGATGATTTTCATATCCGGTGAAGAGCGGGTGATTTTACGTGTAGCCTCCAGCCCTCCGATACCGGGCATACTCACATCCATCAGGATTACATCAGGCTTATTTCTGCGTACCTGCCTGACTGCCTGCTCGCCATCAGCGGCTTCGGCAACAACCTTGATACCACTGGCGTCATCCAGTAACCGCCTTATTCCCCTACGCACCAGATCGTGATCATCTACCAGCATTACGTTAATCATATCTCCTCCTTGTGTCGCTGTTTAACCTGCCTTAGAAACAGTAAACCGAGACGGAGGCTATCATTGGAAAAGGGTTATAACAATGGCAAATGTCCTACAAGCATGTCAGAAAAAACAGGCAGAGAAACAGCTGTCGGCAAGCGCGTCAGCGGGTCTCCCGGTCGCTGTTTTTTACTCCAAACCAGCCGAGTTTCTCCTGCAGACTGACAACTTCACCAACTATAATAATGGTGGGTGGCTGCAGTTGCTCCCGTTGCGCAAGGTCCGCCAGTGATTCCAGGGTTTCAATATAGATCCGCTGCTTGTGTGTGGTCCCCTGCTGCACCAGTGCAACCGGCGTTTCCCGCGGCAGTCCATGCGCAACAAGTTCCCGGCCGATTACCGGAATACTGTGCAACCCCATGTAAAAAACGATGGTTTGCGCCGGTTTGGCCAGCGTTCCCCAGTCCAGGTCGACACTGCCATCCTTCAGGTGTCCGGTCACAAAAATACATGACTGGGCATAATCACGGTGTGTCAGTGGAATACCCGCATAGCTTGCACAACCGGATGCAGCAGTAATCCCGGGCACCACCTGAAAGGGAATCCCTTCTTCCGCCAGTGTTTCGATTTCCTCGCCACCACGCCCAAAAATAAAGGGGTCGCCACCCTTGAGACGCAACACACGCTTGCCTTCTTTCGCCAGGCGCACAAGCAACTGGTTGATACTCTCCTGTGTGAGCGTATGCCGGTCACGCGCCTTGCCGGCATAGATCAATTCGGCATCACGCCGCACCATATCAAGAACAGGCTCGGAGACCAGCCGGTCATATACGACCACGTCTGCCTGCTGCATCAAACGCAATGCCCTGAAGGTAATCAGGTCCGGATCCCCGGGACCGGCCCCCACCAGATAGACTTCACCGGGGCTTTTGTAGTGCGCATCGGTATCTTCAATGGCTTCCTGCAACGCCCTGCGTGCCTGTTCCTCCCGGCCGGCAAATAACAACTCTGCAACGCGTCCCTGCAGGATATTCTCCCAGAAATAACGGCGCTGTTCTGCATCGGAAAAACGCCGCTTGACGGAGTGACGGAATTCGTCGACCAGCTGCGCCAACCGCCCATAGGCTGCAGGGATATAACTCTCCAGCCGTGCACGCAACAGCCGTGCAAGCACCGGTGAAGCACCGCCCGTTGAGACCGCCACCTGCACTGGCGAACGATCAATAACCGACGGCATGATAAAGCTGCACAGTTCCGGGTTGTCGACAACATTTACCGGAATCCTGTGTAGATTTGCCAGTTCGGAAACTGCCCGATTAACGGCCTCATCATCCGTTGCGGCAATCACCAACACCACACCGTCCATGTCCGCTTCCCGAAACTCGCGCTCTATACAGCTCACTGCACCCTGTTCAACCAGAGTCTTTACCTCACCACAGGCCGCCGGCGTCACGACGGTAATCTGTGCGCCCGCCCTGCTCAACAGGGTCGCCTTTCTGGCTGCCACCTTGCCGCCACCGACAACCAGGCATGGCCGGTCTTCAATCTTCAGAAATATGGGCAAGTAATCCATAGGTCATCTGCCTTGGTAGTTTTTCGGGAATAAATCAATTGCTGGAATCAATCAGCCACAAGCAACGGATCCAGACCACCCCGTCGATCAAGGGCGGCCAGATCATCATAGCCACCTATATGCTGATCACCGATAAAAATCTGCGGCACTGTCCTGCGCCCGGTTAACGCAATCATATCCTTGAACCCATCCGGAATGGAATCAACGAGAATCTTGGTAATCTCGCCCACTCCCTTGGACTTCAACAGCATCTCTGCCCGCACGCAGTAAGGACAGAAATCGGTACAGTACATTCGAATATCAGTCATGAGCCCCTCAAAATCTTGATGTGTTCGCTAATTGGTTCAGTCACAGGCCGCAGTTGCTTGCGCATAACCGTCCCGATGGCATCTGTTCTGGAAAAGACGGGATCCAGCACCGGCTCACCCAGCATGGCAAGAAACAACATTGCCCGAATATAATGTTCATCATCCGGAAGCACCTGGAACAGTGCCTGCAAACATTGCCCGGCAACCCCGTCCGTACAACCCGGACCGGCACCGGCGCCACCAGCCAACGCACCGGACAGATGTACAACCCCCGATATATCAAACTTTCTCTGCCTCTCGAGTGGCAACGTGACTGAATACGTTTCAAGGGCACACATCAGCTCAACCATAACATCCTGGTTAGACGGTTTCTTCAGCACGGCTTCCACACAGGCCAGGTACGTCTGCCCGGCCGGACTCAGCAAACGGCACAACTGCACCGCAAACGGATTATCCTCAGCCAGCAGACTTGCCAACTGCCGGGTGACCCTTTCCCTGTCGGAATGCGCGGCCTGCCTGACGGGCAAGGCATCCGGCAATGTCTGCAGGAAACCGACATAATATGCATTCTTGAGCCGACCCTTCTGCCATAGTCCGGACCGCACATTCTCATTAACAAGCTCGCCCTGCAACACCAGGCTGACCGTCTTTATCTGGTTCCGCGCTTCTTCTTCAAACGGCAGGAACTCAATCAGAAAATCTGCCAGCACCGGGCCCATTTCCCCGTTTACCACCGCTGCCTGCTGCAACATACAACGGGCATTATCAGATGTCTGCGACGCCCACCAGGCCCTGCGGGCCAGTTCATCGGTAATCCCGGCCGCATTGACAACCGCAACAACCGCTTCCGGCTCACCCAGCATCAACAGCGACTCAAGGACCTCGTCACGAGCCTGCCCCATACGCGTCCAGCGCTTTAAATAGACAGGATACCCCCCGGGCGAACCCAGCACATGACTGGACAGGGTTTCGCGGACTCTCCTCAGGTAAGACTCGTCGCGGCAATTGGGATTAAGCTGTACCTTTGCCTCGCCTTTTTCCGAGAGCGCAAATAACGTCATGCGTGACTCATCAATCCGAACGGCTTCTATCGGACTCGCCAACAAGACATTAATCCGCAGCGCATCTTCCGGCGTCAGATCCATGGGTATCAATCAGGAAAACAGGCAGCGCAGTGTGCAGCTAGAGATCAAAACCCGCCGCCGCATACAGGCGTTTGGCCTCTTCCGGGTCCTTCTCAACACCGTTGCCCTCTTCATACATTATGGCAAGTGTCGTTATTGATCCTGCAAGTCCCTGCTCTGCAGCCTTGCGAAACCACGCTGCCGCCCTGGCAGGATCCTTTTCGACACATTCTCCTTCAAGGTACATAAAGCCGAGACCATGCTGGGCAATGGCATGCCCCTGCTCTGCCGCTGCCTGCATCATTTGCAAGGCCCGTTCATCATTGCGCACCACGCCCAGACCGTTCTGGCACATGATGGCGACCCGGTGTTGCGCATCCGCATCGCCACCTTGCGCCAGCGGCGAAAGGAACTGCATGGCCAGGGAAAAGTTTTTTGCTTCAAAAGCCGCCACACCACTGCTGTAATCCGGATCATTCAGTTCTACCGTCATATCACGCCTCATTTGCCGACCAAAAGAATGACCATGGCCATGTTGGTATTTTGTAGCCTGCTACACTAACCATTAAGCCCCGGGCATCGAATACCCCTAAAGAGAGAATATGCCTGATCTTTCATAAAGATACAGCCATCATGTTGTTTTGAAATCACTCTCCCCATAGGGATATACGGGGCAAAAATAGGCTCCTGTATACTTGCGCAGCATGTAAGTAACCTTAATCTAAACAATGACATCCGTGGCTGCACAGATAACAGGTGACAGCGACAGCAACCTGATTGAAACACATATAGCACTAGGAGACAGAGATGAACCAGGAATACTATGACGCCGTCACCAAGATGGAAGGAATGAACGTTGATGCTGAATACGTACAGGGCTGGCAGGGTGGTTACCTGTTAAACCCGGAGCGTGAAGAACAACGCGTGAACGAAGCCTACTCAGCCGGTTACGAAGACGGCAAGGCCCACAACATGGATAACTTCGACAACTGGAAGAAGTAATCCCGGCCACAGATTAATAAAAAAAGGCGGGTCACCCCGCCTTTTTTTATGTCCGGTCACTTTTAACCCGGGGCTCTTGCAAACAGCTCCCGCAATGCCTTGTTCAACGGCTTGAGGGTTTCCGGCACTTCAACATCCATCACCTGGTCAGTGATCCACTGGTTATCTTTTTCGCCCATCACCGCCGTGACGCATTCACCAAGATAGCGTTTCATGGCATAGCCGGGTTCCCCATCCGGCATGGGGCACTCCGCATAATTGGCGCCACGCTCGTTGATCAACGCAATCAGTGGCCCGCGGTAATCTCCCGTCCCCTCTGCGTCAGCACGGTTCTCCTGCATAGTATTGGCCAGGTGACGTGCCAGCGAGGTAATAAATTCCTGTCGTTCATTCGCATCCAGTGCTTCTGCCTGCTTGCGATCCGCCAGGTGCAACAAAAAGGCAAGGAATTCCGCAATCACATCCATGCGCTGAGAACGTGACTCTGTCTGAAAGCCTTCATTCTCCAGGTTCAGCAATCCCTGCTGGGCAATACGCCACAAAATAAATGCCACCGCACCACCGGTCTCATCAAGCGTGCGCTCCCTGCCCTTGTTGCTCCATTTGCTTTTGACTCTCACTTCAATCTCTCCAGACCAAACATTTTTGATTTATTCGAAAAATACCCAACAGACAGGATGGGTAAAGGAGCGTAGCGACGATCAGAACCGCATGCTAGCATGGAATTATCAACGGTTTCAGCAAGGTTATCAGCGTGTCAGTAACCGATCATACAGCCCCACCTGCTACAGCTGTCGAGATCAGCGACCTGCTGCCGACACTTGAGGCCGTACGTACCAATTGCCATATCACGGATGCAAAACACGCCACCGACTACACACTCTGCGTGTACCTGTTGAAAATGAGGGAGTACTTTCGCTGGGAACACAGTATTCCGTTCAACGAGAAATTGCCGCAACAGGAACTTACCGACTGGCTGAGTCAGCGGGAGAACCACTGGGAATCACTGGAAGAAAGCGAGTTCGAAGCCATACCCGTACGGGATACGTTGCATGGCCCGTTTGCTGCAGAGACCATTAACCACACTCTCAATGAACTGGGCTTCGTTTATAGCAGCGGTTACGGCCGCAATATGAGACCGGTGTTCTACCTGGGCGCACTGGAATCGCGCAAGACAGACAACGGCTACACGCTGGTCGTATCCGGCAAGGAATATGCGCGGGACCTCGCATCCCCACCGGCCATGAGCCAGGGAAAGACCATCTTCATACGACGCGAATCCCTGCGCCGCATGTTGTGGGAAAAGGTCGAGGAATGGCGCTGGAACAAACCTGCCAATGCCATGCAAAATGCGCTCGGCTGTTATGATTTCGACAACGCGGTCGAGCAATCACTCGATGCCATGACCGACAACGAACTGCAGTCAGCGATACTGCACGAGGTCGGAGAAATAAGGGCTGGCGAACTGCTGGGCAGTGACTGGGAAGCGATGCTTGCCACCATGCCACACAGCAAGGCCGAGATCATGGTACGCGCCGTACGTGACCATCTGGCTGACGCCCTGTCAACGCTCCCCGGACTGTTATCCGGCATGACCACCGCCTCGCTGCACTTCTATGTCGCGAACATGGCAAATATGCGCAAGGACCTGTTTCCCAAGCTGGTGGCTGCCTACGAAATCTGGACAGTCACCGGCAATACAAAGGCACTTGAACAATTGACCGACGAGGCCGCCGCCCACTGGCAGCTACTGGCTGAAAAAATGCTCGAGATATACCGGGAACAGGGTCCCGCATGCCAGCCGGCACTGATCTCCCTGATTGAAGTAAATACCCTGTAACCACCACAGCGACAAGATCACACACTATGTCCACTCAACCATCCGCAGACAAGCCAGCGTTACAAACAATTTCAGAGGTCAGGGAAAACACCTTCATCTTTGAAAAACCAGGGGCATTGCCCCTTGATATATGCAGCGAAATGATACGCCGCTTTGAGGCAAATACCGATGAACAGTATGCCGGGCGTATTGGACAAACAGTCCAGCAGGAAACCAGTATCAAGCGCTCGACCGACCTCGTGGTCAGTGGCAAGGAACACTGGCAAGACCTTGACCGCGAACTGTTCCGTTCACTTGGCCAGGCCATCCATGAATTCCGTGAAACCTATCCGTTTTTCAAGGGCCCGTTCAAGGACAGCGGTTATGCCATACAGCGCACCAATCCCGGTGAATTTTATCACTGGCACATCGATGGCGGCAGCCACGAATTCAGCCAGCGACAACTGGTCGCCGTCTGGTACCTGAACGACGTGGCCGGACCGGGTGGCGAAACCGAATTTTCATACCAGGATGTACAGGTAAAACCACAGGCCGGAAAGCTGTTACTGTTTCCACCTTTCTGGACACATGAACACCGTGGTGCCACCCTGAAGCAGGGAGTGAAGTACATTGCAACTACCTGGGTGGTGTTTGCCTGATAACCTGCCACGATGCATAAAATCATTGAACCGTCGACTCCCGACGAGTATCAACGTTATTACGAGCTGCGCTGGAAGATCCTGCGCGCACCCTGGAAACAGCCCCGCGGCAGTGAGCAGGATGAGCTGGAACGATCCAGCAGTCACATCATGGTCATCGACAGCAATCAGGCTGTCATCGGTGTCGGGCGACTGCATTTCAATAGCATTCGCGAGGCGCAAATACGCTACATGGCAATCGAGGTTAAACAGCAACGCAAGGGTATTGGTACGCGGTTACTGCAGACCCTGGAAGACAGGGCTGTCGAGTTTGGGGCGGCTTGCATGGTACTGGGTGCACGCGAGCAGGCGCTGGGATTTTATCGGAAACAGGGCTATGCACTGGAAGGTCCGGGGCATGTGCTTTTTAACACCATACCGCATGTAAAGATGAGAAAAATGCTTGATCCAGCTTGAGCACAGGCGGAGTACATCTAACAAATACACCTGTTCAGCCCATTGTCGGGTACGTCACTTTGTTCCTTTACCCAACCTACATGCAGAGAATTTAAATAACATATCTGGACTAATGCAGGATGGGTAAAGCGCAGCGTACCCATCAAATACTCAGGGCAAGAACCCCTTCTCTCTCGCTATTGTTTCTAATTCATCCCGCGTCGGATAGCTCTCCCCGCACTGTTCAAGATGAAATTTCCAGTCAGCGAGTTCGGCGGCCTGCTCCGGGTTTGTTCCCTGGCAGCCCAGCACGGTAACCACTGCATCACCGACTTTCCAGGGACCCTCGCCCTTGATATTCCCGGTCACCAGCCGGACACCTTCTCCCTCGGGAAGCTGCCCCCAGAACGGCCTGACATACACGATCCCGTCCGGATGCCGGAAACATCCCACCATCACATGCCGGGTATTATCCGGATAACGGATCAGTAACGGTGCAGTCAGTGTAAACAGGTCAGCCAAGGATACTTAACCAACGACCAGTTCGGTCTCCAGCATCTCCCCATTGGTATCAATGCGGAGTGACGTGGCACCCGGCACGCGCGCCAGTACATAGGCGGACAAAAGTATCATCAACCGTTTGTTATCGTTATGCATCGCAGTCAGCATTTTGTCACCCACAATCTGGCAACGCTGCTCCTGGTTCGGGCTATCAACCCAGTCGCGACTCATCTGCCAACCCTTGTCCATATCCTTGTCAATCCTGTTGAAGAAATCACCGCCCTCCGAAATAACCTCTTCGGGTACGGTGATCGGATATATCTGGTCATTAACAACAACTTTTAAAATCATACCGGTGGCCTTATGCTTGATGGCAAGAAAACATAGCGCTTTCATTTTAACGCATACCAGCCCGTACTTGCAGGACCAATCATGCTCACACATATCAAGGGAATACTCGACCAGCAGCAACTTGCTGCCGCGCACACGCTCATTGCTGCAGGCAAATATTCGGATGGCAGCACATCCGCAGGACTGGCCGCCCGGCGCGTCAAGCACAATGAAGAGCTGGCGCTGGACCAGGCACAAATGAGCAACCTCAATAACCTGATCATGGGCAGCCTGGTTAAAAACCCGATCTACCGCAGCGCGGTCATGCCACTGAAAGTTGCTGCACCTTACTATGCGCACTACACCAAAGGCATGTCCTACGGCGAGCATGTAGACGATCCGATCATGGGTCAGGGATCCGAACTCTACCGCTCGGATGTTTCCGTCACCATTTTTCTGAACAGTCCGGAGGATTACGACGGTGGCGAACTTGTCATCCAGACAGCATTTGGAGAACAACAGGTCAAACTGCCCGCCGGGGATGCCGTTATCTATCCATCATCCAGCGTACACCGGGTTGCCGAGATCAGCCGCGGCGAACGTCTGGTGGCCGTTAGCTGGATTCAGAGCCTGGTCAAGGAACCGGAGAAACGTGCCCTGCTGCACGAAATGAATCAGGCACGTGAAACGCTGTTGCGTGAAAAACCGGATGCCGACGAGACCCGCCAGGTGAACCAGTCCTATATCAACCTGGTAAGGATGTGGTCGGTGATTTAATCGTCAACCGGCCCGACATTCATAGCGACAGACAAGCGTAGCCCCGTGCCGAGATTGGCGGCCACCTCATGCAACACATTGGGTGCAAACATCACCAGTTTGCCTGCTTGCGGCTGAATACTGACCTGCTTGCCAGCATCGTGCAGGATCAGCTCACCGGAATTTTCGGGTACGCGAATGTAATACACCGCTGACAGTAACTCATCGTTCTCGTCATGATGATGCAGTGTCGTCCGCTGCCCGGCTTCCATGGCGTTAAACCAGAACCCGGCCTTTAATTTGTCCCTCGGGATACCCAACAACTGTACGGCCTGTTCTTTTACCACGTCCAGCACCGTGGCAATATCCGGAATATCAGCCGCGTCTATATAGGTATTCTCGAAGCGGCCGGCAAAATGATGTGTCTGCCTTACCCGGTCTGTTCCTGACAACTCCATAAACCGCTCGTACAGGCTGGCATTAAGTTTTTCCGGCTCTGCTAATATTAATTCTTGAAAAAGCATGGTTCATTCACCCTTCGAAACCACAAAATCAGTATTTTACCTGCAGTGGGACCTTCTGGATCAGTATCAGGCAGTAGTTGAACCTCTTCCGATAACGGTCACATTGCAATACAATTCCACCTTGAAAACTCTTCTCTAACTTTTAATCAGGAGTATACAAATGGCACTGGAAGTAAATGGCAAGAGTATCGAGACCGATGGAAACGGCAACCTCACAGATCCGGCGACCTGGGATGAAGATGTTGCCAGGGCACTTGCTACAGAGGATGGCATTGAGTTAACCCAGGAACATATGGACGTGCTTAATTATCTGCGTTCAGAGTATCTCGAGAATAACGAGCAACCTATGGAGCGTGCGATCAACAAGGGCATGTCCAAGATCTGGGGCAAAAAAATTACCAGTAAAGATCTCTACAACCTGTTTCCGGGTGCACCCAGCAAGCAGGGCAACAAGATTGCAGGATTACCGTACATCGCGCGTAAAGGCGGCTATTAATTCAGGTTCTTTCCCTGATCAGGCGGGTAAACTGTTAGAAGGTCTGTAGGGTCGAATTCATTCGACCATCAGCCCAATAAAAAAGCCGCACCCTTTCGGGATGCGGCTTTTTTTATAAACTTCGAAGTAGATCTAGCGGTGCGAACCTTTCTCCGCATGCGCCATATCGACCAGCTTGTTGGCCAGATCCATGTATTCCTGGCGGAAACCCTTCAACATATGGCCCTCTTCGGCAGAAAAGTAGTCTTGCATTTCGACTCCGTTTTCGTGTTCGAAGTCCATGAACTTTTTTTGCATTTCCAACAGTTTAGTGATCAGTTCCTGTTTCTCACCCATGATACATTCTCCAGAGTCAAGTAATTCTTTAAATATTCATCAGTTATGCCGGTACTATAGCCACTGCTCAGGGCCGGTAATATATCCCGAAAGGGCAGTTTTTGCGGCTAACCTTACACAAACAATTACTCGTCATCGGGCCCCTTGACCGCTGCAATACCCTTGTGTGGCAGGAACAGGCCACAGCCAATGGTACGCCCCTCACCCAGTCCGATCTGCTGCAGGCGTACCGACTGCTCCGGTTCCAGATCCGCAACCATCAGGCTGCGGGTAAACACCTGACCATCGGGGAAATTCATGGTGTGCGTGATACCACCGAGCATCTTCCTGCAGGGAATATCAATTGTTTTCAGTTCCCTGGCAACATCTTCCAGAAATTGCATTTCATCCAGTTCGGCACGCGTAATGACATAGCGCGAAAACAGGGTCGGCAGACTGGACAACATAAACACTTCCGACTTGCCGATATCAAGTGGATGGCCCTCTATATCCAGACTTTGGCCGCTTAATGCCTGCGCATCCTGCATCCGGTTTTTAGGGACTCGCAGGCGCATTTTGGTGCGTCTGGAAAGATGCAGCAACTCGTTTTCCGTGTCTTCCGGCCGGAACCAGCCATTCCCGGATGCTGCACCATGTATCAGGTGTACACCGGCGGTCTCTTCATCTGCCAGCCAGGGCAATGCCTTCAATAATGCGGACGAGAGCGAGTGCGCATGATCCAGGGGAATGGTCGGACAGCCGATCCTGTAAGCCAGGTCAACGACATCATCCGGGATGGCGAACCCTGGTTGCTTGTTTTTATCATCGTTCCAGAACATTGTTTAACCACCTGCGTCGGTCAGCTGTTTTGTGCTGACGAAAAAGCTGCTTCCAGTTTGTCTTCCCAGTCTTGCGGCGTATCAGGAAA
>Ga0209633_10005397_pt1 | contig 11214 bp, 7 predicted proteins | sample Cruoilmetagenom1_FD_187290 | JGI IMG/M metagenome (GOLD analysis project Ga0209633, IMG submission 187290) | Oil polluted marine microbial communities from Coal Oil Point, Santa Barbara, California, USA - Sample 1 (SPAdes) (version 2) | ecosystem: Environmental > Aquatic > Marine > Oil seeps ... | reverse complement strand
TGAGGGCTTGTGGCTGCACACGCGGAGCAGCAGCGGCCACTGCATCGGGCCCCAAAACATCAGTAGCGCATCGAACGGCACGTTCAGGGCCGACGAGGAGAGCGCTCGAGGTGATCAATTCGGCGACATCGTTGTGGAGGAGGAGTTCCGACGCGGCGAGTTCGCTGAAACCGAAGTCGATGATCCATGCGACGTTCCCCTCGTCCAAGAACACGTTGGCGAGCCGAAGATCGCGATGAGCAATGCCGTGGTCGCGAAGGATCGCGACCTGTTCCCAAATCTCGACGAGGATCTCGTCGGTGAGTTCGTCGGCACTGATCGAGTCGAGGGACCGACCGTCGATGGCCACGTAGGCGAGGAGCATGGAGTACTGCTCTTCGCCGATGAGTCCGACAGTAACCAGTGGCGGGGTTCGGACTCCGGCGGCCGAGGCTGCATAGGAAAGCAGGGCTTCATGTTCCACGGCCCGTCGGAGGGTTGAGAACGCCGGCTCATCTCCGATGTTCTTGAACCGGAACTGGCGGTAGAGGCGGAAGAGCAGATCGGCGCTGCGTTCATCGGTGCTCAGCGTCTTGACGAATACGCGGGTGCCATCGACGGTTCCGGCGAAATAGGGAGTGGAACCCCGTGCGTCGACCTGTGCTGCGTCGAGACGAACGACGTCGATTCCCGACCGTCCAAGCGTCGCAACGATCTCCTCGCCGGAGGGCTGGCGATTTGGTGATCCAACCACAAACAAGATCCCCGACCCGACGGCCACCCCGATCGACAATGCCAGAACGAGTTCCGCAGGGAGGTTCGATCCCAGCGTGAGGCGCACGATGATAAGAGACGTGAGAGCCGCCCAACTGACACGCTGCCACCGACGGTTCAGCCACGGCGTCGCCGCGGTGATAGCCGCCGTAAGAGCGGCGACGTACGGGTAGTACGCCGTCTGGGCGACGACGACGGTTCCGTGTTCCGGCTTGAACGCCTCGTCGGCAAGGAGATCTGATATCCATGCGATTGCTCCCCACGTTGCCACGGCAGCTACGAGAGCGGCGACCAAGACGATGATGAGTCGACGGAAGTCCCGTTGTCGTGTGAAGACCACGAGGATGATCAACGGGACGGCGAGGACGAGCGCCGTGATCATCAGACCGACAATCTCGGCAATCGCCCCAGCGGTGTCGTCGAAGATCTCGTCGATGTCCTGTCCAAGACCGCCGAAGACGTCGGGGAGAATCAACACGAGCAACGTCGTCGCGATGCCGACGATCGAAGCCGTCACGAAGCGAAGGGCATCCGTGGGGGAACGGACGGTTCGATCCGTGTCGGGGACGTTGATCTCGATGGACGTCGTCATGGCTCTCCGGACTCGGAGGCGCCAACAGTACCGGCCCGGTCCCTTCTGTGGACCCCAAGACGATCGTTTGTGCTTACAACCAGACTATTTCTGGTCGTAAGCACAAACGACGTCAGATCATCAGCTGCAGCCCGTCGTGTCTCCACAGGTCAGGCAGACGTAGCACGAGCCGCTGCGCACGGTCATGTGGCCACACGCAGAGCAAGCCGGTGCATCGCCCATCAGATCTCCGAGCGATGACTCGGCCGCCGTAATGGCAGCAGCCGTGGCTGTTCCCGGACCGTCGGAGACCACTGCGGTGGCATAGGCCGGTGCCGGTTCGGGGAGTGTGCTGGTCTCGTTGTCGACGAACTTGGCTGCAGCCACTTGTGCGTCGACGTCGACTTCCGCCGCAGCGTCCGTGAGATCGAGTTGAGTGCCGGCTTCGACGGCGATGCCCTTCGGGGGCTCCGGCAGCTCGCCCGAGCGATCCGGTGGAACCTGCACGAGTTCGTCGCGTTCGAGATACTCGAGCCCGAGAGCCCGGAACACGTAGTCGATGATCGAGTTGGACATCTTGATGTTCGGGTGCCCCTCGACGAAGCCGCGAGGCTCGAACGTCTGGAACGTGAACGTGTCGACGTACTCCTCGAGAGGAACACCGTATTGGAGGCCCTTCGAGACGGCGATCGCGAAGCAGCTCAAGACACCGCGCAGGGTCGCTCCTTCTTTCGCGAGGTCGATGAAGAGCTCGCCGAGCGTGCCGTCGTCGTACTCGCCGGTGCGGAGAAACACCTTGTGACCTCCGACGCGTGCTTCCTGCGTGAATCCGACACGCCGTGACGGGAGGAGGAACCGCGGGCGAGAGAGATCGTTGTATGCCTGAGTCGGCGACTGGCCGGGGTGGAACATGCCACCGTGGATCATCACTTCTCGGACGATCGCGTCGGTGACTTCCTCAGGTTCGTCTTCTCCGATGCCTTCATCCGACGTCGATGACAGAGGCTGTGACGCTTTCGATCCGTCTCGGTAGAGAGCCATCGCCTTCAGACCGAGTTCCCAGGAGAGCCGGTATGACTCCTCGATGTCCTCGATGCTGACCTCATGGGGCATGTTGATGGTCTTCGAAATCGCTCCGGAGATGAACGGTTGGGCCGAGGCCATCATCTTGATGTGGCCGGTGTAGTGGATGAAGCGCTCGCCATAGCGGCCGTTACGGTTTGCTGTGTCGAAGACGGCGAGGTGCTCCTCGAGCAGTCCGGGGGCGCCTTCGATCGTCTGACGGCCGCACACGTAGTCGTTCGCTTCTCTGATCTGTTCGTTGGAGAAGCCCAACTCTCGGAGCATCGAGAACCCGAGACCGTTGTACTGCTCTGGCGTGAAGCCGAGCCGTTCCATCGTTTCCTCGCCGAGAGTCCACTGATTGAACGCGAATCCGATCTCGAACACTGATGGGAGCGCTTCCTCGATCTTGTCGATGTCCTGAGCTGTGAAGCCCTTGGTCATCAGCGTTGCTGCGTTGATGTGCGGAGCACGCTGGATGCCCATGGCTCCGATCACGTAGTCGATGATCTGCTGGATGCGCTCGTCGTTGTAACCGAGTCGTTTCAGAGCCGGAGCGATCGACCGGTTGGCGATCTTGAAGTAGCCGCCGCCCGCAAGTTTCTTGAATTTCACGAGAGCGAAATCGGGCTCGACCCCGGTGGTGTCGCAGTCCATCAGGAGTCCGATCGTCCCGGTCGGCGCCAACACCGTGGCCTGAGCGTTGCGGTAGCCATGCCGTTCGCCGAGTTCGACTGCCCGGTCCCAGGACTCGCGGGCTTCCGCGACCATCTCGGGCGGGCCGAACTCGGGATCGATGCCGGTAACGAAGTGGCTCAAACCGTCGTACTCGCTCTGATCGGTGTTGTAGGCGGCCCGGCGGTGGTTCCGCATCACCCGCAGCATCGATTCGCGGTTCTCCTCGAACTTCGTGAACGGACCCAGAATCTCCGCCATCTCGGCGGAGGTGGCATAGGCGTCGCCCGTCAGGATCGCAGTCAGCGAACCGGCGATGGCACGCCCTTCGTCAGAGTCGTATGGGACACCGACCCTCATCAGGAGGGAACCGAGGTTGGCATAGCCGAGTCCGAGCGTCCGGTAGTCGTAGGAGCCCTGAGCGATCTCCTTCGAAGGGAAGTGCGCCATCGTCACCGAGACCTCGAGGACGATCGTCCACAGACGAACCGCGTGCCGGTATGAGTCGAGGTCGAAGACACCCTTCTCGTCTTGGTAGAACTGGCCGAGGTTCAGCGATGCGAGGTTGCACGCCGTGTTGTCGAGGAACATGTACTCCGAGCAAGGATTCGAGGCGCGAATCTCTCCGCCGGCCGGTGACGTGTGCCACTCGTTGACCGTCGTATGGAACTGAACGCCAGGATCTGCGCTGGCCCACGAGGCTTCAGCGATCTGATGCCAAAGATCCCGTGCCTTCAGGGTCTTCATGGAGCTGCCGTCGGTCCGACTCGTGAGGTCCCAATCGTCGTCGTTGATCACGGCCTGGACGAACTCGGTCGTCATGCGCACCGAGTTGTTGGAGTTCTGGCCCGAGACCGTCGCATATGCCTCGCCGTTGAAGTCGGATGAGTAGCCGGCGGCGATGAGCGCTTTGACCTTCTCTTCCTCCTTCGCCTTCCATGCGATGAACGTCTCGACATCGGGATGATCGACATCGACGATGACCATCTTGGCGGCCCTTCGAGTCGTGCCGCCAGACTTGATCGCTCCTGCAGCGCGATCTCCGACCTTCAGGAAACTCATGAGGCCGGATGACTTGCCGCCGCCCGAGAGCTGTTCTCCTTCGCCCCGGATGTGAGAGAAGTTCGCTCCGGCACCGGCGCCCATTTTGAAGAGGCGAGCCTCGCGAACCCAGAGATCCATAATGCCGCCCGGATTCACAAGGTCGTCGTCGACGCTCATGATGAAACAGGCGTGTGGAGCGGGACGGCTGTAGGCGTCGGGGGATTCGACGTTCTCACCCGTCTCCGGGTCGACGTACCAGAAGCCCTGGGCAACACCCTCGATGCCATACCGATGATTGAGACCGGTGTTGAACCATTGGGGCGAATTGGGGGCTGCCATCTGGTGAACGAGCATGTAGGCGATCTCGTCTTCGAAGGCTTGTGCGTCGTCGGACGATGCGAAATAGCCGTTCTGTTCGCCCCACCAACGCCAGGTTGAGGCGAGGCGATCGATCACCTGGCGGGCCGAGCGCTCTGGCCCGAGGAGCGGTTGGCCGGACTCGTCGGTGATCGGTTGACCCTCAGCATCCTTCTGCGGGACGCCGGCTTTGCGGAAATACTTGGAGACCATGATGTCCGCGGCAACTTGCGACCAATCTGAGGGGACCTCGGCGTCCTTCATCTCGAATACGATCGATCCGTCCGGGTTCGTGATGCGGGAATCTCGCCGGATCCACTCCACAGATTCGTACGGATCGGTCCCAGCGGTAGTGAACCGCCGTTCGATCTGGAGCCCTTCGGTCATTGTCCCTCCTCAGACGGCGTTTCCACCGAGTTCTAATACCCACAAACTTATGCACACCCACCAGATGTTGTGGTAGGGAAGTGAGATGCCTACTACATCTAGTACGGTTTCACGAGTGTAGTTACACCGGTGTCATCCGTCAAACCTTTCGCAATCGGGCGCATCTGACGCTGAAAAGTGCGTCCTTTTCGGCCGATCGGAGGGCTTGGAGACATTTCTAGAGGCTCCTTCAGGCAACGGCAAGGGGGAAGGGGATGTGATTTTCGCGGAGCCACCTTTGTTTTCGCGAGGCGGTGTCCCTATTGACGGGAACGTGCCTCCAACGTCGCCGCGACCTCGGCGATATCGCCGGGACAGGTGTTCGACGCTTTCCAGTAGCACCAACCCGTTGGCAGGAAGAAGATCTGGAAGATCGATAGACCAATGGCCCAGTTGAGCGGAGGAGGAACGGATCGCTCGATTGCGTTGGCCGCTGCAGCGGTGAGAGCGGTTCCGGTTGAGCGGCCGACGCCGTTCACGAAGTTGCCAAGGCCGAAGACCGTGCCCCGGTGTTCCGGGAGGTTCACATCTGAGATGAGGGCGAACCAGTTCGGCGAATCGGCCGAGGTCAGGGCGATTGCGGCGACGGCCGTGAGGAACGAAAGGGCGGCCCATGGGTTCGTGAGGATGCTACCGAGAACCTCGCCGGCGAGCGTCAGCGTGCCGGCACCCTCGGTGACCTGAAGACCGCGCAGCGGAACCCAGAAGAAGACAAGGAACAGCGGAACCGCACCAAGGATGCCGACGGCGCTGAGCAACGCTCGCCCTCGTGGTGACCGACGTTGGAGGCGGTCACCGAGATGTCCGAACAAGATCGAGAACAGTGCTCCCACGGTGAAGATCGCTGCAAACAGACCGCCGACCCGGGTGCCGGTGGCGTCGCCGTAACCTTGAGCGATCACTTTCTCTTGATAGAGCAGCGGGACCCAGATGAGAGAGCCATAGGCAACCTGTGCTGTGAGGCCCTGGAGGGTGAGCCACAGATTCGTTCGCCGTTGGAAGAGGAGAGGCAGCTGCGTTCGGTCGATCCGATACTCGTACTCGCCGCCCGTGGCGTACATCTCAGCGAGCGCCGGCTCCCGGAAACCGCGTGGCGCTTCGAATGTGGTGAGGTACAACAACGCGAAAGCGAATCCGGTGATAGCTATCACAACGAGTGGTATCCGATAGTCGGTCGCTCCGAGCTGAGATGCCAGCAATCCTCCGACGAGGACGCCGATGCCCTGCGACAGGCCCCAGAAGCTCATTGCCAGGCCCCTGTGTTTCGGGCCAACGAAGTCCGAGATGACGGAGAAACCGACCGACGCGATCGAGCCAAGGCCGACCGCGACGAGCAGTTGCCACACCACCAGCCACCAGAAGTTCGGTGCCGTCGCCGAGAGGAGCGATCCACCAGCCCAGATGATCGTTCCCCAGAACAGCAGCGGCTTGCGGGTTCTCGAGTCACCGGCGTAGCCCCATCCGACGGCGGTAACCGCGGCAGTGAGGATCGTGGCGCCGGTCAGCAGGCCGATGGCCCCCGAAGTGATGCCGAACGCATCGGAGAGTGGGAGGACCATCGAGGGGATCATCGCGAGCGCCGCGTTGTCGAGCGATGCCAGCACGATGAACACGACGATCGTGTAGACGACGTGGACCGGGTTGCCCCACCAGTCGGGGCGGACACGTTTCATCGGTGGCATTGTGCCCGCTTCGGTCGTCGGGCTATTCGGTTGCTGCCTCTTCGGCGGTTCCTTCTTCTACCGGCGGTTCGTCGTCCGCGCTCGCCTCAGCCGGGACGTCGCCGCTCACATCTGCGGTTCCCTCGCCGCTCGATGTGGTGACGGTCGCCGGGGCCGGGGCCGGTTCTGCACTCTTCCCGAACGGTGCCCACGCAGCCATGATGAGGCCGAGCAGGATTCCGAGCAACGGCAGGATCCACAGCATGTCGCTGCTGAGAGGGATCACTCCATAAAGAAACAGAGTGACACCGAGGAACAGGCCGAAGAGGAATCCGGTGATCACGCCGAGGATTGGTCGACCCTTCACGACTTCACCCCTTTCTTGGATCCGGCAGCGAGGACACCGGCTCCGAATACCACCGTGCCGGCGGCAGCTACGAGCGCTGCAGGTCCCGGCTCGCCGTCGAGTGCGACGGTGACAACCACGGCACAGTCGAAGTCACCCTGCTGGTGCCAACCGGTGACTTCAAATTCTCCCGTCCCGGCGGGGACGAAACTCGGGACCGAATAGGTGTAGATGCCATCGGCAGACACCTGGGCCGATTCCCCTCCCCAACTGACGATCTGCCATGTTGTGCGGGGCAGCTGGACGGAGATGCCGCCTTCGAAAGAGACCGGACTGTCGAACGGCTGAGCGCCATCGCCGAGCGAGCCGGCATATGCGACGGTCTCGTTCTTGGGCACCAGGAACACACTCGAGCGAGGCCGGTCGGCGGTCAGGACCCTGTCAGCCGTCTTCGACGGGAACTCGGCCTGTCCGACGCATGACCCGCGCGTGACTTCGGCACCGGCCGGTGCCGCAAGCAGCAGCGTCAGCATCGTCCCGAGCATGAGGACGGTCAACGTGACTGCCGTGTTTCTCCGGAGCCGATTCGACATGCTTCCCCTCTCCTTCGGGTGGGTTACACGAGTCACTCTACGGAACGCCGACCCAAGACGGGGGTAATCTCGCGCCCATGAGCGAGACTCATCGACCATCGTGGATTCCCGACGCAGAGACGGTCGGCCACGCCAACCTGACAACCGTCATGGACGAACTGGGTTTCGACTCGTACGACGATTTCTACAGCTGGTCGATCGACTCGAGACCCGAGTTCTGGCAGATGGTGATCGATCGGCTTGGCATCGTCTTCGCCGAGCCACCAACACAGATTGTGCAGGGACCGGTCGACGATCCCGTGTGGCTGCCGGGGGCACGCATGAATATCGTCGACTCCTGTTTCACTGCCTCCGCTGAACACACGGCCATCGTCTTTCGCCGCGCCGATGCCGAGCACCGGATGACGTATGGCGAGCTTCGAGAGCTCGTCAACCGATTCGCGAACGGTCTGACGGCACATGGGATCCGGGCGGGAGACCGAATCGCGATAGCGATGCCGATGACGATCGAGGCCGTGGCGGCCTATCTCGGAACGGTCGCCCTTGGTGCAGTGGTCGTATCGATCGCCGACTCGTTCGCACCTCACGAGATCGCCACGCGCCTGAGGCTGACGAATCCGAAGATCGTCGTCACCCAAGATCGGTTTGAGCGCTCCGGCCGAGATCTCCCCATGTACGACAAAGTCGTTGAGGCGGGCGCTCCGGTGTGCGTCGTCGTTGAGACGAGGGGCGTTCCACTGCGGGGCAAGGATGTGTCGTGGGATCGATTCCTCAGCGATGATCGAACCTTCACCCCGATACCCGGGTCTCCGGATGCCCATATGAACATCCTGTTCTCTTCGGGAACGACGGGGGAGCCGAAGGGGATCCCCTGGACTCATCTCACACCGATCAAGGGGGCGATGGACGGCTTCTTCCACCACGATATCCACGCTGACGACGTCGTCGCGTGGCCCACGAACCTCGGATGGATGCTGGGTCCCTGGCTCATCTACGCAACGTTGATCAACGGTGCGGCCATGGCTCTGTACGACGACGCACCGACGGGGCGAGGCTTCGTCGATTTCGTGCGGGAATCCGGCGTTACGGTCCTCGGCCTCGTGCCATCGATCGTTGCCGTGTGGCGTTCGACCGATGCGCTCAACGGCGCCGGGTGGACCGACGTTCGGGTTCTGTCGTCGTCAGGAGAGGCCTCGGTACCCGACGACTATGCATGGCTGATGAAAGCGGCCGGTGGCGTGCCGGTCATCGAGTACTGCGGTGGAACCGAGATCGGCGGAGGCTATCTCATCGGCACCGTCATTCACGATGCTGTGCCCGCGATGTTCACGACGCCGACCCTCGGTCTCGACATCAGGATTCTCGACGAGGATGGTCAACCTGCGGACGAAGGGGAACTGTTCGTCGTACCGCCCTCGATCGGCCTCTCTCAAGAACTGCTCGGTCGTGATCATCGAACCGTCTACTACGAAGGGGTTCCGACCGCCGACGTCCCTCTCCGCCGCCACGGCGATCACATGGAGCAACTCACTGGCGGCTACTACCGGGCGCTCGGCAGGGTCGACGACACGATGAACCTCGGAGGCATCAAGGTCTCATCCGCGGAGATCGAGAGAACCGTCGGAGGAGTTGAAGGTATCTCGGAGGTTGCCGCCGTGGCTGTCTCCCCACCCGGTGGCGGTCCGAGCCGTCTCGTGGTGTACGCCGTGCCGGCCGTTGGCGTCGAGCCCGATCTGGACGCATGGAAGGGCGAGATGCAGCAGGCGCTGAGGTCGGAGTTGAACCCTCTCTTCAGGGTCGAGGACGTCGTCGCCATCCACGAGCTGCCGCGCACTGCATCGGCGAAGGTGATGCGTCGCGAGCTAAGGGAGAGATACGAGTGAAGCCGATTGTCGTCCTGCAGAACGAAGACATGGCACCACCGGGCTATCTCGGTGATGCCCTCGACCGCCGGGGAGTGGAGTGGAGAGCTGTGCGTCTCCATGCCGGGGATTCGGTGCCGGGGGTTCACGACGTATCAGGCGTCGCCATGCTCGGTGGACCCATGGGCGTGTACGACGATGAAGAGTTTCCTTTCCTCCTCGACGCGAAGCGGTTCCTCGTTGAGTGCACGAAGGCCGATGTGCCGGTTCTTGGTATCTGTCTCGGCTGTCAGATGCTCGCGGACGCGCTTGGTGGGCGTGCGTATCTGGCCGATCGAGCAGAGATCGTCTTCGCCCCCATTGAACCGACACCTGAAGGTTTTGACGATCCCGTGGTCGCCGCCCTCGCTGGACGGCGGACGATCCGATACCACCAGGACACGTTCGATGTGCCGCCGGGTGCAACGCTCCTCGCGACCGGCGGAGGCTTCGACCAGGGGTTTCGCATGGGTTCAGCCGTGGGTCTCCAACCCCATCCGGAAGTCACGCCGGAGCTTTTTGACGGATGGGTCGGTACCGAGCGTGGACGCCAACGCGCGATCGAGCTGGGCGCTGACCCCGATGCCGTGATCTCCGCCTTCACTGCAGCCGAGTCGGAGGCCGCGGTGACCGCGGAGCTGGTCTTCGACGCCTGGATCGACGAAGTCCTTCGTTCTGTGGGCTGACGGCGCCAAATAGGACGCCGCGAACCCTGGGTACGCGTTCTCGGCTATCTGGCTGTTTCTTCCTACACTGACGTTTCGTCACATGGGAGGTGAGCGGTGCCGGGTCGGGCCTATTCGGCACTGCGGGAGCGACTTGCCGACGTGAGTGGCGTGGTGATGCTCATCGGTGCCGCCGAGACAGGCAAGACCACCCTGGCGAAACTCTTCACGATCGATGCTCTCGACGCCGGCCGCACAGTCGCGTATGTCGACGGAGATGTCGCCTCGACCGTCGCTGGACCGCCGGCATGCGTCGGCGTGAAGTACGTAGGCGAACCCTCTGACCTCGATCCGTCGGTCGCACCGGCGGAGATGCGTTTCGTTGGTTCGACTACCCCCCAAGGAGTCGTGCTCCCGCACGTCGTTGCCGTGGCTTCGCTCGTCGAGGCGGCCCGGTCACACTCCGATCTCGTGATCGTGGATACAAGCAGCGTCGTTGGCGGCGTTGTGGGGCAGACCCTGAAGTATCACCTCTGGGAACTGACTCAACCGACACTCGGTGTCGCCCTTCAGCGTGGAGAGGAGCTCGAACCGATCATCGGCATGCTCCGGCGATTCCTCTCAGCGAAGATCACCACCGTCGAACCGCCCGCTGATGCACCCCTCCCGTCCCCGATGGACCGGCAGGTCAGGCAATCCGACGCCTTCCGAACCGCGCTCTTGTCGCCCCTCCAGCGGTGGCGCGTGCAAACAACGGTCTTTGCCCCGACCCTTCCGGAAGAGTTCGATCTCGACCGGCTCAACGGAATGTTGGTCGGTGTACAAGATGATCAGGGGCACTGTCTCGGACTCGGCGTGATCGAATCCACCGACGGTGTGCTGCGAGTCGCGACCCATCACGGCGAGCAGATGCGAGGTCTCCGATTGGGCTCGATGCGAGTGGACCTCGAGACATTCGATACCCAGCGCGTCAGGCTCCGCCAGCTGATCTTCGGGATATAGGCGCCTACGACTCAGTACCCAGTACTCAGTACCCAGTACTCAGTACCCAGTACTCAGTACCCAGTACTCAGTACCCAGTACTCAGTACCCAGTACTCAGTACCCAGTACTCAGTACTCAGTACTCAGGAGTCGGATGGCCCGAGGAACCTTTGCAGGT
>Ga0209633_10005395_pt1 | contig 11214 bp, 11 predicted proteins | sample Cruoilmetagenom1_FD_187290 | JGI IMG/M metagenome (GOLD analysis project Ga0209633, IMG submission 187290) | Oil polluted marine microbial communities from Coal Oil Point, Santa Barbara, California, USA - Sample 1 (SPAdes) (version 2) | ecosystem: Environmental > Aquatic > Marine > Oil seeps ... | reverse complement strand
AAATGATGAAACTGTTGATGTGCTCGTTAAGCAAGCGCTCTCTCATGCTGAAGCAGGTGCTGATATTGTTGCGCCGTCAGATATGATGGATGGTCGTGTCGGTGCGATACGTCGGGCATTGGAAGAGGCAGGATATTGTAATACACGAATTTTGGCTTATTCGGCGAAATATGCATCAAGCTTCTATGGGCCTTTTAGGGAGGCTGTTGGTTCGTCAGCACAACTAGGCGGGGCCAATAAATATAATTACCAAATGGATTGTGCCAATACTAATGAAGCAATAGTTGAGGTGGAGCTAGATATTACAGAAGGTGCTGATATGGTTATGGTCAAACCAGGTATGCCCTATTTAGATATTATTAGACGGATTTCTGAACGATTTGATGTGCCTGTTATGGCCTATCAAGTAAGTGGTGAATATGCGATGTTAAAAGCGGCTATTGAAAACGGTTGGTTGGATGAGAAAGCTTGTGTGTTAGAGGCATTGTTGGCTTTTAAACGAGCAGGGGCGAACGCGGTATTGACGTATTTCGCAAAAGATGTTGCTCACTGGTTAGCAGAAAAGTAAAATTTAAGAGGAATGAATGTGGATCATTACGCAGTTTTAGGTTTTCCCGTTGGACATAGTTTATCGCCTTATATTCATCAGAGTTTTGCTGAACAGACGCAACAAGAACTGGATTATGAAGCGATAGAGGTTAAACCAGAGTTTTTTAAGAAGGTATTAACTGACTTTTTTAGCTCAGGAGGACAGGGTGTTAACTGTACAGTTCCACTAAAGGAAATGGCCTTTGAGCAAGCAGATGTATTGAGCGATAGGGCTAGACTTAGTGGGGCGGTAAATACCTTAAAGCTAACCCATAACGGTGAGTTATATGGTGATAATACTGATGGTGAGGGCTTGTTAACAGACTTAGTCAAAAACCTAAAGATTGACCTAGTGGGTAAAAGAATTTTAATTTTAGGCGCAGGTGGTGCTGCACGTGGTATTTTGGCGCCTCTATTAAGCGCTGCGCCATTAGCGCTGTGGATAGCCAATCGGACATATTCTAAAGGACGAACATTAGCCGATGATTTTTCAGCGCTAGGGAAAGTTAATGCCGTAGATTATAGCGAGCTCAAGGGTGAGCAGTTTGATATTGTTATTAATGCGACATCGGCTAGTTTAACGGGGAAGCTTCCTCCATTGCCTGAGTTATTATTAGCGAAACAGGCCGTTTGTTATGATTTAGCTTATAGTAAGGAGCCAACAGCTTTTATTCGGTGGGGGAGGCAACAAGGTGCGCGACTTTCAGTGGATGGCTTAGGGATGTTAGTTGAGCAAGCTGCTTTGGCATTTAATATATGGAGAGATGTTATGCCTGAAACCAAAAGTATTTTAGCTGAGCTTAGAGGTTCGGAATAAATAACGAAAGCGCTCATTCGTTGGGGCTTACTGGGCGCCTTTTCCCCATAAAATAACTTCGGTGGTTTGCAGTAAAATCAACATATCTAAGAATAGGCTATAATTTTTAACATAATATAGGTCATATTCAAGTTTTCTAAGAGCATCTTCTTCAGAACTACCATACGGGTAACAAAGTTGTGCCCAGCCAGTGATACCAGGTTTTACACGGTTTCTTTCTGAATAATAGGGAATATTAACAGAAAATTTTTCAACAAACTCAGGGCGCTCTGGTCGCGGTCCAATAAAGCTCATTTCGCCTTTTAGGACGTTAAAGATTTGAGGTAATTCATCGACCCTAGTTTTTCTCATAAAGCGGCCGAAAGGAGTGACTCGAGGGTCATTTTTTTCAGCAAACTTAGCACCACCTTTTTCAGCGTCAACTCGCATACTTCTAAATTTAATAACGTTAAAAAGCTTCCAGTTTTCACCAACTCGCGTCTGACGGTAGAAAATAGGTCCTTTGCCCCTATCATCAATCAGGATAAAAATAGCAGCAATTAGCATAATAGGCCATGCAAAAAATAGAATGAGTAGGCTGCTAATAATGTCAAAGCCACGTTTGGTAAAATCGCTGAAGCTTCCAACCGTAAAACCATCAGAAAAAACTAACCAGCTAGGGTGTAGGCTATCAATTTTAATAAGACCAGCTTCTCTTTCATAAAAAGTGAGCACATCAATAACGTCAAAGCCACTAATTTTGCAGTCGAGCAAGTCATCGACTGGTAAGCCGCCTCGTCGATCATCAGGGGCGACAACAATCTCGTCAATATCCATCTCGGTAGCATATTGAATTAATGGAGTATGAATAGTTAGGATGTGTTTTTCTTCAACCACTGGTTTTTCGCTACCACTTGAAATACAGCCAATAAATTCAATATGTGGGTAATCACTATCAGTTTGTGAGTTAATTATTTGCAGGGCCTTTTCACCTGTACCATAAATTAACACTCTTCTTTTGAGTTGCTTATCATCAGCGAAACGGTAAAAAATAGTACGAAGAAACGAAACTGCTGAAAATGCATATAGGAAACTAAACCCTAGGATTCCACGGCCGACAAATAATTGTGGGAGTAAATAAGAAACAAGAGCCATCCCTAATGCTCCCAGCAGAAAGGCACCGCCTAGACGCAATACGATAGCAGAAATTTTCCAGCCTGGGTTGCGCTGATATAAGCCCATACCTGTCATACAAACGAGCATGATAATAGTGAAGATGATAGAGGGTATGAAAGGGTCGAACTCAGCTATTTGGGGGCCGTTAAATCTAAGTGTACTACCTGCGTATAAAGCAGATGCAAAAAGAGCTAGCTCGATTAAACTTAAGCTCAGAAAGGTACTTGAAATATAATGCCGGAAGATTCTAATCATGCTGGGGTGCTATTAATACGAGTTTGTTAGCTCAGGTGATTTCAAGTTAAGGCTGTTACTAATAACTAGCCGGAAATAATGATTTAATGGAGGTTTTGCTTTTTAGTGTATTTAACCAACTCTTGTAAAGTACGGAATGAGCCTGTATTAGGTTGGGAAAAGGAAAGGCCTAAACCCTCCGGTGAACTATGGGCAATAGTGGCATGAAGGAGATGGTTTTTTTCGCCATTGTCTTGGTAAAGTGAAAAATTAATTTCAGTATCAGAGCCAATTACTAAGTCACTATTTTCAACTTCAACAAACATACCGCCCATCCCAAAGTCTCTAACCACACAATGGATTTCCTTATGCTCACTGGTCAGAGTGATTGGGAGTTTTAACGGGGATCTGAGGCAAGATCTTAGTTCCATGATGGTTCCTTGAATTTCAGTAATGCTAAATTTATCATATAAGCGGTAATTATCAAGACTTATATATTTAATCAATCAGTTAAGGTGCTCATCAATTCCGTGTGTGTTTAAGCCCCAAGCGAGTAGTGAAAACGCTTTGGTGTTTGTTTTGCGAAGGCGTTCGGCCAATAATTTAGATAGGGATTGATAGAACAAAGACCCCATGTCAGTATTTCCATTAAGAAATTTTATCAATGATTGTTTATCAATAATAGCAATTTTACAGGTGCCAATAGCCTCTATATTTGTTGAATGTGGTTGATTATCTATGAAGCTAAGTTCGCCAAAAACATCATGTTTTTTTAAGTCCGCAAAACCAGGATGAATAGCTTTCTCGGCACCAATATTTATATTTGCAACGACTCTAACAGAGCCTTCCAATATTAAAAAAAGGGAGGGATCGTTTTCCCCTTCCTTCAAAATATTCTGCCCTGCTAAAAATACTTTTTCACTCCAGTGTTTTCCTTTCTCAAAACAGGGGTTCTTTAATAAACTCATTAATGTGTTTTGCAAAATATTAACCTAATGATTGGGTGATTTCATCGGCCCAATAGCAAGCCTCAAGATAGATACTTGGTAAATCAGCGTGTTTGGAAAGAGGTGATAAATTTTGATGTTCATATTGTATAATTTGCTCCAATAATTCACCCATTTCACCTTGTTTATCCAGCAATGCGTGAGTAAGGTGTGGAGCCAGCGATATAGACGTTAATATGTCATGCATATCGGTATCTAAGACGGCATCTAATGTTGATAAGAGCCCTAATAGAAAGTAACTATTGGGGGCATCTAAATTTTCATGGGTAGCTATTGATTCTGCTAATTTGGCCCTGGTTAATGAAATCTTCATTAATTCGTTAGGCTTTGATGAAATGTTTCGTAAACAGAGTAATGATGCCCATTTTTTAACACCTTCCAAGCCGAGTATGAGGATAGCTTGTTTGATACTTGAAATAGTGCGTGGAAAAGCAAAATGAGCTGAGTTTAAATACTTAATTAAAGAAAAAACCATATTAGGGTCTTGTTGTATGGTTTTTTCTAGCTGATCTATAGAGATATCTTTTTGATTGATATCAGCTAGTAATTTTGTTTTTGCCAATGTATTAGCATCTAACGTACGCCCTTGAATAGGCTCAGGTTTACAAAAAAAATAACCCTGGAATAATTCACAGCCGATATTTTTATAGCGTTCAAATTCTTCGTAAGTCTCTACTTTCTCAGCTAGAAACTTAAGCCCTTTGTTCTCTAGTTGTTTGATGAGTTGGTGATTTTCTTCAAATGAACTAACTGTTAAGTCAAGCTTGATAATGCTTGCTAATTCAATGAGCGGATCCCAGTCAGTGGAGTAAACGAAGTCATCAAGTGCAAAGACATAGCCTTTTTGAGTTAACTCAGTGACACGTTCAATTAATCGGGAATCTGGCCTAATATCTTCTAATAACTCCAAAATAACCTTGTTATTTGGCAAGGCTTCGACGGAGTTATCAAATATATCTTGATATGACATATTAATAAAAGCAGGGTGATGATCTGCCGCTTTATCAAGTCCAAGGTCTAGAACTGATGAGGTAATGACTTCAGCCGTCATTGATGATTTTTTGAACTGTTTGTTACCCATAGACCGATATAAAAACTCGTAGGCAAACAGTTTTAATGAATCATCTAAAATGGGTTGTCGTGCAAAAGAATACTGAAGCATAAGCGTTAAAAAATTCTATTTTAGTCCTAAACGTTAATTATTTAAATTTTAGTAGAAATTTTTTTTATTGTTGTTTTAAATAATTGTTTTTTAAGCGTACGTAGTTTTGTGCTGAATAGATTAGAAACTTTTCCTCTTGTTGGTTGATAGGTCGTATTTTTTTAACGGGTGAGCCCACATAAAGAAAACCACTCTCAAGTTGTCGACCGGGGGGGACTAGGCTTCCTGCACCGATGATGACTTTATCAGCAACGATAGCACCATCCATTACAATAGCGCCCATTCCAATAAGGCAAAAGTTACCAATAGTGCAGCCGTGTAGGGTGACTCTATGACCAACGGTCACATCATTTCCTATGTTCAAGGGGTAACCGCCAGGATTAAAATCTGAAGCATGGGTAACGTGTAAGACACTACCATCTTGAATGTTTGATCGTTCACCAATTGAAATACTGTGTATATCGCCCCTAATAACCGTCAGAGGCCAGATGGAAACGTCTGTACCCAAGTTAACATTGCCAATAACAACAGCAGTTTCATGAATAAATGACCTATTGCCGATGGATGGAGTATGGTTTTCGAAACTTTTGACGTACATATGATATTCCTGTTCTATACTTTTGTAATGTGTTCAATAGGGGGGAGTTAGATGAGTGTATCAGGATTTATTAGTTTGGCGGCATTACTTGTGCTGACAGGTTATGCAGTTGTCATTTATAACAGTTTGGTCAATATAAAACATAATGTTTCAAAAGCCTGGGCAAATATTGATGTGTTATTAAAACAGCGACATGATGAATTGCCCAAATTGGTTGAAACATGTAAGCAGTATATGAAGCATGAGCGAGAAACGCTTGAGCAGGTGATGTTGGCTCGTTCTGGTGTTTCAGCGGCGTTGAATCAGTCAGATGTTACAGCCCTAGGATCGGCTGAAACTAAAATGGGGCAAGGTTTAATGAATTTGTTTGCGGTAGCAGAAGCATACCCTGAGTTAAAAGCAGATGCGTCATTTCAGCATGTGCAAAACCGAATAAGTCAGTTAGAAAACACTATTGCGGACCGGCGAGAGTTCTACAATGAAAGTGTTAATAGTAATAATATTCGTATAGAGCAGTTCCCAGATATTATTTTGGCGCGTTTTTTTAATTTTAAAGCCTTTGATTTACTTGAGTTTGAAAAAGCAGACATCGCTGATATAAATATTAAAAAACTGTTTGAATGATTAATGAACTGGCCAGTGCAATAACCGGACTTCCAAGTGAAACATTTTGGTTGCTCTTAGGTCTATCAAATGCATTGGCACTGACCTGTTTGTACTTATCTTTTAGGTATTATTGGCGGTATAGGATGATGTTAGATATGCCGACAGCCTCAATTCGTTCTGCGGCGCAGGGTTATAGTGAATTGGAAGGGGTCGCCCGTTTATTGCCTGGTGAGCCAATTATCGCACCGCTAACACGCTTATCTTGTGTTTGGTATCGTTATAAAGTAGAACAAAAGCAAACGATCTCTGCAGGTAAGAGTAGCCGAACGACATGGGTTCTTTGTGAGTCCGGTATTAGCGATGGTGTGTTTTCGTTGCAGGGTAAAACAGGTAAGGCCATTGTGGATCCAGATGATGCAGAGGTGATCTATTCAGCTGCTGATACTTGGTATGGAAATAGTCGTAGTCCGCGTTCAGGACCCAGAGGTTTTACATCAAGCCGTTTATCAATAGGTAAGCGTTATCGTTATACTGAAAAGCGTATTCACGAGGATGATTTTTTATATATTCTCGGCCATTTCAGTAGTCTGCGTGAATCTTTGGACATTCCAAAACATGTACATTTGGCTGCTTTGCTTAAAAGCTGGAAAAAAAATCCAGCAAAAATGCTAAGAAATTTTGATAAGAATAGAGATCATCAAATAGATGCAGCAGAATGGGAGCAAGCCGTTATTTTTGCAAAAAAACAGTTAGCATCGGAAGCACAATCTCATCAAAAAAAACAGGTTGATCATTTAATTTCAAAAACTAAGGATAGCCGCAAACCTTTTTTAATATCGACAAAAAAACAGGCCGTGTTGATTAGGCATTTTCAATATAAATCTTGGGGAGCCTTAAGTTTATTTTTTATTCTGGGTGTTATTGCGGTTTGGATGTTTAATATACGTTTTGAGCAGTAGCTCAATCAGCGAAATCATGCCATTATGGTCGTTTTTTTGGCAGTGATAACAATGAATAACCCACTATTAGACGATTTCGAACTTCCTCCATTTTCAAGTTTAAAAGCAGAATATATTGTACCAGCGATTGATACAATTTTACTGCAAAATCAAAAAGCTATCTCATCGTTATTACAAGCTCAAGAGGGTTATAGCTGGGAAACGCTAGTGCACCCGATGGAACAAATGGATGATAGGCTAAGTCGTGTTTGGTCACCCATTAGCCATTTGAACTCAGTGCTTAATAATGATGAGTGGCGTGAGGCTTACTCAAGCTGTCTACCGAAGCTCAGTGAGTATGCGACCGAAATAGGGCAGAATATAATGCTTTATCAAGCGTATTGCTCTATTAAAGAAGGTGCTGAGTACGCTGATTTAAAAGTTGCACAGAAAAAAATCATCGATAATACGCTGCGTGATTTTGAGCTCTCAGGTGTCGGTTTGTCAGCTGTAAAGAAGAACCGTTATAAAACTATTTCGCAAAAACTTTCATCATTGACTAACCAGTTCGAAGAAAATTTGATGGATGCAACGAATGCTTGGTCAACACTTATCACGGATGAAAAAAAGCTAGCTGGTTTACCTCAGTCAGCACTTGATTTAGCCAAACAAACAGCGCAGCAACGCGATAAGACGGGTTGGCTACTGACGCTAGAATACCCCTCATATATGGCGGTCGTTACATATGCTGACGATGCTGAATTACGGCACCAGGTTTATCATGCTTTTATAACCAGAGCATCTGACCAAGGGCCAGATGCTGGACGTTGGGATAATTCATCGTTGATGGAAGAAATAGTAGCTCTACGGCATGAAAAAGCACAGTTATTGGGTTTTGATAATTATGCTGAGCTATCTTTGGCAACTAAAATGGCCGATAAACCAGCAGATGTTATCGGGTTTTTAGAGCAGTTAGCAGAACGTTCTTTGCCTATGGCTAGAAAAGACTTGGCTAGCTTGCAGGCCTTTGCTAAAGACTTAGATGGAACAAAAACGTTAAATGCATGGGATATGGCCTATTATGCTGAAAAAATGCGCGAACAACGTTATCAGTTCTCACAAGAAGAGGTGAAGCCCTATTTTCCAGCAAACAGGGTAATGGATGGTATGTTTGAGGTGGTCAAGCGGCTTTACGGTATCAGTGTTCAAAAAATTGAAGAGGTAGATGTTTGGCACAATGATGTGCAGTTTTTTGAAATAAGAGATGAAGATAATAAGCAACGTGGACGTTTTTACATCGACTTATATGCCAGAGCGCACAAGCGGGGAGGTGCATGGATGGATGAATGTGTGACCCGATTTGATGATAAGGATAAGTTACAAACCCCCGTCGCCTATCTAACGTGTAATTTCACGCCGCCTATCGGTGAGTTGCCAGCATTACTAACCCATAATGAAGTAGAAACTTTATTTCATGAGTTTGGGCATGGTTTACATCATATGTTGACTCAGGTTGGTTTTTTAAGCGTTTCAGGCATCCATGGAGTTGAATGGGATGCGGTTGAGTTGCCTAGTCAGTTTATGGAAAATTGGTGTTGGCAGCATGAATCAGTTAAACTTATTTCGAGCCATTATGAAAATTCCGAGCCTCTACCTGATGCGCTTTTTGAAAAAATGTTGGCGGCGAAAAACTTTCAATCAGGTCTGCAAATGGTCAGACAGATTGAGTTTTCGTTATTTGATTTCCGTATCCATTATGAGTTTGATAAGCAACGAGGTGCCAGAATTTATGAAATCCTCAAGCAGGTTAGAGAACAAGTTAGCGTTTTAGAGGCGGCTCCATTTAATCGTTTTGCGCATGGCTTCTCACATATCTTTGCAGGTGGGTATGCGGCAGGCTACTACAGTTATAAATGGGCAGAAGTTCTATCAAGTGATGCTTTCTCAATGTTTGAAGAAAAAGGTATTTTCGATGCAAAAACTGGCCGAGAATTTCTAACCAATATCTTGGAAAAAGGTGGGAGTGAGGATGCAATGGCATTATTTACTGCCTTTAGAGGGCGAAAGCCAACGATTGATGCTTTATTAAGACACTCTGGTGTGTCTGCTTAAAACAGGATTACATGCGTTGATAGTAATGCAGGTTTTTTGTGTGATACGCCATTAAAAAAGGCTCCTGAATTAGGAGCCTTTTATGGTGATTCTTGTTAAATTACAGGTTTTTTGCAACAAAATCCCAGTTAACTAATGCCCAAAATTTTTCTAGATAGTTTGGGCGTGCGTTACGGCAATCAATGTAGTAAGCATGCTCCCAAACATCGCAAGTTAGTAACGGCGTTTGGCCTTCTGTTAATGGACACCCAGCATTGCTAGTTTGTACAATTTCCAATTTGCCATCGGCATTTTTTACTAACCAGCACCAACCAGCACCGAAAAGGTTGACAGATTTATCAGTAAATTCTGCTTTAAATGCGTCAACTGAACCAAATGTTTCGTTCAGAGCAGCTAAAAGGTCTCCACTAGGAGCTGTTGCTGTTGGTGTTAGGCAATTCCAGTAGAAAGTATGATTCCAAATTTGCGCTGCATTATTGAAAATAGGGCCAGATGACTGCTTGATAATATCTTCAAGGCTAGCATTTTCAAACTCAGTACCAGGGATTAAGCCGTTGAGTTTAGTAACGTAAGTAGCATGGTGCTTGCCGTGGTGAAATTCTAAGGTTTCTTGCGAAATATGTGGTTCTAATGCATCAATAGCATAAGGTAGAGCCGGTAATTCGTGTGACATGTTAGTTCCTTTAATTGTTAATTAGCGATAAAACATAGGTTAAGTTTTGCCCGCTAACGATAGAGTGGATAGACAAAAAAATCAATATTTTATTGATAATCATTCGTAATAAGCCTTTTTTATGAAAAAAAGGCTATTCGAGTTCAGCATTTAATAATATTTAACAAAAGATTTATTTTTCATTAGAAACTTGGTGTAAATGTAAATCCTGTTGTGGATAAGGAATACTAATGCCTTCTTGGTCGAAACGTAATTTAACTTGCTCAGTTAAATCAAAATAGACGCCCCAGTAATCAGCTGATTTAACCCAAGGGCGAACAGCAAAATTAACGCTACTATCTGCCAACTCTAAGACAGCAACCATAGGCTCAGGGTCCGCGAGGATACGCTCATCTTGTTGTAATAATTCTTCAAGAATAGATTTCGCTTGGCGAAGATCATCGTCGTAGCCGATGCCAAAAATAAGATCAACTCGACGAGTTGGTTTAGTAGAATAATTGGTAATGTTGCCACCCATTAAGCCGGCATTTGGAATAATGATAGTTTTATTATCCCCCGTGCGCATGACGGTATTAAAAATATGAACTTCTTCTACAATACCGCTAACCCCAGCTCCTTCGATAAAGTCGCCTTGTTTAAAGGGCCTGAATATGATCATTAAAACGCCAGCAGCGAAATTAGCCAAAGAACCTTGTAGGGCTAAACCAATGGCCAAGCCAGCAGCACCTAAGATGGCGATAAACGAGGTCGTCTGAATACCCAGTTGGCCTAAGGCCGCAATTATAATAAAGGCCAATAAGCCTGCATAAATTATATTGGTCGTAAAGGAAATGAGTATAGGGTCTGAGTTTCCTTTTGCCATAGCTTTTGTAATAGCAGAGCGTACAATTTTGGCAATTATTTTACCAATAATGAAAATAGCCAGTGCAGCAATGACTTTAAGACCATAAACAGTGAGCAATTCTTGTAGTTGATTGAGTGTGTTTTCAGAGAGTATATTGTCCATTTTTAATTCCTGTGATAATGAGAGAACAGCTTTATCATGTAAGCTATATGTTATAGCTAATATGAAGCTAATCTATCAGGCTATTTTGATATTATCAAGCTAGATATTAGTATAAGATGCCCGACTTTTACCGCTTAGGCAAAAGTGCTTTTAACAAAAGGAATAGTGAGCTTTTTGTGTGTAGCCAAGCTTATTTTATCGAGTTTATCGATAAGTCTCCACAATGAGGGTAAGTCTCTAGGATAATGGCTTAGGATATAATGTGCTACTTCATCATTTAAATCGAGTCCTAGGCTTTGAGCATGGGTTTGAAGGGCC
>Ga0209633_10005394_pt1 | contig 11215 bp, 9 predicted proteins | sample Cruoilmetagenom1_FD_187290 | JGI IMG/M metagenome (GOLD analysis project Ga0209633, IMG submission 187290) | Oil polluted marine microbial communities from Coal Oil Point, Santa Barbara, California, USA - Sample 1 (SPAdes) (version 2) | ecosystem: Environmental > Aquatic > Marine > Oil seeps ... | reverse complement strand
GTGTGCAGAGAGCAAGGCGAATTATTATATTTTTCCACGTGATAAGGCAGTTAGCGAGATGCATTTCCCTGGCAGGGAGGCCTTTTTGAATCAGACTTAAATGAGATACAATTTCGATACAATTATAGACCGGCGAGACACCAACAGTGTAAAATATGACCTGAGGGGGAAATTATTTGGGAAGGAGGATGTATTGCCCATGTGGGTGGCTGACATGGATTTTCCGGTGGCTGACTTTATTCTGGATGCCATCAGAGAGCGTCTCAATCACCCGGTTCTGGGCTATACCTTCCGTTCGGATCGCTTTTCCGGAAGTGTGGCTTCGTGGCTGGAGAGAAGGCATGGGTGGAAAGTGGATACAGCTGCCATCAGCTTTAGCCCTGGGATTGTACCTGCACTCAACATGTGTGTATTGGAGTTTACCAATCCGGGTGACAAGGTGGTGGTTCAGCCACCGGTCTATTTCCCTTTCTTTTCGGCAATTTCAAATCATGGAAGAGAACTGCTTTACAACCAGTTAGTGAAGCAGGAGAACAGGTATGAAATGGATCTGGTACACCTACAGGAACAATTCGAAGCAGGAGCAAAGATGTTATTCCTCTGCAACCCACATAATCCTGTGGGGAGGGCCTGGAAGCAGGAGGAGCTTCAGGAACTTGCAGACTTATGTGTAAAGTATGGGGTGATAGTAATAAGTGATGAGATTCACTCGGATCTTCTCCTGGGCGGTAATTCTCACATTCCTTTAGCATCGCTGGGTAAAGAAATTGCCGATCTGACTCTCACCTGTATGGCGCCAAGCAAGACCTTTAACCTGGCCGGACTCTACACGTCAGTTATGATTGCCACCAATCCTGCCCTTATCAAGCGATATGAAAAAGTGCTCGATGCAGTCCATGTGGGAGGGGATAACATCCTGGGTCAAGTAGCCCTGGAAGCTGCTTATACCTCAGGTGATGAATGGCTCGATCAGTTGCTGGATTACCTGGAAAAAAACTTCCAGGCCTTTTCTTCTGTTTTGAATAATTCTCTGCCGGAACTGCTTATTTCACCGCTGGAGGCCACTTACCTGGCATGGCTCGATTTCTCTTTTCTGGGCCTTGATGACGCGGGGCTCAACGATTTTATTATTCACAGGGCGGGACTTGGTTTGAATGATGGCCCCATGTTTGGTCCGGGCGGAAATATGCACCAGCGTTTAAATCTGGCTGCTCCCAGGGAGATACTCTTAGAGGGGGCAGAGCGTTTGATTACCGCTGTGCAGGGGGCATAATCTTTTTGTATATTTGAATATGAAAGTGAGGCTTTCTGTCACATTTAAGATTCTGTTGCCATATCTGGTGCTTACACTTCTTTTTTTTCTGATTTTTCTGGGGGTGTTCCGGAAGGGTTATACGGTATTAATGCTTTTATCACTTACAGGTATGGGTGGGGCACTTGTGTTGGGGATAGCGCATCACTATTGGCTGAAGAGACCATTTCGCAGGATTAGTCGCCTGCTTACTCAGCTTACCCGCGGTAGTTTTCCCAGCTTCATTGCCACAAAATCCGGAGATGAGATTGGTGAACTGGAACGGAGCCTGGAGAAGCATGTCTCCAATCTTAAAGACATTGCAGCTTTTTCAAGATCGTTGGCCACAGGGGATTTCACCCGGAGCTATGAGAAACTGAGCAATGAGGATGAGTTGGGGGATGCATTAAACAGGCTGAAAAACAGCCTGATGGAGTCTGGAAAAGATTCGGAGATTCGACGAGGAGAAGAAGAAAATCGTACCTGGTCTGCACAGGGTCTTGCCAAATTCAGCTCCCTCTTCCGGGATGCAGAGGATAATCTTACAGATCTTTCTACTTTGTTGATGAGAGAGCTGGTAAACTATACAGAAGCTGATGTGGGAGCACTCTTTATCACCCAGGATGTTGAGGATGGAGAAGATCTATACCTGGAGGTCTCAGGTGCTTATGCCTATGACAGGGAGAAACAGATTGATCGAACATTCAAATTTGGAGAAGGCCTTGTGGGGCGAGCTGCTGTAGAAAAGGAATTGATCTATGTAAGCGATCTGCCTCGGGACTATATGAAGATCCGCTCCGGACTTGGCGAAGAAACACCTTCATCCATCCTTCTGGTACCGGTGGTGTTGGATCAACAGGTTCTGGGTGTGATGGAGCTGGCTTCTTTGGGAGGGATTCCCGACCACCAGATCGATTTTATAAGGCAGCTGGCAGATGCTCTTGCCACCACACTGGCCAAGGTCAAAGTCAACCTGCAAAACAGGAGATTGTTTGAGCAGACCAAGAAACAGGCTGAAGCCTTTGCTTCTCAGGAGAAAGTGTTCATGGAGAATATGGATCAACTGGAGAAGGCTCACGAACATGCCAAGGCCAGAGAGGCTGAGCTTCTGAAAGAAATAGAGAAACTTCGCAAAGGATTATCCTGATCCTTACTTTTTGTCAGGCCGCCCAAAGCCTATAGTGACAAAATGACACTCGGAATTCAAATCAAAGTGACAAAATGACAGTAAATCATTCCGTTTACTGGATTGGTACAGGAATTGACCTGTGATGTTCAATGATTATTAATATAAACATGAACTAAAATAGGAGGAAGAAAAATGTTAGCAAGAATTAACAGATCATATGTACCTGCTTACTGGGATGATTTTTTCAACGACAAGTTTTTTAATCAATTGAAGAGTACAGAATCAAATGGAAATCGTCCGGCAGTAAATGTATCCGAGGACGAAAAGGGATACACCATCGAGGTTGCAGTTCCAGGAATAGCCAAAGATGATTTTAACCTGGAGATTGAGAACGATGTTCTGACAATTTCAACAGAGCAAAAAGAGAACAAAGAAGAGCAGAAGCAGAACTTCCTGCGCAGGGAATTTAACTATCAATCATTCAAGCGGAGCTTTCAGCTACCGGAGACCATTGACCAGGAGCAAATCAAAGCTAGCTGTGATGCAGGTATTCTGACGCTGAGCCTTCCCAAGATGGAAGAAGAGATTCAGAAAGCTCCCAGACAAATTGAAGTGAAGTAGATTGGTGTTTAGTTAGCTTAGTGGCTAAGGCAGGGTCCTCTCAGGGTCCTGCCTTTTTCTTATACTTCATTTTTCCCCAGGTCATCACAATTACGCCCCCAATTGTTATCAGTCCCCCGATTAGTTGAAGCATCTCTGGTAAGATGGATAAATAGATCATCGATCCAGCCAGTACGAAGAGACTTCGTGTGGCCTGGATAATCATGGTACGTGAGGCTTCAATATATTTCAGGGCCGAATACTGGGCCATGCCTGTAAGAAACGGTCCCAATAGTGAACCGATGGCCAGGTTCATGGTAGCCCTTCCTGAAATGACAATACTCTCCTGCCGGATGAGCATGGCTGCCAGTGCAAACACAAAGAGGAAGACAACCCGGTTTAAGGTGAGAATTCCGGGATGAATATCCTTGATCCTGCTTTTAGCGGTCACAATGCTGATGGATGAGAAGACCGAAGAGACCAGGATCCAACCGGAACCTTTTCCAAAGAATTCAGCTATGCTTGTATCCTGTGTATAGGTGATCAGGATAACCCCCGCAATGGTCAGGATAATGCCGATGGCCTCCACACTGTTGAATCGTTCTCCAAGGAAGCGGATTCCCAGGATGGTAACAAAGATGGGGGTCAGGTTGGAGAGAAAAGAGATGGTTGTTGGATTATCGGCCAGTTGAATGGCCAAAAACAGCAGGCTGGCAGCACCCAATTCCAGAAAACCGATAAGAAGCAGGGTCAGATTAGAAGCCCTGGACAGTCGGGGAATCTTCTTTATCATCCCCGTGATTATCAGGAAGGGAAGGATATAAACCAGGGCAAATCCGAACCAGAAAAACTGGAACTGGTAGTAATTCACTTCCAGCAGGGCAGCCTTGGAAAAAACATAGACGTTGGCCATTCCGAGGGTGGCAATAAAAGCCAGGGAAATGCCCTTAACTGTGGGATTGAGATTTGTGAAAATTTCTTTCATAGGAATTAAAAAACCGGGGGAGACCCCGGTCCTTTAACATTGTATGTGATAAAATGTTTACAGTCTGGATTTAATCACGGTGGTTTCCGATTCAAAACCTGGTTTCTCAAGAAGAGCAAACATGTTTTTTTTGTAAGCTTCCACACCGGGTTGGTTAAAAGGATTAATTCCCAGCATGTATCCGCTTATACCGCATGCATTCTCAAAAAAGTAAAGCAGCTGACCCAGCCACCGGGCATTGAGAGTCGGAATGGAGATTCGTATATTGGGAACTCCCCCATCCAGGTGGGCCAGGATGGTCCCGAGCTCCGCCATCTTATTCACATGGTCGATATTTTTTCCTTCCAGGTAATTCAACTGGTCCAGATTGGCAGGATCGCCGGGGATGCTTACCTGGTGTTCGGTCCCTTCCACGCTGAGTACGGTTTCAAAGAGGGTCCTTTCACCTTCCTGGATGTATTGTCCCATGGAGTGCAGGTCGGTTGAGTTATCCACGGCAGCAGGAAAAATCCCTAAGCCCTCTTTACCTTCACTTTCCCCGTATAGTTGTTTCCACCATTCGGCAACATAATGAAGTTTGTTTTGATAGTTTACCAGGAGTTCAATCTTCTTTCCCGAACGGTAAAGGGCGTTGCGGGTGCATGCATATACAGCAGCAGGATTTTCCTCAAAGGGAAGGGAGGGATCGCAGCGCTGGCTCATCTCTAAAGCCCCCGAAACAAGTTTCCTGATATCTACACCACAGATGGCCAGCGGGATGAGTCCCACCGGGGTGAATACTGAGAAGCGTCCCCCAACATTGTCCGGAATCACGTAACTCCGGTAGCCCTCGTCATCGGCCAGCTGCCGGAGAGCCCCTTTGCTGGAGTCGGTCACAGCAATGATCCTGTCCCGGGCCTCCTCTTTACCAAGCTTTTCTTCCAGATGGTTTTTGAGGATTCTGAATGCAAGAGCCGGTTCGGTTGTTGTTCCGGATTTGGATATGGCTACAATGGAGTAGCTTTTTTCTTCCAGCAGTTCCAGCAACTCATGCATATAATCTTCGCCGATGTTCTGTCCGGCGAACAACATATGGGGAGCATTTTGCTCCTTCATCAGGTGGGAAAAATTATGGGCCAGTGCATCATTAACCGCACGGGCACCCAGGTAGGATCCGCCGATTCCAACAACCACAAGCACTTCGGTTTTTTCTTTCAGGCCAGCCACTGCACTTTCGATATCATCGATCTGCTGATTGCTGATCTCCGCAGGAAGGTGTAACCAACCCAGGTAATCATTTCCCTGTCCATCGCCCTTGTAGAGGGTCTTTTGTGCTGTCAGAACTTCCTGAGATAGCTTTTGAATTTCTTCTGCTGAGATGAATTCGTATACCCTTGATATATCCAGTTTGATTTGGTCCATTGTTCTTGCTCTTTGGGGTTATTTATACGGCGCAAAAGTAACTAAAAAACTTTTTGCAACTCCATTTGACTCATGATGGATTTTTGGGTTACTTATACCTTAAATGAAACAAGATGACAGAGATTGAGAAACTTGACAGAATTGCCATTAATGTCAGGTCCCGAAAACTCCTCAACCAACTCCTGGATGAAAATCCGGAATTTGAGGAAATTCTTAGAAACTCAAAGAATGAAACCGAGGTGGTCGTGGGAGTCAGGGAGTGGATCGAACGAAGTTTTAAGGAAAGGAAGGATGCTTTCAGCTTTTATAGTGCCAGGCATTCCGGTGAGGAGCTTTTTAACAAGCTGGAGTGGCGGGATTATGCCATTGTCCGGATCCTGGATTATATTGATCATGCGGGGAAGGAATATCCGGATCTGAACCTTCGGGGCGAGATAGCAGTCAGCAATCCTCTCCGCTTAATATGGCTGGCTATTCACAAAGGGACCGGCGGAGCCAAGCCCGATTTTTTCTTTGATATGATCATGTTGTTCAGGCAGCTCAGGGGGGAAAGTGAACAAGAGCTTTTCTCTCCCGAGCGTGTATCCGGATGGATGGACCGTTTTCCTTCGGGACTGGATCCGAGAATTGTCAGACTTCGGGAAGAAAACAGGCAGAGGATCATCAGAGTCCTTATTGAGCAGATCGACAGTGGGGAAGTGAATAGTCAGAGGTATAAGTTTGAATCCGGGTGGGATCAAGCTGAAAAGATGGAGAAGATGGAGGAATGGTGGCAGGATTACCGCTTTCATCTCCGTTTTGCCATTCGTTCTCCGGAACTGCTTAACAGGATGCTCGATCACTCCCTGGATCCGGACACAATGAAGATCCTGGAGGATGCAGAAAAAGTTGGGATTCCTTTCTTTGTTAATCCCTACTATCTGTCGATGCTTCACGTAAGGGTACCATACTTTGCTGTGGGAGCCGACCTGGCCATAAGGTACTATGTTCTTTACAGCAAGCAGCTTGTGAAAGAATTTGGAAATATCGTTGCCTGGGAGAAGGAGGACCAGATAGAGCCCGGCAAACCCAATGCCGCAGGTTGGTTATTACCCGAGGGGCACAATATTCACAGGCGATACCCTGAAGTAGCTATCCTGATACCCGACACCATGGGAAGGGCCTGTGGCGGATTGTGTTCCTCCTGCCAGCGCATGTACGATTTCCAGGGAGGGAGACTCAACTTTGACCTGGATAAACTGACACCAGGGGAGAAGTGGGGTGATAAGTTGAAAAAACTGATGAACTATTTCGAGGAAGATGCTCAATTAAGGGATATTCTGATAACCGGGGGTGATGGGCTGATGAGTTCAGATAAATCGCTACGGCTTTTGCTAGATGAGATTTATCTTATGTCGCTCAGGAAAGCAGCCAGGAATAAGTCGCTTCCCGAAGGTCAGAAACTGGCAGAACTGGTCAGAATCAGAATCGGGACACGATTGCCGGTATACTTGCCACAGCGGATTACCCCGGAGCTTACAAGTATTCTTAAAGAATTTAAAGAAAAAGCCTCAGAAGCGGGTGTAAAACAGTTTCTGATCCAGACACATTTTATGTCTCCCATGGAGGTAAGTCCGGAATCGGGAAGGGCTGTCAGGAGCTTGATTTCGGCCGGCTGGACTGTCACAAATCAGCTGGTATTTACTGCGGCGGCCTCGCGTAGGGGCCATTCGGCAAAACTGCGACAGGTTTTGAACGATATCGGGGTACTGCCCTACTATACATTTGCAGTTAAAGGATATATGGAGAATAATGCGGGTTTCACTCCCAATGCCCGAATCGTACAGGAACAACTTGAGGAAAAGGTAGCAGGAAAGATCGCTCAGGAACATTATGCTGCTATCAGGAAGTTTCCGGAGGAGACCAGTGCGATGATAGAAAACATTCAGGCTCTCAGGAATTTAGCCGCATTGCCTTTCCTGGCCACTGACAGGAATGTACTAAACCTTCCGGGAGTTGGTAAGAGCATGACATTCAGGGTTGTAGGTATTACGCGCTATGGGCGGAGGATACTCGAGTTTGATCACGACAGTACACGGAGGCACAGTCCCATTATTGAAAAAATGGGCAAGGTCATTATTATAGAATCGAAATCGATCCACGAATACCTGAAGCAACTGGAGGACCTGGGTGAGGATAGGGAAGATTACAAGGGATTATACGGGTATTCGCTGGGTCAGACTGAACAACGCAATCCGGTATATGAATATCCGGAGTCGACCGGTCAAATCACTGAAGAGTTGTCCAATCTTCAGGTTTAGGTTGATCTGGTTTTGCTTAATATTACTATATTAGTCGCGCACTTTTTCAAAACTTCATTTCGATGAAACGATTTCTATATTCGGCTGTTTTCTTATCTGTTTTTGCAAGTTTTCTGCCTCTTCTGGCCCAGAAGAAAGGGATGGAATCCATTAATACAAACGATCTGAAAAGGCACATGCAGTTTTTAGCTTCCGATGAACTTGAGGGACGCGATACAGGAGAACCCGGCCTGCAGGTGGCAGCCCGCTACCTGGCTGTTCAGGCTGAATCGCTGGGTCTGCAGCCCCTTGACAGGGATAAGGACTTTCTGCAAACATATTACATTCAGGAGAAAGCATATGACCGCGCAAATAGCGGTATTACCATCACTGCTGCAGACAGTTCTGTCAGCAGCAGCTCAGAATCATTTTATATGTTCCCTGCACCGGGAGGTGATCATACTCTTATAGAAGGAGAGGTCGTATTTGCCGGTTACGGGATTAATTCGGAAGAGAATGCTTATAACGATTTTGAAAACATTGATATTCATGATAAGGTGGTTTTGATAATGAACCGGGCTCCTATGAACAAGGAAGGTACCGAAGCACAATTTGACAATAGCAAATGGACCGGGATGCAGAACTTTCAGTATAAGATGCAAAATATCTTCTCTCAACAGCCCAGGGCTGTCTTGATGGTGATGGATCCCAAGTCGGGTATGCAATCCATTGAAGATATAAATCCCGCAGTAGCAAAATACCTCGGTAAGTCGAGGGAGCTGAAAGCAGATGATAGTGAAGAGAACGATAGTCCCGGCAGCATGCCAGGAATGGTGCTGATTCATCGCCAGGTGGCCGATCTCTTGCTGGCCTCCACTGGAAAAAACCTGAAAGACCTGCAGTTGGAGATAGATAAGAATCTGGCTCCACAATCTTTTCTTATGGAAGGGACCTCAGTGAAGATCGAACTGTCTATGGAGACTAAAGACCTGGAGGTGTACAATGTCTTTGGATTTATTGAGGGGAGCGACCCGGTTCTGAAGGATGAAGTGGTGATTTATGTGGCCCATTACGATCATTTGGGCACCGATGGAAGTGGTGGGATATATAATGGTGCGGATGATAATGCATCAGGAACTGTAGCCCTGATAGAGATTGCTGAGGCTTTTAAGATTGAAAAGAAAAGTCCGAAAAGAAGCATCGGCATCCTCTGGGTGTCTGCCGAAGAGATTGGTCTCTTTGGTTCAGAGTACTTTGCAGAACATCCGCTGGTTACACGGGAGAAAATAGCTGCAGTAATCAATCTGGATATGGTGGCCCGGACTAAAACAGAGGATGATGTGCTCAGCGACCGGGACGGTCTGACCATCCAGGGGGGCGATTCGGTAAAGGTCATTGGCGGTTTGCAGAGCAAAGTATTGATGAAGATCAATGAGTCAAGCCTTGCAGAAGCCGGACTGGTTGGGAATTATCAGTACAACAATCTGACCGATCCAAACCGCTATTTCTACCGGAGCGACCATATCAGCTTTGCCAGGAAGGATATCCCGGTGTTATTCTATTCAACAGGAACCCACCGCGATTACCATTTGGTAAGCGATGTTGAGGAGTCCCTTGACTATGAGAAATTTTTGAAAATGACCCGCTTCTGTTACAAAGCGGGTCTAAATGTAGCTCAACACAATGGTCCCATAAAGGTTGACAATCCCATGTCCCTCTGGTAGTGCCTTACAGCGGTTGCAGATAGATATTTCTGAACTGCATGGGACCACCTTCCGACTGGAGGGCGATATTTCCTTCTGTCAGGCTCATGCCGGTCCCTTTATTCTGCAGAACACCATTCACCACTAACTCAAGAGTTCCATCCTTTGAGGTGATCTCATATGTGTTCCATTCACCGGCAGGTTTCTCACTGCTCTCATCAAATTTTGGAATTGCAAGGTAGCGCTTCTCTTCAGAGGTGACCAGGTAGGTGGAGTCCTTTACAGTTATGGCCGCTCCTTTGCCCATCAGCACGAAATCACCCGCTTTACCATCCATCAACTGGGCTTCCACGCAATGGGGGAAGATAATATCCTTGCCCTGGACATTAAGCAGGACACCACTGTTTGATGGTTCTTCGGTCCATTTCCATTCCAGGTGAAGCTTGTAGTTGCTGTATGATTCTTTGGTACGGATATAACCAAAAGGATCCCCGATGGTATTCATCAGGCCATCTTCCACATAGAATAAGTCTTTGGGCTCTCCGTCTTCACTGTCAACGATGATATTCCAGTTATCCAGGTCCTGCCCGTTAAAAAGGTCAATCTTATTTTCTGTACTGCAGGAGAGAGCCAACACGGCAATTCCAATCAGCAGGGCTGACTTCAGTAATGTTTTCATGGGAATAGGGTTTCAGTTTTTATTGGATTAGGAAAAAGTTAGATGCAAAATAAGGATATTTTAATAGATCTCCGGAATAAAGGTCTGGTCCGACATTGGTGGTCTAACATATCCCTCCATGGAAATGGGTGGAAGATTGATTTTTTTATGCTTGATTTCCTCATAAGGGATCATGGAGAGCAGATGATGAATGGTATTTAGCCGGGCCCGTCTTTTATCATCAGCGTTGACTACATACCAGGGGGCAGTTTTGGTGTCGGTATAGGAGAACATTTCATCTTTGGCCTTGCTGTATTCAATCCATCGACTCCTCGATTCCAGATCCATTGGGCTGAATTTCCATCTTTTTAATGGATCGGAGATGCGTTCACGAAAGCGATTCTCCTGCTCTTCATCACTTACAGAGAACCAGTACTTGATAAGGATAATACCGGAATGAATTAGCATCTCCTCAAAACGCGGGCAGGAGCGAAGAAAATCCCAGTACTCTTCCTCTGTGCAGAATTCCATAACATGTTCCACCCCGGCACGGTTGTACCAGCTGCGATCGAAAAGAACAATTTCTCCTTCTGCAGGGAGGTGGGTCACATAGCGCTGAAAGTACCATTGGGCCTTTTCACGTTCCGTTGGTACCCCAAGGGCGACCACCCGGCAGATTCTTGGATTCAGTCGCTGCGTGATTCGTTTGATAACTCCTCCCTTTCCGGCTGCATCGCGACCTTCAAAAATTACTACCACGCGAAGGTCTTTGGCTTTGACCCATTCGTGCAGTTTTACCAGCTCCAGCTGTAAGTGCTCCAGTTCATTGAAATAATACTTTTTATTAAGCCTGCTTTTTGCGGAAGAATTGGCAGCGGCTTCGGATTTTTTTTGTTTTTGGCTTTTACTCATAAGAGGCGAAGGTGTATAAGTAAATTTAGAACAAAATTATTTATGATTCAATGCAAAAGAGAAAAAGGCCATCTCTATCGAGACAGCCTTCACCTTCCATGAAAATCAATTTGCTTCTGCTAAACCTATCTTGCTTTACGTGCCACGCTGGTGACAGTGGAGGCAATTAATTCGTTGTAAGTGGTCTGTAACTGTAGAGCTGCATCTTCTGAGCCTTCCTGGGCCACCAGGGCATTCCACCAGGTATTTCCATCGAT
>Ga0209633_10005393_pt1 | contig 11217 bp, 13 predicted proteins | sample Cruoilmetagenom1_FD_187290 | JGI IMG/M metagenome (GOLD analysis project Ga0209633, IMG submission 187290) | Oil polluted marine microbial communities from Coal Oil Point, Santa Barbara, California, USA - Sample 1 (SPAdes) (version 2) | ecosystem: Environmental > Aquatic > Marine > Oil seeps ... | reverse complement strand
CGAGGGGCCTCGATTGACGATATTGTGAATACCTGTGCCGTTACCCTCACCCAGGCCGAGTAGACGGGGCGGCTATGAAAGTTGTTCTTGTTGGATACGGCCGTATGGGTGTGGAACTGGAGAAAGTCCTGAACAAGCGGGGGCATGAAGTAATCCGGAGAGTGGATGCTCTGGGAAACGGGGATGTTACGGTACTGAATTCAGAAGCTCTCCTGGGGGCAGAGGGAATTATCGAGTTCGCTCTGGCGGAGGGGATACTGGAGAGAATCGGCCTCTATGCCGAAGCGGGGCTACCGATAGTTATCGGTACAACAGGCTGGGATACTTCTGCGGATGAAGCCCGTGAGATTTTTGAGACCGGGGGAAATGCCGGCGGAAAGCCGGTAAGCGGAGAAGAGACTACTTCCGGAGGGGAATCCGGCAGTATACCGGGGGCGGCCCTCCTGCGGGGAAGTAACTTTTCCCTGGGTGCTCATTTGTTTTTCCGTCTCACAGCCTTTGCCGCCAACCTGATTAACAAGGCTGATGAATACGATGCTGCTCTGCTGGAGCATCATCACAATAAAAAGGCCGATTACCCTTCGGGAACCGCTATTACAGCGGCAGAGGGCGTTCTGGCCTCCCTTGACCGGAAAACCCATATACTGAAAGATCTCCCCGATGGACCTGTTCCTCCTGAAGCCCTTCAGGTGGCTTCGGTTCGAGTGGGTGCTGTGCCCGGCATACACGAGATGCGTATGGATTCCCCTGCAGATTTCCTTACCATCCGCCATGAAGCCCGGGGCCGGGGGGGGTTTGCCCTGGGTGCCGTGAGGGGTTTGGAATGGCTGGGGAACAAACAGGGTTGGCATGAAGCCGAAGAATTCATAGACGATCTGCTAAGATAGTAAAGAAAATAAAGGGAGAATGATTATGATTTCAGGAGTAATGACCGCGCTTGTAACCCCGTTCAAAGCGAATGGTGAGCTGGATCTTGAAGCACTGGATAAACTGGTTGATTTTCAGATTGAACACGGTGTGGATGCCCTGGTGCCGATGGGGACCACCGGAGAAAGCCCCACGGTGAGTCATGATGAGAATATGGAAGTTGTAGAGCGGGTAATCCGCCGGGTGGATGGAAAGATTCCTGTAATTGCGGGTACCGGGTCGAACAGTACCGATGAGGCTATCAGGATGACAAAGATTGCCAGGGGTCTGGGTGCTTTTGCCAGCCTTCAAGTGGCCCCTTACTACAACAAGCCCACTCAGGAGGGGCTCTACCGGCATTTTACCACTATTGCCGACGCAGTAGACCTTCCCATGGTGATATATAATATCAAAGGGCGCAGCGGTGTGAATATCGAAACTCCCACTCTGATGCGGGTGGCGGCCCATCCCAATGCTATAGCAGTAAAGGAAGCGTCTGGTGACCTGGGGCAGATGATGGATGTAATCATTTCCCGGCCGAAGGACTTTGCCGTACTCTCGGGAGATGACAACATGGCTGTCCCCCTGACATTGATGGGCGGCTCCGGGGTGATTTCGGTGGCTTCAAACATTGTTCCCCGGTACATGAGTGAGATGATTGACGCTGCCCGTAAAGGTAATGTGGAAAAGGCCCGGACCATGCATTTTGAGTTACTGCCTCTATTCAAGGGGATGTTTCTGGAAACCAATCCACTGCCGGTGAAGGCCTGCCTGGCCCAGATGGGTTTAATGGAACCTGTCTGGCGTCTGCCTCTCTGTCCGCCTTCGGATGAGACCCAGGCCAGACTCAAGGAGATGTTGAAAGGCCAGGGATTGCTATAAAAAATTATTTAAAAACATTAAAAAACTGCGCCAGGAGGTAAAAATTTCTAATTAAACTTCATAAATTACCACATCAGCTATATTAATACAAAATATCTATTATATGTAATATAACTGATAAACTAACAGGGAGAGTTAATGGAAATGACATTTGTATCTCGAAAGGATCTCAAAGACCTCGAGTGGGACAATGAATCCAAATCCTGGAATCGTCCCGATATTGAGCGCAATGAACTGAAACTGTTGAATCAGAGAAGTACATTGGAGGGATCTATCCGCCTTGTCGTGCACATTATTGTGATTGCGGCTGCCGGTTGGTTGACGGTTTTTGCAGCTGATTACAATATTCTCCTGGCGGTTGTTCCATTCCTGGCGTTCTCCTTCATGGTGGGATTTCTTAACGGAATTGAACATGAAATGCGTCACAAGATTGTATTCTCCCGCCGATTTGACTGGCTGAATGAATCTGTGTATTTCCTCATTCATACTTTATTGAAGGGGGGGACGAGGATTCAACGCGTTTCCCATAATATTCACCATCGATTCACCATGGTACGTGATGTCGATCCGGAACCTGCATTCCCCGAGAAGATCACCACAAAATGGGTCAGAAGAGAACTGCTGCGCCAGCTTATGACTATTCTGACCCTTGGTATCCCATCACTATTCATAGCTTTATGGACACTGATTCAGCGGATAGGCGGTCACCTGGATCCGCGGATTAAAAATCGTTGCACTCAAAGAGATCTCAAGGTTATACGTCTGGAATCTTTTGTAATTTTGATAATAAATGTTGCGGCTATGGTCGCCCTGGTTCTGTACAGGCGCTGGGACCTCCTCGTTCTATTCATGCTTGGTCCTCAAGTCGGCAATGCCATGGCCGAGTTCTGGCATAGAACCGAACATATCAGCATGATGTACAACACCAAAGATCAGCGACTATGCAGCCGAGGCGTAAAAGTATCTCCATTTCTCAAGTTCTTCTTTGGTGGTCTGGATGAGCATGTCGAACATCATCTATTTCCGGCTGTACCCTCGCGAAATCTTAGTAAATTGAGGGAAGCTATGAAATGGCCGGTAGCGGAGCGGCAGAATGTAATCCAGTGCTGGAAAGAAATCTACGCTATTGCCAGACACAGGGAGCAACATCCAGACGATGTGTTTGTCCCTGATTTTGGCCAGAAGATGGAAGACGTCATTTCAGGCCATGGAGTTCCAACAAGTAAATAGTGGGACTCGGAATGACTAATAACATAGCCGATGGTAATCGAACTATTTTGAACTCCAGACATAAAGCCATATAATACTGTGTCGTAAAAGGAGTGAACAGAATAGATACTCTGGCGTCGTCTAACAGGAGTGGGTATGATCCGTCTCAAAGACGATATTGACGAAGCAAAGGAAAGGACCGGGGCCTGGTGGGATTGCAGAGCCACCGATAGAGCTCTGATTCAGGTGAAGGGCCTTCTGGAGAAACCTGTACTGAAACTCCCGGTGATTGAAGCGGAAACACTTCATGATTGGTGGACGAACCCGGATGTTGTCGTTCCGCGACTCCTGAATGAGCTGGGATCCACCTGGTTCGGCGGGGAGGCCTTTCCTGTGATTCAACCGGTTCCCGGCCGAATTGTTTCAATTGTATGCAAGTATCTTGGAGCTCCGAATACCTACATAAACGAGAATACCACATGGTCGGAGCCGATTATTGATGACTGGGGGAATCCACCCTCACTGGAGTGGAATCCAGATAACAAGTGGTGGAGAATCACCGAACGAAATTTGAGGGCGGCCGCCGATGAGATACGCGAAAGGGAGCTGGAATGTTTCCTCGGTCATCCGGATCTGAACGGTCCGACTGAGGTTCTTTCCGGATTGCGAAATCCCGAGAGGCTATGTATGGACCTGGTACTGGAACCGGAGCAGGTGAAAATTGCTGCAAGAAGAATTCAAGATGCCTGGTATAAGGCATGGAACGGTGTACGAGCCATCACAAAGGAGTTCGGCGGGTGTTTCACATTTATGGGGCTGTGGTCTGATGTTGACGCGCCGGATCTCCAGTCCGACTTCTCGAGTCTGATTTCACCGGATATGTTTGAAGAGTTTATGATGCCTCTCATTCGGGAGCAGATCAACAGGTATCCCCGGACTGTATTCCATTTGGATGGTCCGGATATGATCCGTCATCTGGATATACTGCTGGCCGAACAAGATCTGAATGCCATTCAGTGGGTTGAAGGAGCAGGTGCTGGGCCAGTCTCTGATTGGTTGAACCTGATGAAACGTATTCAGGATTCAGGGAAGTCTCTCTATGTCTACTGCGAACCATGGGAGGTTCCCAAGCTGTTGAAGAAGCTTTCCCCGAGGGGACTTATCATGGTTGTGAAGGATACTCTTCCGTTGCAGGAAGCTAAGGATCTACTGGCGACTGTAAAACGACTGAGCTGAAGGTAAATCTCTCAAGGCGGAATAACCACAGCATGGAACGATACCGGTTGCAGAGGACAATCAACGAAATCTCTGGAATCCTGCAGCTTGGCGCGATACCTGATGTTACCGACAGCATAGGGAAAAGCTTTTCCCCTCTGGGCCGGATTCCGTGGGGGAAAGGGCGTCGCATCGACGGCCGGAGGGGTTGCGGCATTCTACCCGCCTGCAATTATCAGCTGCCTCGCCGTTTTCCTAATCGTCATATTACTGACACGCTATGCTTCCCTGGCTTCGATGGCCGCGGCATGGACTCTCCCGGCAACCTATGCCGCCGTTACGATATTCACCGGAGGTGAGCTGTCTCCGGGTATGTCCGGATTCTTCATGGCGATTGCTCTGGGAATCACGATCCTCCACAGGCGGAACATCCGTCGTCTGATCCAGGGCAGAGAAAAACGTCTGGAATGGAGACGTTAAGTTGAAGATCTGAAACCTTCATCCGGGAAAACTGAACCGACAGAGCCTCCTGGCGAGCAGCACATGCTCCATAGCCAAAAAACTCTGATGCATCAATAATTTAATTTCTCCATTCTCGCCATGTTCAAGGGGATGTTTATGGAAACCAACCCACTACCTGTAAAGACCTGTCTGGCTCAAATGGGATTAATGGAACCAGTCTGCCGTCTGCAACTCTGTCCACCTTCGGATGAGCCCCAGACCAGAATCAAGGAAATGTTGACAGTCCGGGGATTGCTATAGGGTTCTTCTACGTCTGGACAAGCTGAGGGATTTCCGGGTATAGTCCGTCGTCGCAACAGGGGGGGATTATTCCCTTTGACCCCTTTTGGAAGGTCGTGATAGTATGGCTTTCCACGTTTGTGGACAATAAGGAGGAATATTGGCTGCTAAAGATATGCGGATCAATGAAGATATCCGCGTCAGAGAAGTCCGGTTAATCGATCAGGACGGTGAACAGGCCGGAATAGTGGCCACATCCGAAGCCCTTAATATGGCCAGGGAGTTGGATCTGGATCTGGTAGAAGTTTCGCCCCAGGCCAGACCGCCCGTTTGTAAACTTCTGAACTACGGCAAGTACAAGTACGAACTCGAAAAGAAGTCCCGGGAGCAGAAGAAAAATGCCAGTCAGGTGAAGCTCAAAGAGGTGCGTATGCAGCCGAAAATTGAGACTCATGATATGGCCTTTAAAACAAAACATGTCCAGGATTTTCTGGGTCAGGGAAATAAGGTTAAAGTTACCATTCGATTCCGGGGCAGAGAACTTGCCCATACGGAGCTCGGCAGGGTAAAACTTGATAAAATACTGGAACTTCTTACAGAAGATAGTTACAAAATTGACAGCCCCCCCCGAATGGAGGGTAGGTTTATGTCTATGATGCTCAGTCCAAAGTCAAAACGTACCTAGGCAATGAGCGACAATTAAAATTGATAAGGATGGTTATGTATCATGCCTAAAGTAAAGACAAGAAAAAGTGCTGCAAAGCGTTTTAAAAGAACCGCTACCGGTAAGTTCAAGTACAAGAGTCAGGGAACAAGGCACATTCTCACAAAGAAGTCACCCAAGCGGAAGCGTAATCTGCGTCACAAAGTAGTCGTAAGTAAAACCGAGGTACCCCGGTTGATGCGCATGCTTCCCTACAGCTAGAAAAAAGAATTTAGGAGCTAATAAATGCCCAGAGCAGTAGATGGTACACGGCGTAAAGATCGTCGTAAGAAGGTTCTCGATAAAGCCAAAGGTTACTGGGGACGCAGAAGTAAGCTTACCCGCGTCGCCAAAGATGCCGTCCGTAAGGCCGGCCAGTACGCATATCGGGACCGCAAGGTAAAAAAACGTGAATTCCGCCAGCTGTGGATTGCCCGTATTTCTGCGGCAACCCGTGCTGAAGGCTTATCTTATTCACGTTTTATTAATGGTTTGGATAAGTCCAATGTTGAGATTAACCGCAAAGTTCTTTCCAATATGGCAATAGAAGATCCTGCATCTTTTAAAGCTCTGGTGGAAACAGCCAAAAAGGGTCTGGAGAAATAGGAGACGCCAAGTGATCAGCCTCGAGCAGGTAAGACAGCTGGACATACGTGTAAAAAAAGCTGTAACTGCCGTTAAATCCTTGAGTACCGAGAATTCGGTTTTAAAACAACAGGTAAAAGAACTTGAGGCTCGTCTTGAAGAGTTGAGCAAAGAAGCTACAAACAGGAAGGCTGATGAAGAACAGCTTGAAGTCAGCCTACAGAATGTTCTGGACGTCCTGGAAGAAGTGGATAGCGAAACATCAGCTATTGAACCTGAACCCCCTGGGGATAACAACATTATTGAGACAGTTGCAGAACCCGATCCGGATAAAGAAGACGTATCCTTTTCACCGGAGGACTCTGAAACAGAAATCAAGGATGAAATGATTCAAAATCCGGAACCCTTGAAATCAGAAGGATCCGACTCAGAAACAACCATTCCTGAAATACCAATTGAGCCTGAGCCTGAAACGGAAGAAATTGAAGCAGAACTACCAGTTGATGATGTACCTCCTGATTTAAAAAAGGCAGATACCGAAACAGTGGAAGAAGAACCTGTTGATGATGATGAAGCCTTACCCGAAGAAACTCCTGAAACTATTAATTTGGACTCGGAAAAAGAGGATGAGGGATTTCAATCCGAGTTTGATATTTTCTGATGGCCGGGGGAAGCCGGATTAACATCAGTGTTCTGGGAACTTCTTTCACCATACGGGCCGACGAAGATGAGGCCTATCTGAAACGAATACTCTGGTATCTTGAAAAGAAAATCGATGAAACCAGACAGAGAACACCGATAGCCGACCCTGTCAAGATTTCAATATTAACCAGTTTTTACATTATTGATGAACTCCTCAGGGAAAAGGCAAGGGACGGCAGAGAAGCGGCCCTTCCTGAAGAATCAGAGGAAATGGAACGTATTGCTTTGAGACTGATATCGGAAATCGATAATGCTATCGATGGAAACAATGATTAGTGAAAATAAATAGTCCAATGAGCCTTCATCGGTTTTTTTACATCTTATTTAATTGACTCAACAGCAATACCCCCGTAAAGTCGAGAGTACATGGCCATAGTTACGAGCCAACAGATAAAAGAATATTACGATAAGTACGGCAGAATCGACGTTACGTTTACCAAGGAAATTAACGATTCTCTTCGTCTGGTCCGAAATCAGATCTTCCTGAAATTTAAAGGCGGACAGCGTCAGTGCATTATCTACTCCACCTCTCTTATTGAAGCAAAAATTGTTGTTGCCCTGACTGATGAGCTTATTAAAAGTCTGCAGAATGACAATCTTGTATCTCTCCGATTTTGTTTTCTCAAAGAGGACAGAACGGATACCTTCAGTTTTTTTATTCAAAGCCGGGTGTCTGGTATGACACAGTATGATAAAGAACGAAACCTGTATTTCGTCCAGCTCAATTTTACCCAGAAACCTCCAGACGATCTAATTGAGATTCTCGGGAATCTGCTGGAAGCAAATATTAATGCCGCCAGGCGGAGTGAAGAACGGATTGTTATAAATCAGGAAAGCCTCCGGCGTCTTGGGCTGGCTTCCAAGAGTGTCCCGATACAGATTGAAGGCATTCCGAGGAACGGGATACTCAGAGACATGTCTTTTGGTGGTCTGAAAATTATCATAATGGGCAATCCCAAGTTTCTGATGAATAAAAAGGCCGTTATACGCCTTACAATGACAAATGGAAAATATCTTGTACTTAAAGGTGAAATACTCCGGTTTGAATCGGTGGAAGGAAGAAAGGACCTTGCCGCCCTGGCGGTTAAGTATGATTCTGAAAGTATCTCATTCGAATACAAAATGATAATTAATGATTATCTCAAATACATAGGCAGATCAGCTGCAATCAGAGAAAGAACAGATGAACAATGAACAAGACTCCCTGGAAAAACTCCTTTGGATAAATTTACCTGATAATATTGATACGGATATGGGTGCATTCACCCTTAACCCGGGGATTCCCCTGCCAGTAGAACCGGATGAAAACGGTGATGTTGATATGGAGGAAATTACATGGGAAAAAGTAATCGCAGCATCCTTGCTTGTACTGGCAAATAGCCCATCCCATGAACATGCTGATTACTACAGGGCTTTTCTTACAGCCCTCCGGCCGGGACTGGCTGCGGAACTGACGGAAGCCTACAGAGAGAGAATCAATGAAGCGGATTGGACGCACGCTGAAGATATTATTCTGGCTCTCAGGGGACTTGAACCTGCTTCCGTAGAACCCCGGTTTGCAATAGCAGAGCTGTACAACAAGCGGGCTGTTTATGAACGTAAATCCGGTGATAAACAAATTGCGGAATCCTATGAAGGGGCCGCTGAAGCTGCTTACAATGAGCTTTTATCAGGCGATTCAGCTCCGGGTGACGCATGGTATGAAGCCGGTTTATTCCGCTATAAACGGGGAGATTTTCTTCGTGCAGCCGAAACTCTTGAAACCTACCTTATGAATGCCCCGGAAGGTTCCCGGCGGGCAGACGCGGAACGACTGGTGAGGTACTGCAGGGATGAAGGCCAGGCCGACACACTCTACAGAGAAGCCTATGCAGCTCTGAATAGCGGGCAGATTGAAGATGGATGCAGAATGGCACGTGAGTTCAGAGACAATCGTCCTGAAGGATGGCCGGGATGGTTTCTGCTGGGTTGGGCTCTAAGGCTTTCAGAAGAATGGCAGGAGGCCAGAGAGGCTCTTGAGGGCGCTCGGGAACGCGGATGTCTGGAAAGTGACCTTTATAATGAGCTGGCAATTTGCACCCGCGCACTAAAGGATTATAAAGCCTCTTCCGCCGCTTTGGAAGAAGCCCTGAAAAGGGATCCTGAAAATATCAAGATTCTCTCAAATATGGCCATTATCCACCTGGAAAAAGGTGATAAGAAAGAAGCTGTCAGATGGCTTGAAACAGCCCTTGCAATGGATCCTTCCGACCTGATTAGCCGTCAACTTCTGGATGATCTGACAATCTGATTCCCAAGCTAAATGAGCGGAATACAGCGGGTTTGCCACCAGCTGCGTACCGCAGGCTATGCCGAGGAACGTTGCGAAAAAAGCGAACTTGCGAGCAGTGTACTTGTTCATTCTATTGGGGGCTGGTCGCAAGCATAGCTTGCTTGTAAGTTATGCTCGATGGTTTTTCACTATAATTTACCTTGTGGAGTAGAGGCTGTTTGCTTGCTGCTTCAATAGAAACGCTCACGAGCAGAATGCCTACTCCATAAGGTCTTTTCATCGGCACGTAAAACCAATGCCTATCGGTTACCGGTAGTAGCTCGTTACAAGGATGCCGCAAAAAGATATCTACAGATTTACATTGTGGAGGAATTACTCATGAATCCTGTTTCATTCGTAGGAGTGGATCCTGCGTCGGGCGATTTTCAGTGCGCCCTTACTCGCCAGGGCGAACGGCACATTGTTTTTCGGACATTCTCGGTAGCTGAGAGTCAGTTGCATCAAATGGTCGATTGGATACGAAATGAACATATCGATATTGTCGCAATCGAAGGTCAGGGTGGATACGCTACACCTTTGGAGAAAACACTCCGGGGTGCAAGTATACCGTTCTATAGTTTCAGCCCTTTCAAAATCGCGAAGTACCGTCAGGCTGTTTTGGGACAACATAAGAATAATCTGAAGGATGCGACAACCGTGGCATTCTACGCACGACAACTGGCAGCTCAAGATGATCTCGAGCCTTATCGGCGCACGTGGTTTCCTGATGAGGTATTACGGCCTCTGGTACGGATGTATGAACAAAAACAAAAGGAGGCAACGCGTGAGATTAATCGCCTGTGGCAAACAATCCACGGTATCTCGGGTGACCTTTATTTGTTCTTAAAAGGCTCTGCTCCGGGAACACACAATAAGCGATCCCTTTCTCAGCAATGGATGTTGAAACTCTTTGCATGGTACCCGGATGTTCATACATGGCAATCGTTTACACCGGATGGAATCACCACAGTATTAAAGGAGCATCGTGCCGGAATTATAGAGAAGGTTATGTGTCTCAAAGACATGGTTTCTTGTGTCAGTTGGTATTCTGATATAGAGAAGTTGAGGCTTCAAGTCTCAGCAACAACGGCATTAGCTCTGAAACAAGTGGTACGAAGTCTCTATCACCAAATTGAGGCTGAGGCCGCCAAGAATCCCGCGACACAGAGGCTTATGTGTTATGGGGGAATCGGTGCCCTCACAGCGGCTCAGATCGTCGGCGAGATAGCTGATATATCCCGCTTCCCCAACAACAATCATCTGGCATCCTATGCTGGTCTTGGGCGTAGAGAGCATAAAACAGGAACGGGAAATACTGAGCGTAGAAACCATTTGTTTAACCGTCGATTAAAAAATACTTTCTTCACCGCTGCACGCAATTATACACTTTTCAACCCTGATTCCCATCTTACCGGATATTACAGATCGCTCCGTTCACGTGGAATGAAACCAACAGAAGTCTATAAGCGGGTTGCCCGAGCCTTGGTACGCCGATTCTATCGTGATCTTACAATAATTCGGGAGCAGGAAGAAAAAGAAACGAGGCGTGAGGGCAATTCGGAACCCAGTCCGACAGGGAATAAACCCCCAGAGCAACCTCACACCTCGCCATCTGAAGAAAAGTTTACTACGTCCAGGGCACAAACGAAACCATTAATGTGTGAGTCTATTGTTTCAAAGCAGGAGGTGTATATCAATAAATTCACTTGACATCGCTAAAACCATCTGCTCGGCCCTGCATCCTGGCTCATTCGCTACATCTACTCGCCATGTTCCTCGGGCTGAAGCCCTGCGGTACACGGCTGTGTAAGGGGATAAAAAAACCTGGCGACACACAGAGGGAACCAAAGGTTCTTGCGTCAAGACCTCGTTCGCCTCCGGCTCTCTTGCTCGCAAGTTCGGCTGCGCCGAACCAGCTGTGACGGTCTTACGCCAAAAAAATCCCTAACAATTACGTAAGTAG
>Ga0209633_10005392_pt1 | contig 11222 bp, 8 predicted proteins | sample Cruoilmetagenom1_FD_187290 | JGI IMG/M metagenome (GOLD analysis project Ga0209633, IMG submission 187290) | Oil polluted marine microbial communities from Coal Oil Point, Santa Barbara, California, USA - Sample 1 (SPAdes) (version 2) | ecosystem: Environmental > Aquatic > Marine > Oil seeps ... | reverse complement strand
TAACGGGTCAAGAAAAAACAATTTTCTTCATGCCCCCGGTTTATAGAACAGCGCCAAGATGGCCCCTGAAAGGATGAGTCCGCCGGCAGCGGAAACCCCGAGGGCAAAGAAACCCGCATCGCCCATCATGCCGATACTCAATGGAATGGCGCCGCCCCCGATCAAAAAAGCAGCAGGTACCGTCAGGGATACGGCAACATTTCTTGAGCTGGCGGGACCGATGGCGGAAAGGGCCGCAAAACCAGGCGGAAAAAAGCAGACGGCCATAACGGGCTGCAAAAACACCATGAGCACCAACCATGATCCTGTGAGTACACCCAGAAGAACGGTTGTCAACCCCGCCAGCAGGAAAACCCCGCTCATGGTCAATCCGGGGCCGAACCGATCCGTCATCCACCCGGCCAAAAACGCCATGAACATGCCTGATATCCGTGATAGCGCTACCAAAGTATTGGCCCAGTTTCGCTCCAAACCGTGCTGGGCCACCAGGAACAGCGGTAACATGGTATAAATCCCCAGGGTGGCGCAGATACCATAGGAAAACAAAACCATCATGATCCAAAAGGACTTTTGGGAAAAAAGGGTTTTGACGGACAGAAAATTCGGCGATTCACCGGGGAAATCCCCACCTTTAAAAAAAAGAGAAAACAAGGCCCCCGTCAAAATGGAACAGACGCTCAGGAAAACCAACACACCCCGCCACGAAAACCACATCATCAAACACTCTGCCAGCAAGGGTGCCATAAAAAAACTCAAATTGGGGGCCAGTTCGTGGGTGGCGATGGCTTTTCCCCAGTGCCTGACACCGACCAGTGCGGTCAGGGAGGCAAGCCCTGAAGGGAGATAAAGCCCTGAGGCCAACCCCAGCAGAAGCAATCCCCCTCGAATACTCCAGATGCTGTCGCACAAAGCAATGCTGAGAAGCGAAACTCCGACGGCTGTCGCTGACAAGGCAATGGTTTTTCGATGCTGAAGACGATGGGAAACAAAACCGGAACCCAGGAGAGAAACGGAATATCCCATGCTGATAAAAAGAAAGAGAGAGGCCGCTTCAACGTGGGCCAGCCCCAGATCTTTTTGAATACTGGGTAGTAATGGTGCAAAAATGATTCTGGATATGAAATTTAAAAAGAAAATATTGGTTAACAGGAGGATCGGGCCCAGAAATGCGCTGAATTTGACCGCCTCAAGGTCCGCGCCGGGGCGCGTCTCCCGGGTTTTTGAATGTTTCATTTTTCCTGCATTCTCATAACCATCAATGATCCGTCAGCCTTTATCGGGCGGTTAAACTGCCGCCTTGAAATCGCTTTTCTATTTTGATAAACCTGAATCGTGTGATGATGGATAAATTTTTTCTAAACCTTTAGGGATTAAAACGCCCATGAAATCCTTTCAAAACAGACCTCTGCCGACAAAAACCAAAACCCCCGAACTGAATAATGTTACCGTGATGGCATCAAAGGGGCTGGGACGGATGTGGAGTTTCAATGTCAATTTTTGGCTTCTTCTTGGCATTGTGACGGTCCTTGTGCTCTATTTCCTGTTCTCTTTGCTGCTGTTGGTTTGGTATTTCGGCGAACACCGTCAGGAAAACCTCCTGGTAAACCTTGAAAAAGATTTCCAGGAAACCCAAAGGGCACTCTATCAGGCAAAACAGCGGTTGAAGTTCCTGGAAAATTACATTGACCCCTCAAAGATACCCGCCGAAAGCCCCAAAAAAACAGCAAAAACCGAATCACCCCCCAGCGAAAACGGGATAGCAACGGGCCGCAGCAAAATGCCGGTAGAATCAGGTATTCAAAAACCCATCGTCAGCATTAAAGAACTGAAAATAAACCGTCGAGGGGTCAATTTATCCGTTAATTTCAAACTGGCCCGGGTCAGCTCCAGCCGCACACCTATCCGGGGATATATTTTCATCGTTGCAGTGGACCGGTCAACAGACCCGCCACAGCTGTGGCCTTCGCCGAAAGCAGCTTTTGAAAACGGAATGCCTGTTAATCCAAAAAAAGGACAGTCCTACAAAATACGGAATTTTCGCCGAATTCGAGTCAAATGGTCTTTTGCGTCAGTTGAAAAAATACCTTCGGAACTCAGGATACTGGTCTACGACAGATCGGGCGGTCTTCTCCTGAAAGAGGATTATCGCCTGGAAAAGGATCAAAGCCGTTAAAGTTCTTATTCTGTTTGCATATTGATAACGCTATGGCGATTTTGGCATAATTTCAAATTCAAGCCTTGAACGATAAAAGCAGACATCAAACTCCATAAAAAAATTCGTTTGTCCGAGGATTAGCGGAATATCGTCAGTTTTAACCCACGCAAACGCGAGTCGCACGGGTTTAAAGTCTCCGATAGTTGCTTTTAAAGCCAACGGTATTCCGATAGCGTTATCCAGACTACCCGCCAGCTTGATATATGCCTTCCGGTCATCCCAGATTTGTCCGAGTTGGATACCGATATGATAGGGAAGAACATTGATAGTTGCGCCGCTGTCAACCAGGCCGGAAACCTCAGCCTGCCTGTTATTGCCATAAAGAGACAATGTTACACGGGGCAAGCTGTCAAATTCACTTTGTGTCGAATCACTGACAGAGTACTTGAATTTCATAATACTCACTTATCCGTATCTGATTTTTTCAGGGTATCCATCAATATCTCTGCTGCTCCAAATGCGTTGTATGGCGTTGGCAAATGATAAACTTTGTCCGATTCAAAAGGAAATATACATTCGTTTTTGTCAAGTTCTTCAGCCAGAATACGGATCAACTTGAGCTTATCAACCGACGGCAACTGTCGGATTATTGGGAGACCCCGTTCAGGGTTGTAGTTTTTTGGGTATTATTGGGCAATAATGATGTTTCCATAAAGAAATTCATTCCATCCCTTCAGTTTGTTCAACATCGCTTATGTCTCCTGATCCTTTTTCTCTCGTTCCCACGCAGAGCATGGGAACGAGGAAAGTTTGGGAGCATCTGTTTTCAACCTCTGGCAAATTACCCTCCAAAATAAAACCCGGTTCAAGCGGTTTTTTGAAATACCAGTCCAGAAAATGACCTCGTTGGATCGGTTGGGTAAGTTATCCGTGAATGGGACTCCGCCGGAACTTCGTTCAGAAAGCCCCAAACCATCCCAAATATGTCAATTTCATGTTCTTATTATCCAAGTCAACGACTCAAGCACCAAACCATTTGACGATCTATGACGGCACATATTCCAATGCAATCACATCATCCCACGGGTCTGCCTTTTTGACCTTTACCAGGATTTCCTGTCCTTTGGAAAATATGACGCCGTCCTGACGCTTGAAGTCCGTCACCATGAGAAAATCCGTCAAAACAATTCTGTATTTATTCTTGAGTTCATCGAGAACCAGGGCGTTAAATGTTTTGCCCGTGTTTATCCCCAGATATTTCAAAGTCCAATAGCGTAAACGGTTTCGCTGAATGCGCCCCAGGGCTTTAACCAGGGGTTCGACGGAAACCCTAAGTTTTTCCAGGGATTCCGCATTGTAAATGGGCGTGCTCCCTTCGAAAAAGCTGGTTAATTGCCGCTGTACAACAAGATCAAGATATCTGCGTATGGGAGAAGTGGCCTGGATGTAATGGGGGACCCCCAAACCGCTGTGGGGGTTTGGATTCGTGCTGATATGAAGGGGGCTCAGCTTTCTTCGCTGTTGAAACACATAAAAAATATACCCTTTTTCATCCAGGGGCAACTTTTCCGTTGGTTGCGATTGTGCCCTGAACAATACGGGAATGTTATTCTTCCAGCAAAACTCAGCCGCCAATTCATTATAAAGGATCATGAACTCCGCTACAATCATTCGGGACGGTGAGTCTTGCGGCACCAGTTCCAGTTTCAGGAGACCCGATTCATCAATGCCCATTTCCAGTTCAGGCAGAGAAAGATTCATGGCGTCGCGGTTCATCCGGTTTTGGCGAAGCATTTCCGCCAATTGATGCAGTTCTCGAAATTGGCTTTTCTTCAAAAGGTTTTCATTAACATCATCGTAGGTCAGTTGCCGTTGAACCCGAATCATGCTGGATGTAAAACGATATCGCAACAGCGACCCGTCCGGGTCGAACCTTGCCAGAAGAGAAATCGCAGGACGGTCACATCCTTCTTTCAGGCTTAACAAATCCTGGGAAAGATCCTCGGGGATCATGGGGATTTGTCTTCTGGGCAGATATAGAGACGAAGCCCGGTCTCTTGCTGCGGCATCAATTGGGCTGTCCTTTTGGATCACTGCCGCCACATCAGCAATATGGACGCCGATTCTCAACTCATTATCAAGAATTTCTACGCTGATGGCGTCATCAAGGTCCTGGGTTTTGGGCCCGTCAATGGTTATAATGGGCAGGGACCTCAGGTCTTCACGCCGGTTTTCAGAAAACCCTGAAACCGCAAGGCGCGCAGACGCTTCCAGTTGCGTGGCCGTGAAAACAGTCTCCACCCCCGATCGCAGCAGATCAAGGGGTTCGTCTTCCTCCCATTCTCCCAAGGCGATCAGCAGAGACCGGGCTTCCCGGATATCTGTTATGCCCGCGTATGAAAGCAATTCCCTGCCATATTTGAAATCATCGGCATCAGTGCCGTAAAGGGCCAGCTGGATCAAAAACCGGATAATATCCTTGCTGCAATCCGGCGCTTTGGTTTGTTTTCCCCGATGCACTTCTTTGAGCCATTTGCCACCTTGCTCAAGTCGCGCCGCCCTTTCGGCAGCCTCCTCTTTCTGCCGGACAATCTGTTCGACTCGATCCTTCGAGTTTGGCAGAAAAAGCCCGTTTTTCATCTTGAAATAGAGCCTGTTTTCAAAAAGCGCCCGCACCACAGCCGAAAAGTGCTCCTCGGTGGCGTCTTCGCCGAAAGCCATTTGAGCCAGGTAGCGGTGGTCAAAAACTTCCTCCTCGTCCCGAATCAGTTCCCACATTTCCTTGACGTCAATCTCTTCTTTCAGCTTTATTCGCAACGTTTCTATCTGCTGCAGCTTCTGAAGTAACTGATCCCTTGGCTGTGCCACATCAATTTGGGAAGCTGAAATGAGCAGGGTCCTTTTCGGGGAAAGGTTCACTTCCCGGTTGGTGGGCGTCAGCAGATGTAGCCGGTTCCCCTTGTCCTGCAAACAGACGGTACAAATCAATCGGCTCTGATCAATATATTCAACAATGCTTCCAACGGCCATATTTGAAAATCACCCATATCCTTTCAAGGAAGTTTTCAGGATTTCTAGCAGGTGGGCGGGATTCTGTCAACTGATCATGGGCAGCCCCAGTTTCGGGAAAAACATGATTCTTGCCAATCCCATTCCCCACAATTGCTTTCCCAATACGCTTTTGCTAGAATGAACTTATTTTGAAATTCGAGGTAAACCATGGGTAAATCAATTTACACGCAACGGGCCGGAGCATTTATCCAATTATTGCAGCCGTCCGCTGAAACCGATTGCGACGGGGCCTGGATTATCAAGCCTGAAAACCGGCGCTATCTTTCAGGTTTCAGTGCGGAAGATAGCCAGTTCACCGAATCCTCGGGGTCCCTTCTGATCAATGGCACAAACCGCCTGCTGATAACGGATTCCAGGTATACGCTTGCTGCTGAAAATGAGGCCGTGGCGTTTGAAGTGTATACACTCAAAAAAAATTTTGTGGAGGACATTCCGGATTTCACAAAAGGGTTTAACCTGCACAATCTTGGCTTTGAAGAAGATTTCGTGACATGGGATCTACACCGAAAGATTGCGGAAAAGCTCGGCCTGCTTTCACCTCCGGTCGCATTGGTCCCTTTGAACGGCGTGGTGGAGAATATGCGCGAAATCAAAGAAGACCGGGAGGTTGAAGCGCTCGAAAATGCAGCGGACATGATTTCAGACATCCTGGATGAGGTTATTTCGGCGCTCAAACCGGGTGTAACGGAGAAGGACGTGGCCTGGCAGATCAAAGGCCTGGCAAGGGAGGCCGGTGCGGAAGGGTTGTCTTTTCCATCTATCGTGGCATCCGGTCCCAACAGTGCACTGCCCCATGCTGTGCCTTCAAACCGAAAAATCCGGTCTCGAGAGCCGATTATCCTGGATGCCGGGGTTCGATTGAACGGTTACTGCTCCGACATCACGCGAACGGTTTTTGTGGGTGAACCAGATGACACTTTCAAGACCATTTACCGCACGGTTCGGCAGGCGCAACTGGCGGCGCTGGAAAAAATCCACCCTTCAGCGCAAAGCACTCAGGTGGATGCCGTTGCCAGGAAGATTATTGCTGATGCCGGTTTTGGTGCATACTTCGGACACGGCTTGGGCCACGGGGTCGGACTTGCCACCCATGAAGGGCCAAGGCTTGGGCCGAGAAATGCCGTCCTGCTGCGATCAGGAAACGTTTTTACCGTTGAACCGGGCATCTACATTCCGGGCAAGGGGGGGGTGCGCCTTGAAGAGATGGTTGTTCTGGAAGCTGAAGGACCCAGAATTTTGACCAAAAATGATCATTTCTATGATTTTTCGTGATTTCCGGCCCTGCCATTGGGGATTCAGAACATAGCGGGTCGGATCGATTTTGACGATCTTGGTGAAAAGTAGAGGTCAGCCAGGTGTACGAGCTGGTAGATGAATTCATCGCCTATTTGCGGGTTGAACGGGGTCTTGCTGAAAACACCATTCAGGCCTACAGTCGAGATCTTGTCCGGTTCATCGCTTATCTGGAAAGTCGGAATTTAAACCCTCTTAAGATTTCCCGAAATGAGATTCGGGACTACCTGGGCAGCTTGATCCACGACCTCTCCAAAAGGTCCCGGGCCCGGAATATCTCCGCCATTAAAACGTTTTTTCGTTTTCTTGTTTCAGAAGGCAGAATGAAAGAGAATCCCGCAAGGCTTCTGGAAACACCGCGCATGCAACGAAAACTGCCGGATGTTCTGAGCTTCGATGAAGTTGAGCAACTCCTTTTACAGCCGGACATCACAACACCCCTGGGGCAGCGCGACAGGGCCATGCTGGAGCTCCTTTACGCCACCGGACTGCGGGTATCGGAATTGGTACATCTCAGGTTGCTCGACGTCAATTTGGAGGCCGGTTATTTGAAGACCCTGGGAAAAGGGTCAAAAGAGAGATTGGTGCCGTTTGGTGAAAAGGCGCTTCAGGCCCTGCAGTCGTATCTTTCCGACGGACGACCGGCACTACTCAAAGACGGCCATCCGCCTTATCTGTTTTTGAACTTCAGAGGAAAATTATTGACACGGCAGGGATTCTGGAAAATCATCAAGAATCATGGTAGAATGGCAGGCATTAAAAAAAGCGTAAAGCCGCACGGACTGCGGCATTCGTTCGCCAGCCATCTCCTGGAAGCGGGTGCGGATTTGCGTTCTGTTCAGGTGATGCTGGGGCATGCCGACATCACCACCACCCAGATCTACACCCATGTGACGAGAGAAAGGCTGAAGGAGATTCACGGGAGATGTCATCCGAGACCGTAAAGCCGACGCCCCGATCGAACCGAAACAGACGGAATAGGTGAAAATGGGAAAGGTTATTGATCTCCATAACAGGCGCAAAGTGCCATCGGAAGGGTTGACCGCACCTGAACCGTGGCGGTTTCGAAAGGGGCTCTGGCGGACGTCTCGCTTTGTTCAAATGCGATCACGTCTCGCAGAACCCCTTGAATACAAATCGGAAGGATTGGCCACGCCGCCCCCTCATTTTTCCCTTAGAGGAGGAATGTTTTTTACCATTCGATCCATGTATGTGAATCGCAGGGATGAAAAAAAGATGCGGGAGGTTTATTACCTGGTTGGACTGACCGATTGCATGATTAACCAGGTTCATCCGCTTTTGAGGACCGATCTCTTATGGGCCATATACAAGAAGGTATTTTCCATGAAAGAGGCGCTCAAAGTCCACTGGCACGGCAACCTTGATCAGGTCCTGCTTCCCCTTGATCCGGAATTTTTTGATGATATTTCCTACCGTGCGTCATTGACCCAAGCGGAAACCATGAAAGAATTGTACCAGGCTATCCGGGAGGGGACCGACGAAATGTTTGATATCCTTTCCCTCGAATACACATTTTTCAGCCCATGGATGGGGGGATAATTTTGGAAAAGCATTATCGTTCGGCCGACATAAAAACTTCTGAAGCCTTTCTGGAAACCATTTTTGACGGCATCAGCGAAGAAATCATGGTTGTGGATGGAAACGGTATTATTCAGGATGTCAACCGAGTTTTTCTGGATGAGTGTGGTCTTTCAAAAGCGGCGGTTTTGGGTAAAAAATGTTATGATATCAAAAGGCTGTCAGGAATCCACTGTCATCTGGAAGATCGGGACTGCCCCCTTCAAAAAGCCAAAGAAACCGGCGGGAAGGTGGAAGTAAACATTCGGCACGGCCTGGAAGGGGAATATTCGAAGGTCTTACGACGAATCATGTACCCGGTCACAAACTGTAAAATGGGTAAACAATGTTTTGTTGAAATCTCAAGGGATGTCACGGAATACCGTGACCTCCTCAACAGATTGATGGCCTCGGAAAAGAAAATCCGAGCCATTCTGGATACGGCAACGGATGCCATCATCAGCATAAACGAGGATCAGGAAATCCTACTGTTCAACAACGCGGCGGAACAGATTTTCGGTTACAAGAGAGAGACGGTTCTGAAAAAAAAGCTGAACATGCTCGTTCCGCCGAAATATGGCGATCATGCGGTTTTTATCAAAAGATTTTTAGAAAGAAAAGAACCAAAATTCATGGACAAGGCCCGATCACTTACCGCCCTTCGCAAGGATGGTGAGGAATTTCCCATAGAGTTGGGGTTGAGCTTTCATGAAATGGACGGCGCATACACATTTACAGCCATTATTCGGGATGTATCCGTTCAGAAAAAACTGGAAAAGAAGCTGCTTCGCTCCGGACGTCTTGCCGCTATGGGGACTACCGTGGCTCACGTGGTCCATGAGATCAAAAGCCCGCTTATGATCATTGGCGGGTTTAGCTATCAGATCCGGAACTGCCTGAAAGATGAAAATGCGTTAAAAAAACTGGACATGGTCCTTGATGAGGTCAGTCGGCTGGAAAAACTGGTCGCTAGCCTGGGAGATTTTACAAAGGTCTACAACCTGGTGAAGCGACCGGCTGACATCAATTCCGTTATTCAGGATGTATTGAAAATTTTCAGGGGCTTTTATTCCCCCGAAGAATATCCCATGCAGGCCGAATTGGCACCCAATTTGACCGAAATCCAATGCGATCCGGATAAACTGAAACAGGTGGTTGTCAATATTATTACAAATGGCATTGAAGCCATGGAACACGCCGGAAGTATTACCATAAGAACGAAAAAATCCTCTGGTGGGGTCGAAATTCAAATTCGCGATGAAGGTGTCGGTATCAGTGAGGAAGATATCCTTCACATCTTTGAACCTTTTTATACAACCCGGGATCGCGGTTCCGGATTAGGTCTGGCCATATCCTATAAAATTGTGGAAGCCCATGGGGGGGAGTTGTGGGCAGAGAGCGTTAAAGGAAAGGGAACCACTTTTTTCGTGCGTCTGCCGGGTTGATGTAACATTTTTCTATTTTTTTAATTGACATCTATACAATAAAATATTACGTTACTGGATTGCCGCGGGGTGGAGCAGTCTGGTAGCTCGTCGGGCTCATAACCCGAAGGTCGTTGGTTCGAATCCAGCCCCCGCTACCATCAATAATCCAAGGGGTTACGCCAAAGGCGCAACCCCTTTTTTTGTTGGCTGGGAAATTCATACCCCACACCCGGCATGGAAATGGGCCTTTTTATTTGAGGAGCCATCAAAGCCAGGAATGACGGAATGAACAATACGGCGCGGCGTTTGGTAACCATTTTTTATTTTTTGTATCTTCATGAGATATGAGAAATTTGCCAACGCCCTTCAGTTGAGGTAGAAAATGTTTAAATTCGGGAAAAAAGTAACGCCGTTTCCTTATTTCGTCTTTTGTCTTATCGGTTTTTTTCTGCCGCTTTTCTTTTCTTTAAATGCCTGGTCTGCCACGGCTTCCGTTAAATCGGTGCCGTCCCACGAAAGCTATGCGCCGGGGGGGACTTACCCGGTCGTGTTTCAGGTTCAGATTCAGTTTCCATGGTTTCTGCACGGCCCCGAAAAATCCCCGGAAAATCCCTTTCCCACCGGCTTTCATTTTTCAGAAACTCCCGATGTCAGCATCAATGATATTCAGTTTCCCCCAACCATTGAAAAAAAGTTCTCTTATATGAACAAATCCGTCGCTGTCTACGCGGGTAAAATCACGGTGCAGGGAAAACTCAAAGTGAATGACGGCGCACCGCAAGGAAAACAGGTGATTAAGGGTCAGCTTGCATTTCAGGCTTGTTCAACCAACGCCTGTCTGCCCCCTGAAAACGTCTCCTTTTCTTTTCCCGTGGCCATTGCAGCGCCGGGGGATGGGGGTAAACCCCTGAACCCGGAGATATTCAAAGCCGTCCGGTCCGCACCCGTTTCAGAGAAAAAAGCAAGCGGATGGCAAACGGGCGCAGGCCTTTGGCTGACCCTCCTGGGCATTTTTCTGGGCGGGCTAGCGCTGAACCTCACCCCTTGCGTTTATCCCCTCATTCCCATCACCGTCTCCTATTTCGGTGGGCAGGGTGGACGAATGGGAGGGATACCGCTGGTCCACGGCGTTTTTTACATCCTGGGACTTGCCATTACCAATTCGATCCTGGGGGTCACCGCCGCCCTTTCAGGGGGTATGCTGGGTTCCGCACTTCAGAGTCCCATTGTGCTCATGGTGGTGGCAGCGATCCTCATTGCGTTGGCGTTCAGTTTTTTCGGTTTCTGGGAGCTGCGCATCCCCGCGGGCCTGACAAACATGGCGGCCAAAAATTTCGGCGGGTATTTCGGCACCCTTTTTATGGGGTTAACTCTGGGCATTGTGGCGGCGCCCTGTCTGGGTCCGTTTATCCTGGGCCTTCTGACCTATGTGGGGCAAAAAGGGGACCCGTTTCTGGGGTTTCTATATTTCTTTGTGTTAAGCATCGGTATGGGGCTTCCCCTGGCGGTTCTGGCGGTTTTTTCGGGGGCGGCGGATAAACTGCCCATGTCGGGGACCTGGATGATATGGATTCGCAAGGCCCTTGGGTGGGTCCTGGTGGGCATGGCCGGGTATCTGCTTTTGCCCGTGATTCCCGGGACCGTTTCCAGGACCATGCTTTTCGGCCTGGTGGCGGCGGCGGCCGGCCTTCACCTGG